>Ga0210015_1001139_pt1 | contig 26709 bp, 27 predicted proteins | sample CryGeymeta201522_FD_185471 | JGI IMG/M metagenome (GOLD analysis project Ga0210015, IMG submission 185471) | Groundwater microbial communities from Crystal Geyser aquifers in Utah, USA - Crystal Geyser metaG 2015-22 (SPAdes) (version 2) | ecosystem: Environmental > Aquatic > Deep subsurface >... | reverse complement strand
GGCGACGAGATCGGCTGCGGCAAAACCCGCCTGACCGTTACCCTATCCGGTGACATGCGTATGCCGCCAACGCAGAGGATCGCAGATAGCAGATAGCAGATAGCTGATAGCTGATAGCTTATGGCTTACCCTCTGCCATACGCCATCTGCCATACGCCATCTGTCTGACAACAGAAGAGCGACTACCCTAAAGGGTGCTTCGCGAAAGTCGCTACTACAGGCTTGATGATGGAGCAATCCCTATGACAAAAAACATTTTCCTCGCCATCATCGGTGGTTCTGGACTGTACAGCATGCCCGGTATCACCGACACGAAAGAACTCGACTTAGAGACTCCCTTTGGCAAGCCCAGCGCGCCGGTCGTGGTCGGGATGTTGGAAGAGCGGCGCGTGGCTTTCCTGGCGCGGCACGGCATCGGCCACCATATTACACCGAGCGAGGTCAACTACCGCGCCAATATTTACGCCCTAAAGCTGCTCGGCGCCGAGCGCGTGGTCAGCATCAGCGCTTGCGGCTCGCTGCGCGAGGATTTCGCCCCGGGGCACATCGTCATCCCTGACCAACTCTTCGACAACACCAAAGGCCGCGCGCACACTTTCTTCGGCGAAGGGCTGGTCGCCCACGTCGGCACTGCCGATCCGTTCTGCCAGGAGCTTTCTGCACAATTGGTAAAAGCTGTCGCGCAGACTGGGGCGACCGTTCACAGTGGCGGGGCTTTTATCACTATCGAGGGGCCGCGTTTCTCAACCAAGGCTGAATCGAACACCTTCCGCGGCTGGGGCATGTCCATCATCGGCATGACGGCATCGCCGGAGGCATTCCTGGCGCGCGAGGCCGAGATGTGTTACGCGGTGATGGCTCACGTCACCGATTACGATGTCTGGCACATCAGCGAAGCGCCGGTGACAGTAGAGATGGTCATCCAGATTTTGAATAAAAACACAACCGTTGCCCAGCAGGCCATCCGCAACCTGGTGCGCAGTTTACCGGCCAGGCGCGCCTGCAAATGTGGAAGCGCGCTGGCGGACGCGTTGATCACCAACCCGGCCGTCATCCCGCCAGAGACGCGACAGAAACTGGACTTGCTGGTCAAGAAGTATCTGCGCTAAACGATCACGCTCCACGTTTCACGTCTCACGTCTCACGTGTCACGTGTCACGTTTTACGCCTCACGCAGCCGTAAAACGTAATTCGGAATGAAGATAAATACCTCTCTACTGCCCCACCAAATCCAGGCCCGCCTGCTCGAACTGGCGGCTGTTTTTCTTTTCCTGTATTCCCTCATCCTGACCCTCTCCCCGGCCGCCCGCGAGCGCTCCTGGGTCGTAGATTACCGCTGGAGCCACTGGCCTGGATTCGTCATCTGGGCCGGCTTGATCGCGCTGGCCCATTTCCAGCTTCGCCGCCGCCTGCCGGATAGCGACCCCTACCTGCTGCCCCTGGCCGCCCTGCTCAGCGGCTGGGGCATGTTGACCGTCTGGCGGCTGGACGCCAGTCTGGGGCTGCGTCAGTCGCTCTGGCTGGTCGTCAGCGGTGGGATGCTCATCCTGGGGCTGCGCCTGCCAGCCAACCTGCGCTTCCTGCGCCGCTACAAGTACCTCTGGCTGACCGGCGGCCTTCTCCTCACCGCCCTGACGCTCGTCTTCGGCGCCAACCCGCTGGGTGGCGGGCCGCGCCTGTGGCTGGGCTGCTGCGGCTTCTATTTCCAGCCTTCCGAGCCGCTCAAACTCCTGCTGATCGTCTACCTGGCCGCCTACTTTGCCGGCCGCCTGCCTCTCCTCCCCTCTGCTCCCCTGCTCCCCCATAAGGCATTCGTTGTCACCCGCCCCCCTGCTCCCCTGCCCCCCAGCCCCCCCGTAGGGCATTCGTTGTCACCTGCTCCCCCGCCCCTCCGCTCCCCTGCCCCTCTGCTCCCCCGCCCCCTTGCCTCCTGGCTTCCCCTCCTCGCCCCCACCCTCGCCGTGACCGGCCTGGCGCTGCTCCTGCTGCTCGTCCAGCGCGACCTCGGCACGGCGTCCATTTTCATCGTGCTCTACACCCTCGTGCTCTACATCGCCTCCGGCCGCAAGCGCGTCCTGCTCATCAGCCTGGCCGGCCTGGGATTGGCCGGTCTGGCCGGTTACTTTCTCTTCGATGTCGTCCGCCTGCGCGTGGACGCCTGGCTGAACCCCTGGCTCGACCCCTCCGGGCGCTCTTACCAGATCGTGCAATCGCTGATGGCGGTCGCCAACGGCGGCATCGGCGGGCGTGGGCCTGGGATGGGCAGCCCAGGATTAGTGCCAATCTCCATTTCGGATTTCATCTTCTCCGCGATATCAGAAGAATCGGGTCTGGTCGGGACGATTGGCCTGTTTGCGTTATTGGGCCTTTTCCTCGCCCGAGGCATGAGCGTTGCCCTGCGCGCCTCCGACAGTTTTCGCCGTCTCCTGGCCGCCGGGCTGACGGCTTATCTGGGGGCGCAAAGCCTGCTCATCATCGGCGGCAACCTGCGCCTGCTGCCGCTGACCGGCGTCACGCTGCCTTTCGTCTCCTATGGCGGTTCTTCCCTGCTGACTTCTTACCTCTCCCTTCTCCTTCTCCTGCTCATCTCCAGCCAGCCCGAAGAGGAACCCGCGCCTCTGCCTCGTCATTCGTTGTCGCCATACCTGGTTGTGACCGGGTTACTCGGCCTCGGCCTGGTTGCCGCTTCGCTGGTGAACGGCTGGTGGGCGGTCTGGCGCGGCCCCGATCTGCTGGCCCGCACCGACAACGCGCGCCGCGCCATCTCGGATCGCTACGTGCAGCGCGGCGGGCTGCTCGACCGGAACTCCACGCCGATCAACCTCACGCAGGGCGAATCAGGCAGTTACATACGCCTCTACCAGTACCCTGACCTTGCTCCCATCGCAGGCTACACCAATCCCATTTACGGACAGGCCGGACTGGAAGCCAGTCTCGACCCTTACCTGCGCGGCTTGCAGGGCAATCCAGCCCTCCGCATCTGGTGGGATCACTTGCTCTACGGCCAACCTCCCCCCGGCCTGGACGTGCGCCTGACCATTGACCTGGACTTGCAGCGCAAAGCCGACGCCCTGCTAGGCGAGCACGCCGGCGCGCTGGTGCTGCTCAACGCGCAGAGCGGCGAGATCCTGGTCATGGCCTCCCACCCGACCTACGATCCGAATAAGCTGGACGAAGAAGGCGACAGCCTGGCGCAGGACCCGCGCGCCCCGCTGCTGGATCGCGCCGCGCAGGGGCTTTATCCGGCGGGAACTGCTCCCACGCCGTTCCTTTTCGCGGCTGGCTTGAGCGAGAACGCGCCTCACAACGATCTCATCCAGTTGTACGACGCGCTTGGATTTTATACCACCCCTGAGCTGCGCCTGCCGGTCGCGGCGGCCTCGACTGCGAGCGGGGAATTGCGCGTCAGCCCGCTGCAAATGGCTTTGGCGGCCGCGGCGCTCAACAACCAGGGCATCCTGCCTGCCCCGCGCCTGGCGCTGGCCGTGAACACGCCGACACAAGGCTGGGTCATCTTGTCACCGCTGGGCGAGCCGGTGCAAGCCTTATCAGCCCAAGCCGCCGCCGCGACCGCCGAGTCGCTGATGGTCAGCGGTCAACTCTTCTGGCAGGCAATTGGCAAAGGCGTCGAAACGCAGGAGCACAAAACCATTACCTGGTACCTGGCCGGGACGCTGCCCGATTGGCAGGGTATACCCCTGGCGCTGGTGGTGACGTTGGAGGAAGACAACTCCTTGCTTGCCGAACTTTTCGGCCAAACATTGATGAAAGAGGCGTTACAGCCATAAGCATGCGAGTTGATAGGAACACGATTGAAAGTCGCCCCTGTTGCGCGTAAATGAGAATGAGCAAAGATGCGGTAAAATAGTATTGGAGGTCAGCATGGAATCTCTTGAAGTTCTGTTTCGGCGATTGCCCGCCAACCTGCAGCAGGAAGTTTCTGATTTTATCGGTTTTCTACTGGAACGTGAACATCAGAGACAGGGACGGACTCTGCGCCAGGATTGGGCAGGCGCGTTACGAGACTATCGGAAGAAATACACTGCACTGGAACTGCAGAAAAAAGCCCTAGAATGGCGGGGGGACTGACAGATGTTCCTTGTTGACACGAACGTTTGGCTTGAACGGCTGCTTGACCAGGAACGTTCAAGTGAAGTAGCTCGTTTTCTCGACAGGATTCCCGGTGATCAGTTATTCATTACAGATTTTTCCCTGCACTCCATCGGCTTGATTATGACGCGTCTCAAGCAATCAGAAGCGTTCGTGCGCTTCGTGAACGATGCGTTCGACTATGGCGCTGTTCGGCTTATTCATCTGTTGCCGCAGGATTTGGAACAAGTGGTTGAGAAAATCAAACAATTCCGCCTCGATTTTGATGATGCCTACCAACTTGTGGCGGTGGAAAAACACAGTTTGACCCGGGTAAGTTTTGATGGGGATTTCGACCACACTGAACAAAAGCGGAAAACGCCGGGGGAAATTCTGGCGGGGTAGTTTTCATTACTCCACGATTTACTGCGGTGTTACTGGCGTTTCTCCGCGCCTTAGCGTTGAGAATTCGGGGGTCGTTTATTTCACCCTCACAAACTTCCTCTTTCCCACCTGCAATACACCAACATGCGGGAAAGCCGCCTGCGCGTCGGGTAAAACCTCCCCATCCAGACGGACGCCCTTCTGTTCGATCAGCCGCCGCGCCTCGCTTTTGCTGGCTACCAATTTCGCAGCCACCAGTACTTCCAACAGCGTCTGACCGGCCTGCAGCGCATATTCGGTCATTTCTTCCGGCGCCTGGCGCGCCTGGAAGACGCGCTTGAACTGTTCCTCGGCTTCGACGGCCTCCTGTTCCGAATGAAAGATGCTGACGATCTCGCGCGCCAGTTCCATTTTCACGTCGCGTGGATGGCGTGTGCCCTGTGCCAGCGCCTCTTCGACCGCCTTGACCTGTGGCGGCGCATAGCGCGTGACCAGCTTGAAGTAAACCGGCATGGCGCTATCCGGCAGGCTCATCACCTTGCCGTACATGTCTTCCGCCGTCGCCAGGATCGGGATGTGATTGCCCAGCGACTTGGACATGCGCACCACCCCATCCGTGCCGGGCAGGATGCCCATGATGATGCCGATCTGCGGACGCTGGCCGTACAGCTCCTGCAGCTTGCGCCCGGCGGTGATGATGTTGAAAAGCTGGTCGCTGCCGCCCACCTGCACGTCCGTGTTCATGGCGATGGCGTCGTAGCCCTGCATGAGCGCGTAGAATGTCTCGTGCAGGTAGACCGGCTCGCCTTTCTCCCAGCGCAGTTTGAAATTCTCGCGTTGAATGAACTGTTGAATGGTAAAAGCCGAAGCCAGCTTGATGAGGTCGGCAAGCTTCAGGTCGAGCAGCCAATCGTGATTGAAGCGGATCTTCGTCTTCTTGCGGTCGAGAATGTAATAAGCCTGTTCAGCGTAGGTGCGGGCGTTGTGTTCGGTCTCTTCCTTCGTCAGCACGGCGCGCAGCTTGTCCTTATCGGACGGGTCGCCGACCATGCTCGTGCCGGTGCCGACCAGGAAGGTCACCTCGTGGCCCAAATCCTGGAACTGGCGCAGTTTGCGCATGGTGATGGTGTGACCCAGGTGCAGGTCGGCGGTGCGCGGGTCGTAGCCGCAGTAGACGCGCAGCGGCCGGCCCTCTTTTTGGGCCTCGACAAGACGCTGGCGCAGCTCATTGGTCATGGCGTTCTTCAGCTCTTCATCGCCATATTCGCTGCCCTGCATCAGCAGTGCGACCTGTTCGTTAATGTTCATGGTTGTCTCCAAATCGGTGGGACAAATTGGCAATTTGTCCTACAAAGCCGAAATTATACAGCAAAATCCGATTTCTTGATGTGCTATAATACGTGCCATTGTGGAGGCCCTATGCAGGCGCCGGTTCTGGTTTTGAACGCCAACTTCGAGCCGATCAACATTTGCCATACCCGACGGGCCATTGGACTGATCCTTGGTGGAAAAGCCGCAATGGTTCTAAACGGGCGCGGCTATATCCATACCGTCACCCAATTGATCCCCCAGCCTTCGGTCATCCGCCTGGAGCACATGATCCACCGCCCGCGCTTGCAGGTCAAGCTGAACCGCCGCGAGGTCTTCCGCCGGGATAACTTCATCTGTCAATACTGCGGGCGCCACACCTCCAACTTGACCGTGGACCACGTACTTCCCAAGCATTTGGGCGGTGAACACATCTGGACCAACGTGGTAGCTGCCTGTCCGGCTTGCAATCATCACAAAGGCGGCCGCCGGCTGGAAGAGGCCCACATGCTGCTCCTGCATCGGCCGATTGAACCACCTTCGAGCGCATTTTATATCTTTGGGCGTCACCTGACCGAAAACGGCGAGTGGGAGCCGTTTATCAACGGGTGGTAAATTGAGGAACCCGTTTTCTTCGAGAAAACGGGTTTCTTCTTTGTTCAACCAAAATCCAGCGTCATGAAGTCTTCGGCCAGCCCGACCTGGCCCTCAAAGCATTGCTTCGCCTCCGCGACCAGGTTGCCAGAGGCATATTTTCCTGTCCGATAATGGATCAGGTACAACTCTCCGACTTCGGCCTGGCGGGCAATATCCCCGGCCTCCGCCGCGGACGAATGTCCAAGCGCGCCGCCGGCGGCCTCGTGGATGAGCACGTCCGCACCTGCGGCCAGCCGAACGACCTGCGAACAGGGTTCGGTGTCACAGGAATAGGCTACCACCTTCTCATTCCGCTCTATCTCGATCCGCAAGCCAATGGCAGGGATCAGGTGCCGCACTGGCGAAGAAAATATGCGAAACTCCTCGCATTCCAGCACTGCCGTTTTCTCGTTAGCGGGTAAACGATAAAAGACCACCGGGAAGAAATCCGGCCACTCAGACCAGGCATAGAATCCCATCAGGTTTTCGATGCGGTCAAGGGTGTGATGCAATCCATAAATATTCAACGGCCGGCTGCGGCCCATCAGCCACATATTCATCAGCAAAAGTGGCACGCCGGAGACGTGATCCGGGTGAAAATGGGTCAGGATCAAATCCGTCAGGTTATCGAATTCCACACTGGCTTGCTGCAAGCGCAAGATTGGGTTACTGACGCAGTCAATCAGCACTGTGCGTCCTTCCCCCACCAGAACCATGTGCGTGTTTTCATGATGCACGTCCGGGATGGCGTTCGACGAGCCAAGAATGATCAGTTTCGGCATTTCACAATCTCTTGGTTTTCAGAGCAACCAAATTTATCTGAGCGCCCACAATATCAAGCATGGCGTGATCCAGACCTCGATAGCTGCGGCGACGGTCAACAGCGGGAGCACCAGCCCGAGGCCAATCTTCGCCCAATCTGCCAGCGCCTCCAACAAGACCTCGCCCAGCGTCCGCCCTGGGACAGGGGTCACCAAGGCTGCGCCGAGATGCAGCACCGCCGCGCTGGCCAGGATCACGGCTGGGATCTCGAAAATGCCGTGAGGCAGGATACCAGAGAGGGCCAAAAGGGCCGGTGAATAACCCACGACCTTTACCAGCGCCAACACGGCGCCGATCAATCCCACGTTACCCATAAATACAATCGTCCCCAGAACGCCAAAAGAAAAAAGGCCGAGCAGCAGAATGAGCGCCACGGCGCGCAGATTGTGCAGCCAGATATATTGGAAACTAATCTGCAGGTTGGCCGGTACGCCCAGGGCCATCTCCATCGCCTTTTGAATATCCTCAGACGAAGTTCTGAGGCCGAGCTGGGAGGCGTTGTTTAGAATCCAGAGATACCCGGCGACAAACCCGGCCAGGCCAAGGAGACTTGTCATCCAAATCGGGATCGCCTGCTTACGCAGCGTCTGCGTGACCTCACGCCGGTACCAGCCACCCAGGGATTTCGCCTCGCCCCGAAACGAACGCCAGAAGGTACGCCCCATCCAACGCAGGTTCAAGATGTCAATCTCATGTCCGAGCAGGGCCTCGCGCTGGAAATGGGATACGCCGACGCGCACCAGCAAAGCGGCCATCACCGTCACGCCCACCACAGCCGACCATAAGATCTGGTTGTTGCCCCAGAACATCAGCACGCTTTCGCCCTGGATGAGCAGCGCCATCGGAATGACGATAAAAGAAGACATCAGGTTGGCGGCCCGCACGGAGGTGGCTTGCGTGGAGATCACGATCGCGCCGCTGACCATCAACACGGCCTGGACGGTGGTCAACGCGATGGTCTGCACCAGCAGGCCCGGGTCCAGGAAAGGAACGTGCTGAATGCGCAAGCCGATCAGGTACACACTAATGCCGATGTACGCGGTCAGGAGCGGGACGCTGGTCGCAGCGATGAGTTTCCCCAGGTAAAGCTGCCAATCCTTGAGCGGGCTGGAAAGGAGCGGCTCGATCGTGCCGCGCTCTTTCTCGCCGACGAAGGCCTCCAGGGCGATGACCAACGAGACCGTGATCGGGAAGAAACCGACCACCATCAGCAGGAAAGGCACCAGGCGCTCGCCGATCAGGGTAGCGCCGTATTGAGAAACGAAACCCACCGCTTGCCCGGCGGTGTAATTCATCAGGAAAGGGAAAAAGAGTGTCAGGACGATCATCGGAAAGATGATGCGCCAATCGCGGAACTGGTCGCGCAATTCGCGGCGGGCGATCAGCCAGACCATGCTCAGTTGTTCTCTAAGGTCAAGCATCCTGCCTCGCCTGGGCCATCGCCGCCAGGTAGACCTGCTCCAGGTTGCGCGGCGCTTCCTGCATCGCCACGACCTGCACATGGTGAGAGACAAGCGCCTGGAGCAAAAGCGGGTTGGCTTGATCGGGATCGTCCACGCGGAAGCGGCGGACCGAATCCACATCCCCGATCAATGTGACCCCCTGCGGCAGGCGGAAGCTTCCAGGCGGCCATTTGCCACGAATGCGCACCTCGTACTCGGCCGGCCCCAACAGGCGTTTTTTCAACGCCTCGACCGTACCGCCGGTCAAGATGCGCCCGCGGTAGATAATGGCGATCTGGTCAGCCAGCATTTCGGCTTCGACCAGGTTGTGTGTGCAGATGAGGATCGTCCGGTTCTCGGAGCGCAGGCTGGCGATAGAATCGCGCACCAGGCGGGCGCTTTCCGGGTCCATGGCCGAGGTCGGTTCGTCGAGCAACAAGACCGGCGGCGCGTGGATCAAGGCACGCGCCAGGGCCAGTTTCTGGCGCATACCCTTCGAATACTCGCCGATCTTCTGCCTGGCAACCTCAGCCAGGCCGAAATATTCCAACAGTTCAGCAATCCTGGTTTGGCGCGCCGACCCATTCAAGCGGTAAACCTGCCCGAAAAAATCCAGGTATTCCTCGCCGGTCATGCGCAGGTACAGGCCGTGCTGCTCGGTCAGCACTCCCACCACCGAACGCACCTTATCGGGTTGTTTGAGAATGTCGTAGCCGGCTACGTTCGCCCGGCCCCGGCTTGGAGCGAGCACCGCGGTCAACAAGCGGACAGTGGTCGTCTTGCCGGCGCCATTCTGGCCGAGCAAAGCCAATATCTGCCCTGGATGGACGCTGAGGTTCAGGCCATCCACCGCCCAAAAATCACCGAACTGTTTGCTGAGGTCTTCGGTTTGGATCATTACGCGGCTTCCAGCCGCAACAAAAAAGATTTACCCTCGAAGAACGGGGGCAGGCCGCGAAGACGCCCTTCGACTTCGCTCAGGGTAAACTCCGGCCGCGAAGTTTTATCAACCTTCGCGAAGTTTATCTCCCTTCGCGCTCGCCTGCCCCCGTTCTTTGGAGGGCGTTCCTTCGCGGTTCTAAAAGATTACACGGTAATTTTACATGCTGCCAGGGCGATGACGCCAGAACAAGAAGCCCGCAGCAACCAGCGCGACGATGGCGACGAAAGTCTGGTTGGCGTTGATGCCGCCCAGCCGCGAGGCGTCCAGGCGCAGGAAATCCAGGAAGAAACGTCCGATGGGATAGGCGATGAGATAGGTCAGGAAGATATCTCCCGGCTTGAGGCGGTCAGCGAAACGACGTCCCAGCCAGAGCAGGAAGAACATAGAGGCCAAGTTCCACAGCGACTCATACAGGAAAAGGGGATGAAAGTATTCATAATTTTGAAAACCAGGGACGCGATGGAGAGGATCAATGTAGATCTTCCAGGGCAGGTTCGTCGGCGCGCCATAAAGCTCCTGGTTGAAGAAATTACCCCAGCGACCAATGGCCTGCGCCAGCGCCAAACCCGGCGCAGCGACATCGGCCCACACAGCAAAGCTCATTTTCTTTTTACGTAAATATAGCCACATCGCCAACGCGCCGCCGATGACCGCGCCCGGGATGCCCAACCCGCCCCGCCGGATGTCAAGCATATCCAATGGATGGGTCAGATAATACCTCGTGGTGATGCCCTGCTCGACCATCGAAGGAGGCGGGGTAAGGATATGCCAGATGCGCGCCCCGACGACACCGGCAATCACCAGCCAGAAGAGCATATCCCAGACGATCTCAGGGTCGAGGCCGCGGCGTTTCGCCTCCAGGCGCGCCAGCAAGGCAGCCACAACGACTCCCAGCATGATGAGAATACCGTAAAAGTAAATGTGAAATGATTGGTTCAGGAAGGGCAAGGGGATATCGAATCCGTCGGGCATTTTATTCTCCTTTTTCACTCAGGCGGCGGTAAGCCTGATGCCGCACGCGCAGTATACGTTGTAAAGCCGTAAAGTTTGCCAGGATTGCCAGAATCCACAAGGCGATGATCGGTATCTTGAAAACCAGCGCCGGGGCCAGGACCAGGTAACGCTCGGCGCGTGTCAACAGGCCGACGTTGGCATCGAAATGAAGCGACTCGGCTTTGGCCTTTGTATAAGAGACCAGCACGGCGCCGGCCGCAGCCAGGTAAACCAGCGCGCAGGCCAGTTTGTCACCCTGGTTGAGGTAGTAGATCAGCAGACCGAGGTACACTAACAACTCTGAGTAGCGGTCGGCTACCGAGTCGACGAAGGCGCCCCAATCGCTGGCTTCCCCGCGCAGGCGCGCCATGGCGCCGTCCAGCGCGTCGAAAGGTACGGTAATCAGCACCAGGATGCCGCCCCAGGTCAATTGTCCCCGGGCAATCATGTATGCCCCAATGGCCGTCCCAAACAGCCCCATCAGCGTCATCAAGTTGGGATGAATTCCGAGCCGGTTGAAAAACTTGCCCAATGGGTCGAGTAACCATTTAAACCATACACGCAGGTAATCGCTAAACGACAGCCGCTTCTGCTCTACGGATTGTTCCAAGGTAGTAACCCTTTCTGCTATTCGTTTGGGATAAAAATCTCGGCAATGATACCACCGACTGGGGAATTCGCCAAACCAGACCCGAATTCTAATTTACGTCTTTGTCATTCCCTTCGTCCGGTTCGAGCAGCACCTCACGCTCGCGCCCGCCGCCCAGCGAAGGTCCAACGACGCCCATCTCCTCCAACTGGTCTAACAGGCGCGCGGCGCGCGGATAGCCGATGCGCAGGCGGCGCTGGAGCATGGAGGCGCTGGCGCGCTGCTCCTGCTTGAGGACAGTGATGGCCTGCTCGATCAGCACCTCGTCGCTATCGCCCTCCGGCTGGCTCAAGAGAGCCTCCCACGGCGAACGCAGCTCTTGCGAGGGGTTCATTTTCTGCCAGAAGGCAATAATGCGCTCGATCTCCTGATCGGTAACCATCACGCCTTGAGCGCGCACCGGATTGCCGGCTTCCGGGTTGATGAAGAGCATATCCCCGCGGCCGAGCAAGGTATCCGCCCCGGGCATATCCAGGATAACGCGCGAATCGACCTGCGAGGCGACGGCAAAGGAAATGCGCGCCGGGAAGTTGGCCTTGATCAGGCCGGTGACCACGTCCGTGCTGGGGCGCTGGGTCGCCACCACGAGGTGGATGCCGGTGGCGCGCGCCATCTGCGCCAGGCGCACCAGGTTGTGCTCGGTCTGGTCGGGCGCGGACATCATCAGGTCAGCCATCTCGTCAATCAGCACCACGATGCGCGGCAGCGGCTGTGTATCCTTGCGGCGCTGGAGCTTGCGGTTATAGGCCTCGATGTCACGCGCCTTCGCCGCCTCGAGCAATTTATAGCGGTGTTCCATTTCGACCACCACCCAGCGCAGCACGCCCAGGATGCGCTGGATGTCGGTCTCGACCTTGCCGTACAGGTGCGAGAGTCCGTTGTAACGGATCAGCTCGACCATCTTGGAGTCGATCATCACCAAGCGCAAATCTTCGGGCGTGTTGTTCATCGCCAGGCAGGCCGTGATGGCGGAGATGCACACCGACTTGCCTGAGCCGGTCGTCCCGGCGATCAACAGGTGCGGCATCTTTGACAGGTCAGCGACCACCGGCTGGCCGGAAACGTCCCGCCCCAGGGCAATGGCAAGCGGCGAGCCAACCTTGTAGAACGCCTCGCTCTCCAGGATCGGGCGCAGGCGCACGGTGATGGCGCGCAGATTAGGGACTTCAATGCCGACGTAAGAACGCCCCGGTACCGGCGCTTCGATGCGCAGACGTTCAGCCGAGAGGGCCAGGGCCAGGTCGCGCGAGAGATTGGCAATCTGCGCCACGCGCACCTTCTGCCGGTTTGGGTCACCGTTCTCCGCCTCACCCTTCTCGATGAAGCCCGGCTCGACGGCGAACTGGGTCACGGTCGGCCCGATGCGGAAGCCCACCACCCGCGCCGGGATGCCGAAGTCGGCCAGCGTCTTCTCGATCAGGCCAGCCGTCTGGTTGATATTACGCTCGTCCGGACGAGTGCTCTGTTCGCTGACCAGCAGGTTCAGCGGCGGCAGGCGCTCGCCGCGCGGCAGCGGTTCGGCCGGGCGATCATCGGGTTGTTCGGAAACCTTGAATGACTTTCGGAACTGCGGCGGCAAACGCCCCTCGCGCTTTTTCGCTCGCTCCTGGGACGGGGAGGTTGTCCCGGCCGAGGCGGAGATAATTGCCTCGTCCGGCGCGGCAGGCTGAAGGCTTCGCCGCGAGCGCTCAGCCGAGCGGTCCGAAACCGGCGGCTCGCCGGCCAGCTTGAGCAGGATCGCCTCGAACCGTCGCCACAGCCCGAACGCGGTCGTCAGGGCCAGTCCCCAAAGCAGGAAAACAACGAAGCCGCCCCCAAACGAACCAAGGTATTTTGCCAGCAGCATGGACAGTCCCCAGCCGACCCGCCCGCCCCACCAGCCGTTCTCGGCTTGCGACAGGGAATTGCCGCTGACCACCGAAAGCACGGCCAGGGTCAGGAAGGCAGCCAGCTCGATGGCGATGACCTGTCCCCAGTTCAATTTCAGCGGGCCGCGGCTGCGGCGGAAGGCCAGCAAGCCGCCCAGGCAGGCCGCGGCGATGACCAGCAGGCTGCCCCAGCCAAACCAGAGCTCAAGCAAGCCGACCACCAGCGAGAGCAGCCTGCCAGCCGAGATGCCCAACAATCCCAGGAAAACCATCAAAGCCAAAGCCAGCAGCAGCACGCCGAGAACGTCCCAGGCAAAGCGTCCAAAATGGGACTGGAAACGAGCCAGGCGATCAATCCAATCCCCTGGCAGAGGTTGTTCTGGGTGAGCCGCCTGTGGAGGCGGTTGCGCGGAGCGGGAAGATCGAGGCGGCATGATCTATTCTGCATCCACCTTCAAGCTGAGGCTGAGCCGCTGCCGGGCAATCTCCACTTGCAGGATGCGCACCTGCACATCCTGGCCGGGCGTCAGGACATCCTTCAGGGTTGCGTTGGGCGGCATACAGATTTCCGAGGTGTGGATCAATCCCTCCAGCCCCTCTTCGAGGCGGGCAAAGGCGCCGAACGGCGCCAGCGTGGTGATGACGGCTGGAACGACCTGGTTGATGGAATAGCGCGCCTCGGCAGTCTCCCAGGGGTTGGGACACAGCCGCTTAAGGCTGAGGGCCACGCGGCAGCGATCCGGCGAAACCTCCTGCACCAGCACCTCGACGCGCTGGCCGACGTTCAAGACCTGGCTGGGATGGCTGACACGTCCCCAGGAAAGCTCGGAGATGTGGATCAGCCCCTCCAGGCCGCCCAGGTCTACAAATGCGCCGAAATCGGTGACGTTGGTCACCTCGCCGCTGACGCGCTGCCCGGCCTGTAAGGAATTAAGAAGCTGCGTCCGCTTTCCCGCCGCGGCGCGCGCTGCCCGTTCCGAGAAGACGATGCGGCCTTCTTCGGGAACGCACTCGATCACCTTCAAGCGCAATTTCCGCCCCACGTACCCCGACAGGCAATCTTCGCGGCCTATCTCGTCCACTTGAGCGGGCATATCCACCAGGTGCGAGCATGGGATGAAGCCATGCAATCCCTCCCCCTCGACCAGTAAGCCGCCGCGGTTATAGTCTGTTACGGTCAGGGTCACGATCTGATCCTGGCGATAAAGCGCCTTGGCTTGCTCCCAATCCGCAAGCATTTTGCCGCGCTCCTCGACCTTCGGCTGGCGCACCGCCGCAGGCCCCAGGTGGCTCTCCTCCTCGGCCAGGAGCGAGGTCCACCAGCCTTCGTCATAGACAGGGATTTCATTTTCCATAATCATTACTTCACGAAAAGGTTTTGTAGTGGCGACTTCCCTGGCACCGCCCGCCAGGGCAGGTGTAGTCGCTCTATTGGCCGAACGACTGAAGTCGTTACTACAGTTTCGTGAACTACTGATAATAGCAGGTGACTGCCCTCCCATAAAGCGATTGTGTACCATTAAGCTCCTCCGACTGACAACGAATGCTCCGCTTCCTTCCCGTTAACGCGGACTTGCATCTGGCGTTCCATTTCGAGGATAATGCGCGCCACTTCTTCGACCGCGACGCGCTGCTTGCGGTACAAGTCCGCCTCTGACATCGCCAGCCGCGTCGCAACTTCCCGCACCTTGCGGCCCTCGATGAATTTCATTTCCAGGATGTTATATAGGATCCACTCAGCGGTAAAGCGCCGCTCACCCTCCGGGCGGACGCTGTCCACCGCCTGGCGCAGGATGGCGCGCAAAGCGTTGGCCGGGCTGTCGTTGTGCTCGTTAAAAGCCTGTCGAACGATCTCTAATTGCAGGAGCGGGCTTTGGGTCAGCTTGGGGCCGCCCCAGTAATGGGTCAGGGCATCCTTGACCCAGTTCGCTAAATCGGATTCGGGCGGAAGGGTATCGGCCAGCAGGCTGGCTTTACTGTCATACCGTCCGACCGCGCGCCAGCGCTGGATCATTTCCACCTGCGGCTTCAGCTCCTCCAACGAGCGAAACACGCCCTGCTGTAAACGCCGATCCTGCAATGCCTGCGCGGCGCGCTGAATCAAAAGCAGCAGGGACTGGCGCTGTTCCCTGACCAGCGCCTGATCCGGCCGGCGCGCAACGCCAAGTAAACCCAGCAAAACCGGCTGGTCTTCGTCCATCCCAGACGGCTGGTGGAGCGGGAAGAGCCAGTAATCTCCCCAGCTATACTCCTCGTGGCCGTTTCCCCCCCCATTGACAACCTGCAAGGCCTCGGAAAGATCGGCCTCCTTTTGCAGGGGCGAATTTCCGGTTGTGACGATCAAGGAAAGATCGCCGCCATCCAGTGCAGCGACGAAGGCCGATGGAGACTGGAGATGATCCCGCACAGCCGCCAGGATCGCTTCGAGGAATTGGCGCAGGTCGCCCTGGGTGATCAACCGCTCCTCGAGGCTCTGCAACAGGGTAAGGTCGGCGCGGTCGCCGCCGAAGAAGATCCAGCGTTCCCAGATCGGCGCGACAATGGTGATGGTATGCTCCATGAGCAGTACAGAGACCACCATGGCAGTCGGCACCGCGCCCGAATAGACCACCCCGAATATCTCGCCGACGCGGCGGACAATTGTCATCACGCCCAACGCGACCGAAGCCGTGACCGGTCCGCGCATGATCCACTTGAAGAGGCGGCTGCGCACCACGCGGTCCGGCCACGAGACGCCGAAGAAAGCCACCGCGTAGGCCATGATAATGATCAACCCGCCGACCAGCATATTGCTGAACATCGCCATCCCCCAAAAGAGGAAAGGGTGCTGCCCCGCCAGGCTGGAGCCATAGAGCAGGTACGGGAACGAGCCAAGCGCCGGTGCAGTCGCTCCTGCTAATAGATAGAGCATCCGGCGGCGGCCGGAACGGGTCAGCGTACGACGGTAGGCGCGCCCGAAATTGATCCACGCCCAGACCATCGTCCCGGCATAATAAGCGGTGAACACTTCCGTCCACAGCGTGCGCTGGAGATGCGGGGCGGGCTGGCCGTCGGTCACCATCGCGCCAAGCAGGTACCCATAAGCCAACAGAATCAGGAAAAAAGCCGAGACGAAATAAGTGAAGCGGATTGCCAGGCGGCGGCGCCCGCGCGAGGGGCGGCCGGTAGTCACCAGCAGCGCATCCGAGAGATGCAGATAAGTCGGAGGCAGGAAGATAATCCCCAACCACTCCAGGCGCAGGAACAGTTCAACGATCTGAGGCGACTCCGATGAGCTTTCCAGCGCCTCGGAGGTAAAGACGACCACCACGCACAACAAGATCAGGGCGAACGAGCGCGCCACGCGATCGCGCAAGTTGAACGACAACGAATAGAAAAACAGCGAAAAGGCCGTGATGGCAATGCCGGCCGTAAGGATTTGGTTGACCGTCACGATCCCCGTCAGCACTTCAGACATCCAACCGTTAAGCATTCCAACCTTTCCAGTAAAGAATCCTACTTCAGAGCGCGCCCAAAAAACAAGGCGATATCCTGGGTCAGGTAATAATGGTCATTATACCCGCAGAACTCGTAGCCCATTTTTTGCGCCAGGCGGATGGCGGCGCAATTCTTGGAAGCCATCTCCATAACAGCCCGCCGGTTCTTGCGCTGCACAGCCCAGGCTTGAGCCGCCAGGATCAACGTGGTCGCGATCCCCTTGCGACGGGCAGCGGACGCAACCACCAAGTCGGTGATCCAGGCAGTCTGCGGGATGACCTTGTCCGTCAGGCGCAGGTAGCCGACCTGCGCCTCCCCCAAGACGGCCACCAGCATCGCGGTGCGGCGGCTCCATTCGTCCGCCAGCGTCTCGACCGGGCGCGGGTAATGCACGACGACCGCGCGCGGCAGGCGTATCTCGCGAAAGATCGCGCCGGCCTGTCCCTCTTCTCGCTGGACATCCATCTGCCAGACGTATTCGCTCGTGCAGGAATGGTTGATTGCCATCAGCACGGGCAGATCGGTGGCTACGGCGGGGCGAATGCGGACCTCGGGCATGATGCCTCCTTATTGACCTGCCACCCGCACCGGAACCACACAGGGCGGCAGGGCCTGTCCTTGATTATCGGTTACGACCAGTCGCAGCATGTAGTCGCCCGGGGTCAGCTCGGTAGTATCCCACAAACCCAGCGTCCCATCCACGACGACCTCCCGCCCGGCCTGGATCGTTGACCAATTGTCGCTGCCCAGGGGAGCCACCTCGTACTTGTAAAAGCCAAAATTAGGAATATCAGCCGTTCCTTTCAGCGTGATCTGTCCACGCACCTCGGAAGCCGATTCCGGGAAGGTCAACATGATCTGGCCGGGAATGCAGCCGCTGGCTTCGGTTCCTGGTGTAGCCATGGGGGTCTCTGCGCCTAAAGTAGCCATGAGTTCAGGCGAGAGGGTATTGGTCGGGACAGACAACAGACTAAGTGTCGGCGTGGTCAGCACGGCTGAGGCCGGCAGGCCCGGCGCGAGGAACGATGAAAGCACAAGCTCGCCCAATCCCATCAATAAGATGATCACCAGTACGGCGACCGCCTGGTTCGTCCGGCGCTGGGCCATCTCGCGTTCGAGGCCGAAGACCGAATCACGACCCTCTTTCAGGGAACGTAAAAAGCTGCGGAGCGCCAACAACAACCCGACTGCCAGCAGCAAATAAACCAGCGGCGCGTATAGCACGAAAAAACGAAGGATCGCTTCCATGCTGCCTGGTTAGAGATAGCGCAGCACGCCGCGCAGGATGGTTTCGATTTTGGGGGCCAGCACCTGGCCGGCTTCCAGCACCTCTTCGTGAGAGGTGACCGTGTTGCCGTCCAGGTTGGCTTTATTGCTGATCCCCGAAAAACCCAGCACACGCGTCCCGCCGTGACGCGCGACGGTCACTTCCGGTACGGTGGACATCCCGACCGCGTCCGCGCCGGCCATGCGCAGGAAACGCAAATCGGCCGGCGTCTCGAAGGATGGCCCGCTCAAGCCGACGTAAACGCCGGCGTGCAATTGGACGCTGCTTTCTGCCGCGGCTTTGCGCGCCAGGGCAGACAATTCCCGGTCGTAGGCCTGGCTCATATCCGGGAAGCGCGGCCCGAACTCGTCCAGGTTCGGCCCAATCAACGGGTTCAGACCGGCCATGCCTGCCAGGTTGAGATGGTCGGTGATCAGCATCACGTCGCCAGGCAGAAAATCCGGGTGGATGGCGCCGGCCGCGTTGGTTACAATCAGGATCTCGATCCCCAGACGCTGCATCACGCGCACCGGCATCGTCACCTGCGCCATGCTGTAGCCTTCGTAATAATGTACCCGGCCCTGCATGACAAGCACCAGTTGGCTTTCCAGCTCGCCGATCACCAGCCGGCCAGCGTGCCCGACGACCGTAGAGATCGGCCAGCCGGGCAGTTCTTGATAGGGGATGAGGCTGGCTTTGTTCACCGCATCCGCCAACCGTCCCAGCCCGGATCCCAGGATGATCCCAATGCGCGGCTTCTCTTGCACTCGCGAACGGATCACCCCCGCCAAACGGTCAATTTGTCCCAGCGATACCTGCATGTCACGTCTCCAAAAACGATAAAGTAAGTCACTCTGTGAATTATATCCCAACTCTGTAACTACTCAGCCAGGATGTCATTCTCCCGAAGGACATCGGGACGATGTGAGCCGCCGATGTTCTTGCGGCGGCGAAGAATCTCACGAAACTGGCACGGAGACCCTTCGGTCGCAAAGAACGCTCCCTCAGGGTGACATGCCTGAGTAGTTACCTTTCATCAGTGGCTATTACTGTAAAACCCGCCGGAAGGCGGCGACAGCTTTCTCCACGCCCGCGTCGCCAATCCAGTAATGCGTCACCAGTCGGAAACGACGCTTACCGGCCGCGTCAACAAGCACGCCATGGTCTTTCATTCTCTCGACGATGCTCTCCATGGTGGACTCCACCTCCGGCGACAGTGAGAGAAAAACCATGTTCGTCGCTGGCGTTCCCGCCTCGAGCGCGAGAGCGGGCACCTGCTTCAGCCCATCGGCCAGTTTCCTGGCCCGGGCATGATCCTCCGCCAACCGCTCGATCATCGTCTCCAACGCGACAATCCCGGCCGCAGCCAAAATCCCAGCCTGACGCATCCCGCCGCCCAGCATCTTGCGGATGCGGTGCGCTTTGGCTATAAATGCCTTCGACCCGCACAGCACCGAACCGACCGGCGCGCACAATCCCTTGCTCAAGCAAAACGTGACCGAATCCACCGGCGCGGCGAGTTCTTTCGCAGCTATCCCTTGCGCCACCGCGGCGTTGAATATCCGCGCCCCATCCAGATGGACGGCCAGCCCGTGAGCGTGGGCGAACTCGCATAATTGGCGCGTATATTCGGGCGTCAGGCATACACCGCCGCAGGCATTCTGGGTGTTTTCGAGACAAATGAGCCGCGTGACAGGCTCGTGCGGATCGTCCGCGCGGATGGCGGATTCGATATCTGCCAGCGCCAGCGACCCATCCGGCTGGTTGGGCAACTGGCAGGAGTGCACGCCGCCCAAGACCGAAATCCCGCCGGCCTCATGCAAAAATGTATGCGATTTGGTTCCCAGGATGGCTTCGTCGCCGCGTCCGCAGTGCGCCAGGATGGCTGCCAGGTTGCCCATCGTGCCCGAGGCGACGAACAGCCCGGTCTCTTGACCCATCATCGCGGCAGCCATCTCCTGCAGGCGGTTGACGGTCGGGTCTTCGCCGTAAACGTCATCACCCACTTGTGCTTTCGCCATCGCCTCGCGCATGGCAGGCGTGGGGTGGGTGACGGTGTCGGAACGTAAGTCTATGAATTCCATAGGTATCGCCTTTCAGAAAGGAAAACAAGTACATTTTGTAATCATATCCTGATGTTACCCGATTTTAGGGGTTTGTGGGGGAAAGTGATCAGTTTGACGTTCTTACCGTCGGAGGATGTGAACGCATGGCCCAAGTATTTGAGGAGGAAGATGGAACGCGGCGAGGTGGCGCGAGAGGACAAGGAGAGGGAGGTGTAGATATAAGGCTTCACTGGGAAACCATAGAGAATCAACGCACAATAGTAATTTGCTGTATAATACAAGCATATCAAGTAAGCCTTAAGGAGGCGGTTACGTGGCAGCAATTATCGAAGCGGTTTTTGGGCGCAATGTTACTCTAGTCTATGATGCCCTCGACCTTCAGACGATTGATAGAAACAAATTACGGGGAGTTATCCCCGAAATTACTCCAACCGTCATGGATATGCCAGAGATGGTTGTTGCTGTCTATCCACCATCTCCCTGGCTTATTCAGATTGGTGATCGCAGAATTCGCATCAACGTTGCGGCTGAAATTGAAAACATCGGCGACTTTCCTTTGTGGGAATATGCCATTAAATGCAACGAACTTGTTCCAGCAGACAAAGTATCTATTATTGCTTATGGCTATAACTTTGATTTTGGAGTTCGTTTCCAAGATAGCACGTCACTAAACACGCTCATTTCCAAATTTGTTTTGAATCGTCCTGCATTGGAAGATACCTTGCAAGGAACTTTGGTTTCTTATTTACCGAGATTAGTTTTTAAGACGGGTGATTTGCAATACGACATTGTTTTCGAGCCAATGAATGATGCCCAGATGAAGGTACATGGCAACGCGCATTTCCAATATGCTGGAATTCAACTTCCACCAATCGAAGGGTTGAAATCATCATATATCGCGCAATATGAACATCTGCGAACTGTTATTGAGAAATTGCTGAACGATTGACACAAATTATGCTGGACACTACCACCTTTCCCAATTTTCTTGGTGCTTTCTCTCCTAAATGGGATAAGAAAGCAATGCAATATTTTGTGGATATGCTTGGTGCCTCTGCATGGGATGAAGCCTATGGCCAAACCTTTAGCCATCGCTGGAAAGGCGAGGATACACTCACCTGGGGAAATGCTGATGAATGGATTCTAATTAAGTGGATCACCCAGCATATTTTTGCACAGGAGCAAGCGCAAGAGAAGTTGAATGCCTTTGCTCAAAAGGAAGTAAATTTACGGGCTGTTGTTTACGAGGCGCGAATAGCCAAATTGGAGTCGATCTACACTTTCCGAAACTCCGATGAAGTCAAAATTTTTCTTATTAACAACAACAGGATCTTTTCTGTCTTATGGGGTGCGCGACCTGTTTTGGAGGAATTCTTTGGCAATGATGTATCCATTGCTCTCGAAGTCGTCAATGATTCCGAATCGGCCAACGTCAAGCAATTATTTGGTTACATTAACGCTGGAACATTATCCTCTGACGAAGCCTTTGAACGTCTCAGTGCTTTTGACGAAGTATGGTTCTTGAAGCAATTCGACTCGACTGGCGGGTCATTTAATTTCAATCTCGAATAGCATGGCATTCAACTGGAAAGATTTTCTAACTTTTGCTAAAAACATCAAGGCCGCGCCCGATAAGCCTGGCCCACAGGAAGCGGCTTTACGCTCCGCAGTAAGCCGCGCGTATTACGCTGCGTTTCAGGCCGCTTTAGAATTTGGGGCATCTGAAAAATTCTCGCCTCAATGGTCTGGAGAAGATCATTTTGGTATTCAGAGATATTTTCAGCAATACTCTCCCAAGAGCGATGTCAGGAGAAAGATAGCCTTGGAACTTCAAAGGTTATATGATAATCGTCGTAAAGCAGATTACGCGAAAGCGATAGTGAATCCGACATCTTTAACAGACTGGTCAATAAGAAGTTCTCAGGTAATTTTTCTAAACCTTGAACAACTAGCACAAGAGAAGAGAAACACAGTAGCCTCTCCTTAGCACAAAGGCTCCTGATTCTCTCAGGGGCAAATTCGTTTAAAGGGCCTAAACCGCTTCGGGTAAGATTTTCATGGGGGACATTCCAGTCTGTCAAAGGTCACAAGCCAAACGGCTGTCAACAAGTTTTGTCTTGGATGCCGTATGGTTGAGCAAGAGTCCACGCGGGAGGAAGGATGGTCAATGGCGCAGGGGATTTGGTCAACGGACTCTGTCGCGGACTCGCGGACGGGAACGGATGTCCGCTTTGATCAGTTTACCGCTCATTTTTCATTTCGCAGCAAACGCAATACTTTATCCAGCTCCTCCGGCAACGGTGCTTCAAAAACGCTTGGTTCTTTCTCGCCGGGAAGCGCGATCTCTAGTTTATAAGCGTGCAAGAAGTGGCGGTCCAGTTCTATCGTCGGCTTTTGCTTCCCATACACCCTATCCCCCACGATGGGACAGCCCAGGAAGGCCAGGTGCAGCCTGATCTGGTGCGTCCGCCCGGTGAGCGGATGGACTTTCAGCAGCGTGTGGGCCTTGAAACACTCCAGCGTGCGGTATTCGCCAGCGGGAGTGGATGTCCGCTTTGGGTGTTCGTGAGTCCACGCCGGAGGGCACTCAACGGATTATGTAACGGATGAACGGATGCCGTTTGATTGAGCGAGAGTCTACGCGGGAGGAGACAATAAACCCCGCCATGTGGCGGGGCTGAAGTTTCACTTCTTCTTCAATTTAGGTTTCGCTTCTGCAATCTGTCTCTTTGGCTCGCGCGGCGCATAAATTGCCCTGATTTCGTCCCGCGCAGGACCGAGATAGTCCGTAATGTTGATCTCATCGTTGATTCCGCATTCGTCAGGATTCCAAATAATCATGGTGCGGCTCTGGTTGATCTCGAACTTCTCGCGGTCCTCCGCCGAAGCGTTGTAAACGGTCGGAATCCACCACAAGGGGATCGAGATAATGCGCTGGTCGGTCAATTCGACCTGGATGTATTTCCCGTCAATTTTCACCGCGTGGATAGTTGCCTCTTTCGGGAAAGTATATTCATCAATGGAGTATTGAATCTTATACCGCTTAACTTGTACCTTTTCATCCATTTGCTTTACGTTTGTAATCATGCCATTCCTCCAGCAGGTATTCCAAATCCTGCTCGATGATCTTCAAGGCTTTGTTCAACTCGTGGGTCCGCAGGTTTTTACCCGCGCGGGCGACTTCAACTTTTGGCTCCAGCCAGATTTTGGCGTCATTGTGATCATCTTGGGAACCTTTCCCAACATGGAGGCTGGCGCGATTTTCATGCAACGCGTCGTAACTGTGAAACCAGAAAAGCAGGTCGCCTGCTTCAAGGACTTTGGGACTCATCATGTGCCGCGATTATAGCAGGAAAAAACCTGCGTTAGCATTTGAACTCGCCTGAATGTTGAGTTCTATGCGGGGCAATGGGGACGCGCACAGGGATTGGGTCAACGGACGAGAGAAAAGGATGAAGGATGAAGGATGAAGGATGAAGGATGAATAGTGCGCGAGAGATTTGGTCAACGGACTTTGTCACCCCGCCAAACCGTCCTGCGTTCGGTGCAGGGAAGAACAGCGGGGCAGGCAGATGCTGTTTGGTTGGGCGAGAGTCCACGCGGGAGGGAGGCTGGTCAATGGTGCAGGGGATTTGGTCAACGGTCTCTGTCGCGGACTCGCGCAATTAGCCCGATGGGCTTCCATGTGCTGAGGGAGGACTTTAGTCCACTATGTGTAGTAAAATAACAACAAGGATTATTGAAAAGAGCAAATATGACTACAGTAACAGTCCATGATAAATTTACCGAGATACTTGCCTCTTTCGGAGACCTGCAAGAGTCTGTCAACACGGCTCTGCAACGCTATACTATTGATCAGATTACAACAAAGATCAATGAGCTGCACCGCAAGGATGAGGAATACCAAAAAAAATATGGGCTGGAATATTTCGTCTTTTCCAAGCGCATGGCAGAAGATGAAGACTTTGTAAAAAATGTAGAAGTCAAGATCAACAAAACATGGGAAGTGGATCTAGCCGACTGGGAATTTTGCCATAAGGGAATCGAAGATTGGACAAGAAAACTTCAAGACATTTTGCTGAAATAGTCGCACTTGCTCAATCTACTTTTGAGCAGGTCACATACGAAATTGACGCCACTCCAGATCGGGCGATCCTTCGTATTGAGGCTGAGTATGGGAAATATCAAATCCTTGTAACAGAATTATTCAGCGATGGCTTGCGAAAATATCGTTATTACGTTTTGAGCGGGAATTGGGTTGAAGCAGGGTTTGACAACGCTCCCGATCCACGCGCTATTCGTCTTAAGTATGGGGAAATCGGCAAAGATCACGCAGGCGAACCTGTTCCTCATTTACATTTGGATGATAAAACGCGTCTGTCCCTCACAGAAGAAATGACGTTTGCAGAGTTTGTCCTCTGGTTGAAAGGCAATTTGTAGCGGGCAAAGACAGGATGTGGCCGGGGAAGAGATTGCGGAGAAGCTGCGCATGGGACGCTTCGACACGCCCTTTCGGGCAGTCAGCACAACGCCTATCCCCCCGCCCTTCCCAAACGACCTCACCCCCAACCCCTCTCCAAATGGAGAGGGGAGCGCGCGAGAAGTAATCAACGGACTCTGTCGCGGACTCACGGACGGGAACGGATGGGGGAAGAAAGGATGAATTCAGAAGGATGAAGAATGAATAGCGCGGGGAATTTTACTTGATTGTCAAATCAGCCTTTTGGACAACGAACACTGCGTCATCCATTGCGTGTTGGGCGTCGTCCTTTGAGTATTGTTCTGTCGGGATGAAGTCAATATCACCGTAAAACGAAAACTCGTGTTCTTTGCGAAGCTAGGCAGAAATCCCCGCCAACTTCTCAGCCTGTGACGAGACTTCATCGGGGAATCGCGCCCGATATTCCAAAATCAATGGTCCCACATCATGCCATTTGGGCGGCTCGATGCCAATCTGACGCAACATCCCTTTGAGCGCCAGTTCGACAATTTCCTGCGCTTTACGAACGACATCAGAATAATCGTCTTCACCCAAAAGAAGGGGCAGGATTTTCAATCGCTTTTGGGCCTTGTCCAAATAACTCTTTGCAAGAGACAGGTTCTTCATATTTCAAATATCTCCCCTTGTTTGTAATCAGGCTTCAAATCCCAATACCAGACATTTCCCTGCCAGATGCGCCGCGCGCCTAATCTTTGCAATCTTTCCTTCAAGTTTTTCAAGATGTTTTTGAAGAAGTCATCGCGGTCAAATAACATACGGACATCTTCGACCATATCCAGAAATAAAGGACTGCCATTCGCAATTTCTTCGGGGGTTTTGAAAATCGGAGAGAGTTCAACGCGGCCTTTTATGGTCAAGCCGAGTGTGGTTTCAATTGCAGCGAATTCCTTCACGCGGGCAATTCTGCCAACTGGCAAATCTTTGACAACTAACAACAAATCAATATCGGAATCTGGGCGCGGCGTGCCGCGTCCAACCGACCCAAACACAGCCAGCGAAATCAATCGTTCCCCGTAATGGTCTTTGCACAGGCTGGTCAGGCGATTTAGCAGTTTTGTTATATCAGTTGAAACTATTTGTGTCGCAATTGCCATGACTTGATTATACAACAAAGAAATTCTTCATGCCTGTCACAATCAGTTTGCCGCTTATTTCTCATTTCGCAGCAAACGTAATACTAGATCCAACTCCTCCGGCAATGGCGCTTCAAAGGTGCAAGGTTCTTTCTCGCCAGGCAATAGCACCCGCAGCTTGAAGGCGTGCAAGAAGTGCCTGCTTATCTCCAGCGACGGTCTCCTGCGCCCATATACCCTATCCCCCACGATGGGACAACCCAGGAAGGCCAGGTGCAGCCTGATCTGGTGCGTCCGCCCGGTGAGCGGATGGACTTCCAGCAGCGTATGAGCCTTGAAACGCTCCAGCGTGCGGTACTCGCTGGCAGCTTCCCGGCCTTTACCCGGCGGTAGTATAGCCATTTTCTTGCGATGGGCGGGGTCACGGCCAACCGACGCTTCGACGCGGCCGGCCGGGGTGGGCGGTGCGCCATCCACCAGCGCCAGGTAGGTCTTTTCGACCTTGCGCAGGCGGAACTGGTCTTGCAGCCAGCGGTGGGCGCGTTCGTTCTTCGCCAGCAGGATCAGACCGGAGGTGTCTTTATCCAGGCGATGTACCACGCCCGGGCGTTGCTCCCCGCCGATTCCTTCGATATCCGGAACGTGACCCAGAACCGCGTGGACGAGCGTGCCGGCTTCGTGACCAGGAGATGGATGTACGACCATCCCAGCCGGCTTGTTCACGACGAGCAGGTCATCGTTCTCGAAGAGAATGTCGAGCGGGATGGCCTCGCCTACCAGTCCGCTCGGCGCAGGCGGCGGGATGCGCACTTCGATTACCGCGCCCAGGCCCAGGGTCCGGCTCGGCTTCGTCACGGCCTCGCCGTCCACCCTCACGAAGCCGTCCTTTATCAAACCTTGCAAGCGTGAACGCGAAAATTCCGGCAGACAGGCTGTCAGGAATCTATCCAGCCGTTCTTCTTTGTCCCTATCGAAGCAGAAAGAGACAACCCGATCACTCACCTCTGCTCCCCTGCTCCTCCGCCCCTCTGCTCCCCTGCTCCTCCGCCCCTCTGCCCCCCTGCTCCTCTGCTCCCTTGCTCCCCTGTAGGGCATTCGTTGTCACCTGCTCCCCCGCCCCCTTGCTCCCCCGCTCCTTCAGCCACGCCCCAAGCACCAGCACAATGACGCCGACGGTGATGCTGGCATCCG
>Ga0210015_1001123_pt1 | contig 26888 bp, 38 predicted proteins | sample CryGeymeta201522_FD_185471 | JGI IMG/M metagenome (GOLD analysis project Ga0210015, IMG submission 185471) | Groundwater microbial communities from Crystal Geyser aquifers in Utah, USA - Crystal Geyser metaG 2015-22 (SPAdes) (version 2) | ecosystem: Environmental > Aquatic > Deep subsurface >... | reverse complement strand
TGAATCCCCGGTTGGCCGTTTAAATAATCAATACACAAACCGGAGTCGTCGGCAATCACCGGCAAGTTGAAAAACCGGGCATAAGCCTTAGCTTTGAGAAGAGCATTGGCTGTAAAGGTTTGGCCGGTTTCCAAAACCTGCAGATTTTTAGGAGGTAAAAGGAGGCAGAAATTGTCTGGTTTAAGCAGGGCTTGAAATTCTTTTAATTTGTCTTTATTTTGCGTCGCCAGCATGATTTTAATCATAGTCAGGACTACTTTAAATAATTAAAGAATTCCGGAAACGAACCAAACCATAATCCCCAGGCCCCAAAAGCCACGGTGCCGGCCAGATAAAAAACAGTATAAACCAAGCTTAAGGGATGATATTTAAAGGCAAGTTTGAATTTTTTAAATAAATAACCGGTGAGACTTAAATAAATTAACATGGCCGGAAAGCTGGTGATTAAAGACAAGCGGCCTTCGGTTAAATTAACCCCCCACATTAAACCGGAAACAAGACTGAAAATATAAATAATAATCGTTTCTTGGCGGCTTAATGCCTTGGGAAAAGGCCGCTCTATTTCTAAAAACAGGCCGATTATCGACACCAGCACAAAAGGCAGATACATAAAAATGTGGCTGATGGTTTCATCTAATAAATCGGAGAATTGATAAAAAGCAAACTGATTTAAAGGAAAAATAATTTTGGCTGAATCGAAAATAATGTGGAGGACAATGGCCAGCCACCAAAAACCAATAACAAGATAAAGACAGGTTTTTAAAGCAGGGCCGGAGATTATCGTGGGGCCGGTCTGAGGATGACGGCGCAATAAATTAAATAAAGCGTAAACAAAGATTAAGGAAAAGGCTAAAAAGAAACTGTCTTTAATCGCATTGCCCCAATAAACATGCTGCCAAATAGTTAAAGGCAGGTCGCTGCTGCCCACTAAACGAAAAATAAAATAAAGGCAAAAAAAAGCAAAAGCGATTAATTGCAGTTTAACAATCTGGTTCATTGCTTCAGACGGGTTATAAAAGTTTTTCCCCGCAGAGTTAAAAGACCTAAGCCAAAGAGGATTAAAATAAAATAAGCCAGCCAGCCAAAGAAAGGGATCAGTTGCAAAATTACCATGATTGTCAAGCCCAAGGCCAGGCTTAAATAAGGTTGGTTAAATCGGGCATCTTTTAATAAGCGGCTGCCCAGACTAAGCCCGGCTAATAATTTGGCCAGCGAGAGAGAAATAAGATAAATTAAAATCGTGACCACGCCTAAAGGAATACCAATTAAAGAAATGATAAAAAAGCAGGCTAAAAGGGGGATGACGGTTAAGAATAATAGGCCCCAGCCAATAGCGGCGCCAGGCTGTTTTAGGCCCAAGTTAACCAGTTGTTTTATTAATTGAGGCAACAGAGCAATTAATAACCAGCCAATTAATATTTCAATTGTCAGGGAGGCAAGTTTTTCTAAAAGAATCAGGCCGGCAATGACTCTAAAGTTGGGTTTAAAATGGGAAATAAGTTTTTGCATGTCTGCCCGGGCGGGAAAGACAATTAAGTCGCCGCTGATGGTGGCGTTAACAGTGACTTCCTTGGCAAAAAGAATTACATCGCCTTCAATCTGACCGTCAAGGTAAATGGTCCGATCGAATTTGACCAGGGGGTGAAAACCAGGCTGACCGGCAGTGAAACCAGTTAAGCCAACCGCGGCAAAAAAAAGCAAAATGACGGCCATAATTTTTTTCATAATAGGTTAAACTAACACAGGTTTAAGCTCCTGACAAGATTTTGCTATAATGGGTTGATGGAGTTTGAATTAAATCAAGAAACTAAGGTTAACTGGAAATTAATTGCCTGTTTAAAAATTACTGTTATCGCGGGAATAATTTTAGTGGCTGGTTTAGGATTTGCCTGGCAGAAGAAAAATGCCCAGATTAATCAGGCAAAGGTAAAAATCGGGTTCAGCGGTTTAATTAATCAGGCCGATGGCGCCATTTTAACTATTCCCTATCAGCAAACTTTATATAAACACTTTGGCAACGCGATTAATCCACAGGTGAAAATTCCGGTAAAAACTATTACCGGTTATAAAAATATTGAGTTTTTAATTGACAGCGGCGCAGTGGTATCGGCTTTACCGAAAAACATGGCTGAAGAATTGGGAGTTAATTTAAGCGAGCTGCCCAGAATCACCATTGAAGGTTTTGCCGGCCAAAAAACTTTTGCTTACCGGGGCGAGCTGGTGGCAATGATCGGCAATGAAGAAATAGTGATCCCGGTGGCGTTTTCGGAAAATCCTCAAGCCAGCAATATTTTAGGCAGGATCGGATTTTTTGATCAGTTTAATATTATGTTTGACGCGGAAGATCAGAGTATAATAATCAGCAGGAAGAAATAATTATGAAATTTATCAACCGCTGGCTGCATTGGCTTTATCAACTGTCCTGGAAAAAAGTGATCGGCTTAAGCGCGTTTTTATTGATGGTGATAATGGTACCGATCAGTATTCAGGTAGCTAATAACCGGACCAGGACCAAGTCTGAAGCGGCGTTAATCCAGCCTTCACCGGAAGCAATCACGACTAAATTTGAAACGCCGCAAGGGCCGCCAAAAATATACTTGGTGGACCATTTTTTCGGTAAAGCAGGCGATTCAGTACTAATTCACGGAGAAAATTTGGGCGGGCTGCATCAGCAAAGTTCGGTGGTTTTATCCGGAAAGAAAATCAGTGAAGACAATTTAGTCAGCTGGACCGGCAAGTATATTGAGTTTAAAGTGCCGGCCAATGCCATATCAGGCAGGGTGGAAATAAATATTTTGGGCCAAAGAACCAGCTGGCCGGGAATGTTTTTTGTCGTGGATAATACGGTCCTGACAGAAATAAATTTAGATAAGAGCGGGAGTGATCCGAATTTGGCGATTTTAACCGGAACTAACCTGGAAGGCGGCAAAGAATTATTGGTGTGGTTGTTAATTGTCAATGCCGAAGGCGAGTTAAAGCTAACCGCCGAGCCGGGGGTGAGCCTGACTCAAACCAGTTTTAATCTGCCTTTGGGGAAAATTTATGAGGTAAGATTGGGGTTAACTAATAACTTAGTTCAATTACTTAAAGTGAGGAAAAATGACAATCAAACAGTGGGCATTGCCCGGGCAGAACTGTCTACCGGCGACGGCCGGTTCATCCCGCTGAAAGTCAATCCCCTCTACGTGAGTTTTTAAGTTATGGGTGAAAAGCCGAGTCCATATAATCAACTTCTGCAAATAGTGGCTGAGGCACAAGAGGAAAAAGGAGAAGGCGGATGTTTTGCAGAAATATATCACGGTCGAGGCAGGCTATTCCTTATCTGTCTTGAGTACTCCACACCGGGTGTGAATGGATTATTTTCAGAATAGCTATCTTCTCAATAAATTTTTAATCAATGGTGTTATAATTCGTTTGACATTTATTAAGAAAGGTTATTAAAATAGAATTAACCTACAAATTCAATCATGATAAAACTGATTCAAGCACTGCAATCAACCTCAGATAAAGCAGTCATATTATTAAGAAATAAGCTAATAGATTTAAAAGATTGGATTATTTACGCAAAACTGGGATTAATTGAACCTGATCCACCCAATACTGTATCAAATTTTGAAGCAACAATATATTTCGATAATAAAACTAAATCATATTTAATTCAATCAAAAAATTATCCAGAGATATATACTTCAGCCAATACTTTAAAGGAACTGGGGAAAAAATTCCATGATGTTGTAAATTACCATTTTGAAAATTCAAGGTATATAACTAAAAGATTAAAATTCCAGATGAATTTTTCCGATGAATTAAAAAATCAGTAATTATCATTGATCAGATAAAAAGATTTGACTTTTCAGAACAAGAGATTATAGAAGCTGCAAAAAAGTGAAGACTTAATTATTATTGTTAATTAAAAAAGGTCTTGGATAGGTTCTAACGTCCCCGACGCTACGGTCGGGGCAAAGCCCTTCGGGATACTCAGGGGAGCCCCACGATTTTTCCTTAAGAGAATCACTACTGCTAATATAATAATCTACAAACATTGACAATAGCGATATCATGATGGTATTATATTGATGGATTTAGTCGAGGGTCTTGAACCCCATGCACTAAACACCGACAACGGTTAGAAAGTGGAGACGACTAAGTCCAAATTATTTTCTCAATCTTCGAGGATATTTTTTTCTAAATTCTCTAATAATTCTTTGGTTGTGTTCTTGAATAGCTTTTTGTTTGCTGCGATTGATGTTTTTAAACATGACGGAAAATAAAATTTTTTTAGTACCTGTCTTGTTTCTAGAAGAAATTACTATTTTAACCCTTGTATTCCCTTTTATAGCTTGAATTCCCCACTGCCAATATTTCCCTTTTTTCCTTAACGTTTGGATACTGTTAGTTGTTTCTAATACTTCTCTTGCCAATGGTAATTTTCTAATCCTAATTAGTTTATCGACTAATACTCTTCTTGGATGTTTGGCTATATGATTCCAACCCACCTCTGTTATATAAACTTTTTCTCCAAATGCTGGGCAAATTTTTTCGTGTCCTCGCCATTGATTAAAATAATAGTCTTTACCGGCAGCTATTTGCTCTTTGAATGCCCCACCAGAGGCGGGCAGGCATTCGCTAGAGCACTCAAGGCACTATTTAAAGATTTCTGATCCCAAACTTTTGGCCAATTTTAAGAAAAACTTCTCCATCTTGTTAAAATCAAGGGCTTTGTTGGCGGCAATATCGATCAAACTGTCCACACTCAAATTTTTAAATTTTATTCCCTTATCAATTCTTGGAAACGGGTAATAATTAAAGTCGACTTTCAATTCCCCGCCGTCTTGGTAAATCAATTTATAGCTGAATAGTCCTAAGAATTGGCTTAATTTGATTTTTCTAATTTTCAACCGCCGGGCGGATTTTTTTAAAAACGCTTCCACCACGCCTTGATTAACTTCTTCTTTTCCAGTAAACAGATCAATATCTTCGGATAGCCGATGCTGTAAATAAAACTCTGCCAAAGCGGTGCCGCCGGTTAAATAAAACCGCTTGGTTAATTGCGGCTGGCTTTGGGCAAGTTCCAAAAACTCAAGTTGTTTGGGAGTGAGGATAGTTTTCCCCATAATAAATACTCCATTGCTCTTTTTTTATAAGGATCAAGGTCGTCTTTAATCTTCGGCCAGGCTTTTTGGACTTCCTCCCGGTCTAATTTTTCCCCGTCCTCCAGGCCGTAATTGATCAGCTGGGTTAAACGCCACAGCCGGTACTCTTTGGGGTGTTTTTTCTTAAAAGTTTTCTCATCCGTCGACCAGTTAAACATATAGTCTATTTTACCATTTTCAAGAGGAAATTTACAGGACCAGTAATAAAAATCCTAAAACCAGGCAGTAATAAGCAAAGAAGGAAAACTGACCCCGGGAGACGAATTTTTTCAAGATTTTTAGGGCAAACAGGCCGGAAATAAAGGCGGCGAAAAAACCGATTGCTAAAGGCAAGCCCAGCAGAGAAGAAGAAAAATTTGAGTCTTTTAACTGCAGGAAGGCGGCGCCAAAAATAGCCGGCAAGGCTAATAAAAAGGAAAAGTTAAAGATCAGCTCGGGCCGGAGTTTGGCAAAAATACCGGCGCTGATAGTGCTGCCGGAACGGGAGATGCCGGGAATAATCGCTATTGCCTGAAACAAACCAATAAACAGAGTGTTTTTCCAAGTCAAGCGGGTGTTCTTCGCTTGAGAGAAAAAATAGCGGGTTAAAAATAACAGCAAGCCGGTAATCAGTAAGGCGACGGCGACTAATTTTACAGAGGAAAAAAGAGCAGTGATCGATGAGTTTAAGAGGATACCAATGATTCCGGCCGGCAGACTGGCCAGTAAGATAAAACCAAAGGTTTTTTTGTCTAAAGAAAGCAGCGGCCGCCAGAGCACGATAATTATTGCCAAAGCCGTGGCCAGATGCAGGAGAATATCAAAAAAAACCGGCGGGGTAAGGAAACCAAAAAAATGCTGGGCAATAACTAAATGACCGGAACTGGAAACCGGCAAAAACTCAGTCAGACCTTGCAAAAGGCCTAAGATTAAAGCCTGAATCAGCGTCATTTTTTCTTGCCTTTGCTATACCAATCCATTAACATTTTGGAAACTAAGTCTTTAGCACCCAAACCAATGGCCAGGCCAATGCCTAAAGCCAAAGTGGTGATGATGCCGATAAATAAAATGTTAATTAAGGATTGGGCAATACCAAGCTCGTTGATGGCCGCCAAAGCAGCGACAATCACGACCAGATAGCTGGCAACTTTGCTTAACAACCGGCCGGTTTTGGGGTCGATTTGATTGACCGCGCCTTTGATCAGGCCTTCAACCAAACCCGCCAGTAAAACGCCGACGGTTAAGATTAAAATTGCCGAAACGATGCTGGGGATAAAACTTAAGACGCTGGCTAAAACTGAGCCAACCGTAGTTAAACCCAAGACATTGACGCCGGCCATAAAGAAAACAATGATGATCAGCCAGCGGGCAATCTCGCCGATAATGACTTCGACTTTAAGTTTGACATCAGCCTTAGACAAAAACGGCTCCAGACCGATTTTCCGGGAAATCTTGTCAAGTTTAACGGCAGATAAAACTTTAACAATAATCGCTTTGGCCCATTTGGCCAAAATCAGACCGATGACAAAAATCAATAAAGCGCCAAAAAGACTGGGTAAAAAATTAAAAAATTGAGTAAAAATATTAGCGGCGGCAACAAAGATGGCTTCCTGCCAATTACTAATAGTGCTGAGCGATGAGTTCATTAATTAATCACCTCCCTTCTTTAAAATAATTGTAGCCTAATTTGGTATAATTAGCACGCTAGGAAGCGTGGTGACGCCCCGATAGGGTTTACCCATCGAGGGAGGAAAGTCCGGACTGCTGGAAGCAGGGTGCTTGGCGAAAGCCTTGGCTCCGCTGGGCATGGCCAACGGAGACAGTGAAGCCACAGAGACGAGTCCGCCAGCTGGCGGAGTGAAACGGCCCCGAAGCCTATGTTTTCGGGGACTAGGGTAATTCTCCCCGCAGCAACTTCCGAATGAGTCGTTATCAGGACGCTTCCCCGAGACTCAAAGTTTGAAGGCATAGAGAGATGTCATCATCCGCCAACTGGCGGAACAGAATCCGGCTTACAGCTTCCTAGCATTTTTTCCTCAAGAAGCGTATAATATATTTATGATTCCTTCTCTGCCGAAATACGTCACGAAATACTTTTGGGGTGATAATCTTAACGAGCTTAACTGGCAAAACCACCAACAATATATTACCCAAACTATTTTGGAAAAAGGTGATCGCGAGGCCGCAGAATGGTTGCTACAAACAACTAATAAAAGCGCCTTAAAACAGCAACTTAATTCACTAAAGCTCAGTCCCAAATCGGCCAATTTCTGGAAAATTTACCTTTCATGAACGATTTTTTTGTTAATACCCTGCCGCTAAAGACTAAAGAATTAATTTCCCTATTACAAGACAAAAATCCAGACTGGTTACATGATTTTTATCTGACCGGCGGCACAGCTTTGTCTTTATTTTTAGGCCACCGCGAATCAGAAGATTTAGATTGGTTTACTGAAAATAATTTTGACCCAATTAAATTACAGGCAAAAATAGAAGTTTTTGGAAAACTGGAAGGCACCGAAATAAGCGAAGGAACATTAAACACTAGCCTTACAGGAATTAAGCTGCAATTTTTAGAATATCCTTATCCATTACTTGAGCCAATAATTGACTGGCAAAATATTAATTTAAGTTCGCTGATTGATATTGCCTGCACTAAACTACAAACAATCGGTATGAGAGGAAGCAAAAAAGATTTTATTGATATTTATTTTCTGTTAAAACATTTTTCTTTTGAAGAATTATTTAAGGAGCTGGATAAAAAATATTCAAAGACGAACTATAACTTGCCGCATATATTAAAATCATTGGTATATTTTGACAATGCTGAAAACCAACCAATGCCAAGAATGCATCAAGATGTCAGTTGGGGAAAAATCAAAGAAGAAATAATCAAAAAAATTAAGAGCTTTAAATTTTAGTTAAACTTCTGCCAAGCGCCGGTGGAGATGATTTCAACCTTATCACCGTCAACTTTGACGGCAGAATTATCATCCAGAGCATAAACGGGTGTTTTCATTTCCGGAGCAATCTGAGCTATTCGAGGAAGACGGTCATTGGGAAAATAAGGAGAATTTAGATGAGGAATAATTTGAAAATTCACCAAACCTAAACACTCATACTCTTTATTATTGTTTGGTTCGCCGAAAAAATGAGCATTATATTTATCTGACCGTTTACGGCAAGCAATTTCGCTACCGGCAGATAAACCAAGATAGATTTTAGTTTTCAACCAATCAGTTAATAAAGCTTTTAAGCTTGATTTCTCGATCCAAGACATTAAATAATGAGTGTTGCCGCCGCCAAAAAATAAAATATCTGCCAGCTCCAAACGCGGCTGCCAAATGGCTTTAGAAACAGCGGAAATATCGATAATATCCACTTGTTTAAAGTTTAGTTTTTTACAATTATTTAAATCGTCAATCAGCCATTCCTTGCCATCAGGTTCAACATTGGCGGCCGTTGGAATGAAGGCGAGCTTTAATTCTTTAAACGGCTTTTGGACTAAATCAGCTAAGGCATCAATAATTGGTTGATTAACCAAACCAGCAGAAGTTAACAACAGCTTCATTTTCGATAATGAAGTTTATAGAGATCGTTAATAATTATTTCGGTTAATAAAACTGTCGGCACCGAGAGAACCGCACCGGCGATGCCGGCAATCCTAAACCCGGCAATTAAAGCCAAGATAACCACTAAAGGGCTTAAGCCAACGGCTTTGGACATAACTTTGGGAACAATCAAGTTGTTTTCCAGCTGCTGAATTAATACATACAGCGCCAGCGTGGCCAGAGCCAAAACCGGCGATCCGCCCAGGGCGACCAAAACAGCGGGAATGGCGGAAAGAGTCGGACCAATGGTGGGAATAACTTCCAAAAGTCCGGCTAAAAAGGCTAAAGGAATGGCATACTCGACACCCAAAAAAGTCAAACCAAAATAAGATAACAAGCCAACGATAAACATCAGGGTTAACTGACCGCGCACCCAGCCGCCGAGTTTATGCTCGAGCTTGGAAATAAAAATTTCCGCGTGTTCTTCCTTGGCGTTTTTACCGAAAAGAAAGAGCAAATATTTTTTTAGATTTTTCCGCTCCATAATCAGATAAAAAAGAATTACCAAGAAAGTCAGTAAACCAATAATATTATTTAAAGCTCCAAGGGCAATTTTAAGAATTTGTTCAGGCAGAGCCTGAAGATGAGGCTGTAAGACTGACATATTAATGAGACCTTTGGTCAGCTGGTTAATATCCTCGGGAAAGCTGGCAACTAACCGGGTTGATTGTTCCACCAAGGGCGGTACCAAAGAAGCGATTCCCAGACTAATAACGGTAATAATTAAGATGTAGAAAAAAAGCGTCCCTAATGCCCGGGGGATTTTCCGTTTTTCCAGTTTATCCACTAAAGGACTTAAGGCCGACATAAAAATAACGGCGATAAAGAGTAAAAGCAGTAAGTAACGAATCCTGTATAAAAACCACATGAAGATTAAGAAAAAAACAGTAAAGACAATCGTTTTGGAAGAAATCTCGACTTTTTTGGTAGATTCCATATTATTTTTTAGTATACCAAGCTTTAACTAAGTTGACTACCGGAATCTGAAAGGCCTGAGTGATATCAAACCAATGAATATGGGAATTTTTCTTAAACCAGGTCAGCTGGCGGCGGCTATACTGCTGTTCGGCCAGAATCCATTTATCAACATCCGGCAACTGGCGGTAGCCAAGGGCAGACATTGAGGGCAGATTTGCCCGGTATTTTTTTTTCAGTTGCTGCCATTCTTTGACAGCGCCGGCCTTAACCCTTTGTTTTACCCGCGCTTCTATTTTTTCAGCTAATGTGGTTTTATCGGCAGTCAAACCAATCCATAAAACATCGAATTCCGCCTGCAGGTTCGGAACCTGCAGGGACTGTCCTTGCAGGTTAACCTCGATGGCGCGGATTAAACGGCGGGGGTTTTGCTGATCCGAATGGTTCATTTGCGCCAACCGACCCGGATTAAGTTGCTTAAGCAGCTTAAGTAATTTACGAGCGGAAAAATTGGCTAAATTTTTCCGCAGGGGCCAATTGGGAGGCACGGTTAAGGTTTGCGGCGGACTGACTAAAGAGTTTAGATATAACCCGGTACCGCCGACGATAATCGGAAATCCGCCGGCCGACGAACTAATTTGATTAATTAAAGCGCGGGCATATTTGACAAAATGGGCGACGGAAAAATCCTCATCCGGCTTAATTAAATCATAACCGTAGATAGTAACGCCTTTGGGTTTGTCTTTGCCAGTAACAATATCCATGCCCCGGAAAACCTGGCGAGAATCGGCAGAAATAAGCACGCCGTTAAATTTTTGAGCCAGCTTCACGGCCAGCTTGGTCTTGCCGGTCGCCGTCGGTCCGCAGATAATTAAAATTTTAGTCATTTGATTACTTTTGGCCGGTTGGTTAAATAAGGCTGATTAATTAAATTTTCTAAAATCTGCCAGCGACGTTTTTTTTCGGCCGCGGAAACATCATCGGCCATTTTGGCAGCCGCAGTTCCCGGCCGGGGCGAATAGCGGGCGACAAAAGCTACCTGCCAATTAACCTTCTTAGCCAAGTTAACCGTAGCCTGAAAATCTGGTTCGGTTTCGCCGGGAAAACCGACAATAATATCGGTACCTAAAGTTAAATCCTTAACTTTGGCAGTTAATTTTTTAACTAATTTTAAATAATCCTGCCAGGTATAGCCGCGGTTCATTAATTTTAAAATTCTGTTGGAGCCGGACTGGACCGGCAGATGGACAAAACGGTCAATTTGCAGATGCTGGGCAATACAGTCAATCAGGGCGTCGGAAAAATCCCAAGGATTGGAAGTCATAAATCTGATTTTCTTTAATTTATTAAAGCGGCAAACTTTTTCCAATAATTCAACAAACGGCGGAATGCCCTGGCGCGGCCGGGCTTTGCGCAGACCAATCCCAATTTTATCCAAACCAAAAGAATTAACATTTTGGCCTAACAAGGTAATTTCGGTGTAGCCTTTATCAATTAGTTGGCGGATTTCATCAAGAATATCTTTTTCCGGACGGGAGGTTTCCCGGCCGCGGGAATAAGGGACGATACAGTAGGAGCAAAAGGAGTTGCAGCCATTAGAAATCGGCACCCAGGCATTAATTTTATCGCGCCGGATTGAGGGAGAATTAAAACCGACCTCGTTAATGGGCAAAATTTCGTCCACTTGGGGCAACATTTCCAGCAGGCGGCGGCGGCCGTAATGAATCATACAGCCGGTTAAAATTATCTTTTTCTTGCCTTTATTTTTGGCTAAATTTAAAAGTAGGCCGATGACCCGATCTTCGGCGGATTTACGCACGGAACAGGTATTAATCACAATTTCGTCGGCTTCTTTAACATTTTTGGCCGGCTGAAATCCCCTGGTTTGATAGTCGCCGGCAATCCGCTCCGAGTCGCTTTTATTCATCTGGCAGCCGAAGGTATAAATAAAGTAAGTTTTAGCCTTTTTCATCGCGCTCGTATTTTAGCACGAAAGAAAACGACCAAGGCAGTAATCGCAACAATAATTTCCAAATAAAACAGTTTAGGGGGCTTGAAACAAATATATTTTTAAAACTTCGCAATTGGTAAGCGGTTCCAAGGGTGGATTTTTCTGCGTAAAAGGAAAAAACCAGTTAACTTGTGAGGAAACGTCTTTTTCTAAACCAACCAGCGTCAACCAATAACTAAAATCATCGATGACTAAATGGCTTAACAACGCCAACGCAACTAACACAAAAATTTGCCGGGGGAATTTATGTCGGAAAGCCAAATATATAATCAGCCAATAAATCAAACCTATTAAGGGAGTATGCCCAAGATAATAATGATGTTGGCCGCCGGTTATTCCTAAAATAGTGAGCAAGAAAAAATCCAAGTCAAAAATATTGGCGGCTACGACGACTAAAACAATTTCTTTTAGCGTTAATTTTTGCCTGGATTTTTTGGCGATTAAATAACCAACAGCAGTGTGACCAAATGGAAGCATAGATTATTTTAACAGAATTTGATTCTTGACAAAATATTATGATGTATTGTATCATTACATACACAATGCCTAAAATAATAAAAATTATTCCCAATAAATTTGACTGGAATAAAGGCAATAAGGAGAAAAATTTAATCAAACATAAAGTCAGCTATCATGAATGTGAACAGATTTTTTTCAATAAGCCTCTACATACCCTGCGAGACAAAAAACATTCACAAAAAGAAAAAAGATATATTGCCATCGGAAAAACAAGAATAAAAAGACAATTATTTATAATTTTTACCTTCAGAAATAATAAGATAAGAATTATCTCTGCTCGTGATTTGAGCAGAAAAGAAAGGAAAATTTATGATAAAAAATAAGAAAATCAAACAAATTCCCCGGTTCAAAAATGAAGATCAGGAACGAGAATTTTGGACAACTCATGACCTGACCGATTATTTTGATACTTTTGAAGAAGTTAAACTGGATTTATCCCAATTAAAACCGTCAACACGGCCGATCACCATCAGGCTGCCGGAATCATTATTGGCCGCTTTAAAAATCATGGCCAATAATCGGGATGTACCCTACCAATCCCTGATGAAAATGATGCTGGCGGAAAAAGTAAAACAGGAATACGCTTTTTAAATTAAGGCTGTTAAAGAATCCGGCAGATGATCGATGCCCTGAAATTCTTTGACGACAATTGATTTAATTTTGGATTGTAATTCCGGCCTGATGTGCGGATAGGTCATTTCCGCTTCGCCGCCAATAAATTTCTCCTTGATGGTCATTTAATTTATTTTAACACCAAAGGTTATCTAAGAAGAAACATCAATAATACATAAGTTAGGCCAATAAGAATGTGGCTCAACATAATTTAGTGACCCTAAGATTAAAGGTGTGGTTTTAAAAGGGACGTGAATTAACATAAAAATTGTTGCTGCATAGACACGAATTAATAATTGATTTTTAGAAACAATGCTTGCTCGATTAATCAAATACGACCGAAAAATAATTTCCTGCAGAGGCACAGAAATAAAACTGTAACGTAAAACACTGATGCCAACCGGATAAATTCCAACTCCCGCTACCCCTAAAGGATACACATACTTAAGCGGCAAAAATACAAATAAGGCAACAACGGATAACACGGTTAATAACGTCGGCCGGATAAGTACGGCTAACGACCGGTTAAAATTTATTGACTGAAAACCTAACTGTTTCCAACCAAAGTGTTGTGACCAGACAAACAACCAAACATAAATTAATCCAGCCAACATCACCCAATGCCGATAAACCAACCAGTTCGGAAAAATCTTGGCTGAAAATAACAGGAATGCCGAAAGAAGCAAAGTTTCCGCAGCTAATACTAATTTACTTTGATAAAATTTTGTCAACATTAATGTTTAGGAAACTTTAGTATCTTAAGTAACTTAGGAAAAGCAATCAGGTTGAAAATAAATAATCCAAAACTAATAAGGGAAAGGCTGTCACCTAACCGGCGCGCAGGAGTGTGTTCGGTAAAGCGGGTGGCAATGGTATGGGTGCCAGGAATCAAGCGGTAACCGATTAAACCGGGATAATCCTGATTATCATAAATAATGGCTGAGGGTTTTCCGTCGACGGTTAACTCCCAACCGGGAAAGTAGGCGGTTTTTTCAAAGACGGCGGCGGCTTTATCAACCGTAACCTCATAAATATGGGTTTGGGTCTGCCAAAGGCTTGGCTTAAAGTTGAGAGGGCCAACCACTTTATCACTAGAATCAAACAGCTGAGAGTTTTTGGCTTCATCAAACCAAACCGGCATGGCTTCCTGGCCAACAGTACTGGTAAAAGGAAAAAGATAGTAATAGTGATTAGGCCAGTTAAATCCGCCCTGCGGCTTGGCAATAATTAAGGCATAAATGACAGCGGACAAGCTTAAAAATAAACCAAGCTTTGGTTGGTGCTGGACCACAAAGGCGGCCAGCCAAATTGACGATAAAGTCAGAAATAATAATAAGCGCCAGGGATACTGGATAAAATTAAGGAACGGCAGGGAACGGTAGATAAAAGCGGAAATGGGCAAGGTTAAAAATAAATAAATTAAGAAAATTAAAGCAAAAAATAACCAAGTTCGTTTAATTAAAGTGGTCTTTTTTAAATAAATAAATGAGATAATCACCGCCAGCCAATGAAACGGACCGAGCTGAAAAGAAAAGCCGTCAGCAGTGCCGGGAACAGAATAGCCAAAGCCCCAGCGGGAATAAATTAATTGCCAAAAAGAAGGAAAGTGGGCTAGATAGCCGGCAGAATCAAAGTACTTTAAATAAGTAAACTGTTTTTCCATGACTATTGGCAGCCAGAAAAACAAACTTAAACCCAGACTGAAAATAAATGGGGCAACGGTAATAAACCAAGAGCGGCGATTTAAAAGACTAAAGACAAATAGTATTGGCAAGCCGAAGAGAACGGTAAGGTTGTGAGTCAGCAAAAACAAAAACAGACAAATAGTAGTTAGGAAAAATTTGAGGCGGTTAGGTTTGGCTAAATAAAGTTTAAGCAGTAAAAAAATTAAAGGAAACAGGGCTAAAGCTAAGGTTTCCCCCGGACTGCCGCGCACCCAGATAATGACTAAGGGGTAAATCGCCGAAAGGGAAAAAAGTGAGCCGCAAAATGAGGCCAAAGGCTTAAAGTAAAGGCGCAAAAACAAATACCAAAAAAGGCTAGCGAAGATATAGGCGGCAGCAATCATAATTTTCAGGCTGGTTTCAAAAGAAAGATTAGCCTTAGAAACAGTCAGACTGATAAATTCCGGCAGATAATAGTTAAAGTTAAAAACAGGGTAGCCAAAACCATGATTTAAGTTAGTGGCCCAACGGAAAGGAAAATGGCCGTCGCGGAAAGCTAAGTCTAAATTGGCCAGGCGGGCCAGATGATTCTGACCATCGTGAGTAGACGGAAAGGTCGGCAAAAAGAAAAAGCGGATAAAAATTAAGCCAACTAATGTCAGTAAAATCAGGGCCAGGCAGTCAGTTTTAAATTTAGCTGGAAGCAGAGGCATAGGTCTTTAAACTATAGTACCAGAATTTTAAGGATAAGTAATAAAAAACCAAAGCAAAACCGATTGTCCAGAAAATTAAGGCCGGAGTTAATAAACCATAAAGGGCTTTGGCCGGAAAGGTAAAGATCAGGCCGATCGGAATAACAAAGGTTAAAAAGCCCCTCACGCTGGGTGAGTAAATATCGATCGGAACCTGGGCCATGCCGGATAAACTCCGGAAAATCCAGATAGTGTGGTCAACTTCGGTGGTAATGACGCCGAGGGCGGCGACAAAAATATGAACGGCGGTTAAAATCAGCATAGAAATTAAGCTTAATAAACTAAAGACCAAAACATTCTGCCAAGCAACGTGGGGCAACCTGATGATTAAAATAACAACAACAATAAATAGCTGAGGGATGTCTAAAAAGTCAGTATGCGAGGTTAAAATTTGAAATAAGGGATTAATGGGCTTGACCAGTTTAAAATCCAGGTCGCCGGAAAGAATGTCGCTTCTGAACCAGTAAACCCCGCGGTAAAACAGCTGACCAACCAGATCAAACAAGTTATAAATTAAGAAAAAAATTACCAGCTGGTCAATATTATAACCGGAGACCAATTTAATTTTTTCTTTGATGGCCAGTAAAAATCCCAGCATAAAGCCAAAGCGCAATAGTTTACCGCTAATAAATAAAGTGGATGAGAGTTTGTCAGCAATAAGAGATTCGAAAGTTAATTCGCTGGTTTTTAACCAATAGATAAGATAACGTTTCAGCTTCATAAATCAGCGGCCGTAGGCGCTATAATTTTTTAAACCCCGACGCCAAACCAGGCGGAAAATTAAGTAAAAAGCAATCAGCCAAAAAGAAGTGATCAGGAAAATATTAATGATTTGATTGGTGTTGACCCGATTAAGCCAAATTTGATTGGGGTAAAAAACCAGGTAGCTGAAAGGCAAAACCTGAAAAATTTTAACGATTTGGGGCGGAAAAATATCCAAAGGGATACTGGAGCCGGAAAGAAAATCTAAAAGCATGATAAATAAAAACCGGAAAGGCCAACCGTTATGCTCCGGATGCCAAAAAGCATAAGTACTGATTAGGAAACTTAAGAAAAAATAAAGCAAAGCGGCCAAAAAACTGATGGCTAAAAATAACCATAAATGCTGAGTCAAGACTATCTGCGGTTTTAAAATTAAATAAAAGATAATTATTTCTACGCTGAAAAAGCTTAAATTTAAAGCTTTGTCAGCCAAGTCCCTGGTCAGCCAGTATTTAAAATAGCCGAGCGGTTTAATTAAATAATTGCTTAAATCGCCGCCGGCGATTTCCACGCAGGCGCCATAGCTGACATTGGAAAGAACCAGGTTTCTTAAAAAGGCGGAGACAAAAATATAGGTTAATAAAAGTGAGGGGTTGTAACCGGCGATGTTCTGATTACTGTTAACAATGGCTAACCAAAATAAGTAGCTGGCGAGAAAACCGATAATTGAGCGCACCCGCCACATGACAAAATTTAAGCGGTAAGTTAAAGCATTCTGCCAGGAAAGACGGAAGATTAACCAGTATTTTTTCATTTAGGAAAGATCGCGGCCGGTAAAAACTTCACGGATAATATCTTCAATGGAGCTTTCGGTGATGTTTAAATCGGCGACGTGGAATTTGGTTAAAAGTTTGGCGGCCACCTGATTGGCCAGCCGGCGTTTGACGGAAAAAATCACCCGGGGCGGACTGTAATCGCTAATTTTGGCATCAGGAATAATTTTAAAGTCTGGTTTCTCAATCGGGCCTTCAAAAATAACTTCTAAGGTTTTATGGTCGGCGTATTTTTTAATAATCTGGTCCAGGCGGCCGTCAAAAAATATTTGGCCCTTATCAATAATAATCACCCGATTACATAACTCTTTGACATCGTCCATGTAATGAGAAGTAAGAATGATGGTGGCTTGGAATTTCTGATTATAGTCTTTCAAGAAATCGCGGATCTTTTTTTGCATGACCACATCCAAACCAATGGTCGGTTCATCTAAAAATAAAACTTTGGGGGAATGCAGTAAGGAAGCGGCCAGCTCGCACTTCATCCGCTGGCCCAGGGAAAGTTTCCGGACCTGAACTTTTAAAAATTCTTTTAAGCTCAGCATCTCCACTAACTGAGTTAAAGTGGCCTGAAACTGATCGTTGGGAATTTCGTAAATTTCTTTGTTCAAAAGAAACGAGTCTAAGGCCGGCAGGTCCCACCAGAGCTGGTTTTTCTGGCCCATAACTAGGGAAAACTGTTTTTGAAAGGCAGGTTTGCGGTCAAAAGGAGTAAACCCTAAAACTTGGACCGCGCCGGCAGTCGGGTATAAAAGGCCGGAAAGAACTTTTAAAGTCGTGGTTTTGCCGGCGCCGTTGGGGCCGATAAAACCAACCAGTTCGCCTTCGCTGATGGAAAAAGAAATATCGTTAACGGCTTTGACGTCTTCGTATTTCCGGTGGAACAATGATTTGATTGAACCGGCTAAGCCCGGCTCTTTTTTGTAAACCCGGTAATATTTTTTTAAATTGGAAACGGAGATTACGGACATGAATTATTTTAACACGAAAGCGTCTTCAGTATTCGTCGTGGGTGATAATATCGGTTAAGATATAATCTGAATCGTCTTTGATATAAGTAATCCGTAAATTTCCTTCAATCCAAAAAGCCATTTGATTATTTCTTTTGCCTTTAAGTTTGTGAACCCGTAAAGACGGATGAAGAATATTTTTCCGAAAAAAATTGATTTGGCGTTCGATTTTTGTTTTTAATTGAGGATTTTTCTTACAATGTTGTTTATATGCCAGACGGAAATGCGCAGTGAAAAAAATCTTCATAACAAATCATCAATCGACCGAAGAAGTTTAGTTTTTCCAGCCCGGTGATCTTTGAGAGCCTGCAGGGCTACTGCTTCGGTTTTTGGACTCATTTTAAAAGTGGGCAGATCCATATCTTCCACGTCTTTTATCACTAGGTGCTTAATATAAGTGGCCATCGCCAAACCAAAGCGCTGAGCCTTAGACTCTAAATAATCGTAAAGCGCCACCGGCAAGGTAACCTTAAGTTGAATTGTATCCATATAGTACTATAATAGTCCCTTTTTAGTCCCTTGTCAAGAACCTATGATGAGGCGGAGGTGTAGTGTTTTAAGCTAAAACGCCAGAGGCGGTGCGATAACCAAAGCAAAAAGCCGGCAACAAAAACACCGTAAAAAACTAAATGAATTGACAGCCGGCCAATTAAAGCCTGGGCCGGAATAGTGGAAATAAACGCCAAAGGAATGACATAAGTCAAAAATGGTTTTAATTTGCCGGTAACATCGATAGGGACCCGGCCAAGCTGGTGAATGGGCCGAAAAAATTCGTTTAAGTTCCGGGCCCTGCCCCACCAAAAAACCGGCAATAAGGTGATAAACCATAATGAGTAAGTAATCACGATCGCGCAAATAATTAACATTAAGAAATTGATAATCACCCAGCCGTTTAAGGGCCAGAAATAGAGGCGACACAGATAAACAATAACTCCTATCATGGCGATATTACTAAAAACCATACTAAAAGAGAAGCGCCGCAGGGAGACGATAAACTGGGAGGAAACAGGCTTAGTTAAAACCAAATCTAAGTCCCCTTGGTTGACCAAGTTGATAAAATTGTCAAAATTTATCTCAAAAAAACTGTCAAAAATCCGGTCGATAAAAAAATAAATGGCAGTTAAAAGCAAAACCTGTTCTAATGTCCAACCCTGAACCGAATCAACGTGCTGATAAATAAAAAAATAAACAAGCAGAAAACAAATCGCCCAACTCAAGCTAATAAAATTAATAAGAAAAAAATGACTGCGGAATTCCATCTCCCGAATCAGGCAGTTTTTAAAAAATGACCAGTAAAGTTTAAGGTAGCGCTTCATTTAACCTCCGTAAGCCGAGTAAGTTTTAGTGCCGGCTTTGAAGACCCGGCGGTAGAGCCAATAAACCAACAGGCACCAAAAAAACTGAATCAGCAAACCTGAGCTGATGGCTTGAAGACCGTTAACCCGATTTAACCCTAAAGATAAAGGGAAATAGAGCATGTATTTGAAAGGCAGCCAATTATTGATGACAATTAAGCCTTGGGGGAATAAGTCTAAGGGAATCAATTCACCGCTCAAAAAACTGGAAACAACCGCAAAGCCAAAAAACAACCAACCAACTTCTGTAAACCAAATGGCCGCTAAACCAAGAATAATTTTAAGTAAAAACTGAAGAAAAAAGGCTAAAGCTAAACTGACTAAGAAAGCAATAAAATTTAACCAAGAGAGTCTGAAGATATTAACTTGATGAATAAAAAAATAAAGAAGAATCAGCAAGAAGGGCAAAAAGAAAATTAAGCGAACGGTCCGCCAGGCAAAAATTCCTCCCAGCCGGTAAATGAGAAAGTTTAATGGTTTAAGTAAATATTTTGAAAAGGTCCCATCGCGAATCTCCTCGGCTAAATGGTACTGCGGCTGAATGCCAATTAAATTTTTAACCAACATTACACCAAAATAATATAAAACCATCTGCGGCAATGAATAACCAGCAATATTTGGGCGGGCCTGAAAAGCCGCCAACCAAAAAACCAAAGCCACTAACGCCGGACCAATGTCGGTTAGGACCCAAACAAAAATCTCGGCCCGATAAAGCAAAGCATCAATTAAATGAGTAACATAGTAAGCCCAGAATTTTCTCATGAGAAAATTATAACAGGAAAGAATAAAAGTTATATTTGGAGAGGGAATTACTTTTTGACCAGGCGCTTGAGGGTTTTGCCGACTAAGAAGCGGACGACGCGGTGGCCTTTGATGATTAAATCAGCACCGGTTTGAGGGTTGCGGCCTTTTTTGTCTTTGACTTTGCTGATTTTGAAAGTGCCGAAACCGGATAAAACGACTTTTTCACCTTTATCAATCTGGCGGACAATTTCATCTAAGAAGGCGTCAATGGCTTCAGCGGCGGCTTTTTTAGTCAGGTGGGCTTTTTTGGCAATGATTTCTAAAATGGCTGTTTTTGTCATAACAGAATAAATATAGCCGATGTATCAACCTAAATCAAGTGCCAATTTAATTGATTAAATTAGCCGGCAATGGCTTCGGAGCGCATTTCCCGAATAACGGTAACTTTAATCTGACCGGGAAAGTTCTGCACCTGTTCTTTAATTTTATCCCGGATGTCACTGGCTAATTTAACGCTTTGGTCATCGGTTAAAACAGCCGGTTTAACCATGACCCGGACTTCTCTGCCCGCCTGGATGGCATAGGCAGTTTCCACCCCTTCAAACGAAGCGGCAATTTCTTCCAGCTGGGTCATGCGTTTCAAATAACCTTCGTGGTCAGCATAGCGGGCACCCGGCCTGGACCCGGAAATGGCATCGGCGATGTAGGTTAAAGTCGACTCCAGCGAAGAAAACGGTTTGTCTTCGTGATGTTCGGCGACACAGTTAATCACGGCCTGGGGAATACGGTATTGCTTTAAAAATTTGACACCCAATTCAACGTGCGTCCCCTCTTCTTCGTCAATGACCTTGCCAATATCGTGGAGCAAACAGCCTAAGCGGACAATGTTCGGATCGGCACCGACTTCATAGGCCAGCTTTAAACCAATTTTAGTTTCCTCCAAGGTGTGGGCGATCATGTTTTGGCCATAAGAAAAGCGGTATTTAAAGCGGCCGAGCATATCAATGATTTCAATCGGCAGATTAAAAACTTTAATGGCATGGCAAAGTTTTTCGCCTTCCTGGCGGATAATCCGGCTAATATCTTTTTTAGTTTGCGAGAGAATTTCTTCGATCCGGGACGGCTGAATCCGGCCGTCAGCCATCAGTTTCTCCAGAGTCACCCGGGCAATTTCGCGGCGGACCGGGTCAAAACAAGACAGCCGGATCACTCCCGGTTCATCTAAGTCCACTTCCACGCCGGTAACTTTTTCCAGAGTCCGGATATTCCGGCCTTCGCGGCCGATCACCCGGCCTTTCATGTCTTCATCGGCTACTTTGACTAAGGAAACCGTGTATTCGGCAACGTAATCGGTCGCCCCATGACGCATGGCTTCCACTAAAATCTCTTTGGCTTTGGTTTCGGCTTCGGCTTTGGCGGCGGTTTCGGCATCTCTGATAATCTCGGCCGCTTCCCGGGCCATGCGGCGCTGATAGAGTTTTAAAATTAAATCATGGGCTTCAGGCTGGCTTAATTTGGCAATGGCTTCCAGTTTATCTAACTGCTGTTTTTTGATGGTTTCGATTCTGGTTAACTCTGATTGTAAATGTTTTTCCTGACCGGCAGTGGATTTTTCCCGCTGTTCGATCGCCCCTAAACGATGGTCGATTTCCGCCAGCTGGCGGACAGCCTTCTCCCTTTCTGACTGGGCTTCGCTTTTAATCCGCAAAGCCTGATCCTTAGCTTCAATGATTAACTCCCGGGCCTGAGCCTGGGCGGCAACAACTTGGGTTTGGTCAACAACCGGAACAACCGGCTTTTTAACCGCCGGCACAATCTTAGCTTTAACGGGAACAGTTGCTTTGCCACCACTAATAATTTGCGTAATCCGCTTAAAAAATGACATATAAAACCTTTCTTTGGAAGATAAACGGTCCGGATTACTCCAGCAAAGGAGTGGTTGAAGATTGACTAATTTGTCTTAATTTTAATAACATTTGATCTTCTAATAACCATTTATCAACTAGGGGTATTCTACTCTTTTGCATTTAAGGCGTCAATGACGGAGAAAGAAAACCCCCGGGAAGAAAGTTTTGACTGAGGCAGTTTTTTAGCTAGGGCCAGCTCGGCGTCAAAAGACAACAAAACCGAATCGATAATTTCCCGGTCAAGGCCTTTTTGCGCCAACTCCTGGGTTAAAGCATAGTTGCCCCGGGGACGGAACTTAACTCTTTGATCCACCCACCAGCGGGCAAACTCCTGGTCGTTAAGCAAGTTTTGCTCAATTAAATTATTGATAACCCGATTAATGGTATTAGTATCGGCGTTAGTTTTGGTTAAACGCTTCTTAATTTCCCGGATGCTGCGGGGACGGTAAGATAATAATCTTAAGGCTTTGGCGGTGAGGTACTCAAAGGTGCTGACAATGGCCATTATTTTTTGGCCGGCCGGCCGCGGCGGCGTTTTTCGGACGGAGTTTCTTCAGCTTTAAAGTGTTTCCAAACTTCGGCTTCAATCGCTTTAGCCAGTTTGGGATCTTCTTCCAGTTTAAACCTAACAGATTCTTTGCCTTGGCCTAAAACTTGATTGTTGTATTTATAGAAACTGCCGGATTTAACAATAATGTTGTATTCAACGGCTAAGTCGATTAAACCGCCAGTCCGGGAAATACCGCCTTCGTTGAGAATGTCGAGTTCGGCCTGGCGGAAAGGCGGGGCAACTTTGTTTTTAACGACTTTAATCCGGTGGCGGGAACCGATAATTACCTCGCCGTCCTGGATGTTGCCGATTTTACGGCAGTCCAGGCGGATGGAAGCATAAAATTTTAAGGCTTTGCCGCCGGGAGTGGTTTCCGGGTTGCCGAACATGACGCCGATTTTCATGCGGATTTGGTTGGTGAAAATAATCACGGCCTTGGATTTGGCAATGGCCGAGGTGAGCTTGCGCATGGCCTGACTCATCAACCGCGCCTGAAGACCGATGATGGCATCGCCCATTTCGCCTTCGATTTCGGCTTTGGGAACTAAGGCGGCCACCGAATCGATAACAATTACATCAATCGCGCCGGAGCGGATTAAAGTCTCAGCAATTTCCAAAGCTTGTTCGCCGGTATCGGGTTGAGAGATTAAAAGATCGTCCAGCTTAACGCCAATGGATTCGGCCCGCTGAGGATCAAGGGCATGTTCGGCATCAATGAAAGCGGCCGTACCGCCGGCTTTTTGGGCTTCGGCAATAACGTGCAAGCAAAGGGTGGTTTTACCGGAAGCTTCCGGACCGAAAATTTCGCTGATGCGGCCGCGGGGCAGACCGCCGACGCCTAAGGCAATATCCAAAGCAATCGAACCGGTAGAAATGGAGGCCACTTCCTGATGTTTTTTATCGCCTAATTTCATGATCGAGCCAACGCCGTATTGTTTTTCGATCTGCTCCATCGCCACTTTAATTGCCTGAAGTTTCGGATTATCGGTCATAGCTTCCATTAAACAAAGATTTACCGAAAGTGTCAAGAAGAAAATTAAATCCCGCTAAAACTAATCTTTAACTCCCCGCCGAATATTCCCGCCAAACGTTGAAGGAAAGAAACCGACGCGGTTGTTTGAGCATTTTCGACACGCGAAATAACTGATTGTTTTGTGTGTAATTTTTTTGCCAGCTGTTTTTGAGTCAATTGATATTTTATCCTGGCTTTAATAATTGCTCTGGCAATATCGTATTCCAAGCGATCTTTTTTTAACGCTTTTCTAAAATTAGAGTTTTTTAATAATTTTTTTTTATGAGTTTGCCAATCCATATAATATATTAATATCACAATTTTGTGATATTTGTCAATTTGGGCATTAATTTTATTAAATCAAATAAAACCCGAAGATGTCAACAGGAAAAAGCTATGTTAAAATGAAGGGAATTAAAATCGGGGTGTAGCTCAGTTGGCTAGAGCGCTCGCATGGGGTGCGAGAGGTTTTCGGTGGTTCGAGTCCACTCACCCCGACCACCCTTCGCCGAAAGGCTACGGTGTGGCAGGCTTTAGATTGATATAACAAGCCTTTTTATGTTTGATCAGTTTGAATTATTCGTCAGAAGCCGGCCAAATTGTGAATTTCTGAAAAATAATTTGCATGGCCAGCCAGTTAATTTAATCACCAACCTGGCTTTTTTTATCTGTGGTTGGAAGGTATATAAATTATTAAGAAAACATAAAATAAATAAAAAAAGAGTTTTGGTGGTTATTTTACGGAATCATGATAATCGGGCTGGGCAGTTCTATCCACCATTATCACTCTAACTTGGCCACTTTGATTATTGACGGGTTGCCGATGTTGGGAGTTATGTGCTTAACGGTTTACTTATTGGCCAGATATCTGTTTAAGGCAAATCAAAGCAAGGCATTAACAGTAACCCTGGGATACATTTTGCTGATCGGGGCAATTATGTTATTGCTAAACAACATCTTCAGGCCGGTGATTGTACTTTCTTTAAGTTCTCAATTGGTTTGCATTCCGATGATTTTAATCAGCGCCAGACAGAGACAAGAGAATACCAAAGTTTTAATTACTGCGACTGTATTTTTTTTGCTGGCGGCGGCGGCGGCGGAAGTTGGTAAATTACCTCTATCACACCTTAGAGGTGTGAAGATCATTTACACGTAGCGGCCTTGGTGAAGCCGGCGGCTTGGGCGGCTGTTTCGGTGCAAAACCAGTCTTCGCCTAAATCTTTTTCGACAATCGTAAAGGCATACTGGGCGCAACCGGGCAGGTAATATTTTTTCACTTTAGTGCTTTTGTCAATATTAGCTTTAATATTACATTTTGGATTATCTAGATTTTCTTTCTGGTAGCATTGGGGGTTGAAAATCCCCAACCGGTCGGCTTTGGCTTGATTAGCCGCCGCCTGAATTTTTTCTGTCTGCGTCGTCTGGTCGCTGTGATAGCGGACCCAGCCGGATTCGAGCATTGTTTGATTAATTAAAGTATCGCCTAAATAAACTAAAGCCATCGGCCTGCCCTGCTGGTCCATGATTTTTTCTTCCACCCGAATCTTTTTTTGGTCCACTAATTTGGTCAGCAAGTCTTTGGCTTCAGTTCCGCCGCAAAACTGAAGTTCCGGGGCGTCTAAGTGGCGCAAACGCAAACGCACCTTGCCGTCCATAACCAGCGTATCGCCGTCAATGACGCCGATGACTTGGATATCGCCGCCTGCCGACGAACGGCCTAATAGCACAGCATTTAACAGTAAAGAGGCAGTAAGAATAATATAGGTAAGAAACTTTGGTAACTTAAGCGACTTAGGAAAATTCATGAATAATTTTTTGCAGTTGCTGGTGCAAAATCGGAGTGGCGGCGCAGACAGTAAAATTGTCTTTGGTTTTAGTTAAGGGATCGGTATAGTCGATAGCTTTGCCAAAAAAGTCAGTATAAATACCGCCGGCTTCTTCATCAATAACATTGTGATCTGGATAGGTTTTTTTAATATGGGAAATAATGAAGCTCCCAACCTCCAAATCGGCTTGAGTCACAACCTGATTGTAATCTTTACCCTTGACGGCAGCGGAAACTTTACCAAAATCTTTAAGAGCAATTTTATCTGCCTGGGGCAAAATTGAGTTTAAAAAGTTTCTATAATCCATTATTTCAACTCAAAGGTGACGGTGACGGACTCATAAACGGTTTCGCTGCCGGGCTCGACAGGAGCGCTGGATTTTTCGGCCATGATACCTCCGCCGGCAAACAATGGTTCGGGATAAACGGAAGAGCCTTCGTTGACAGTAATTACTTTACCTAATTTTCTGCCGGAGGCAGAGGCGATTTTTTGAGCTTTGGTCTTGGCATTATCAATCGCTTTGGAAAGCAGATCGGCTTGGGCTTGAGTGGTATCGTCCAAAGAATAATTCGGGCCAAAGACATTGGCGGCACCGTTTCCTTGCAACAAATCTGCCAAAGCTGAAGCTTGGGTAATATTTCTTAAAGTAATATTGATAGAATTGCCCGCCTGCCAGATGTCTTTCGCTGACAGCCTTTCTTCTTTGGTTTGATAAACCGAGACTTGCTGGGTCTGGATATCTTTCTCATCAATACCAAAATCTTTAACTGATTTAATAATTTTTTCCATAGCGCTATTCACTTCATTAACAACGGTTTGTTTGTCGGCGTTGGCGGCGGTAACGGAAGCAGAAAAGCGGGCAATTTGCGGCAGTTCGTCTTTTTTGGCTTCGCCGGTAACGGTAATAGTGGCAGGCTGTTTAAGGGAAAACGGGACAATTTTAATAACTAAGGCTAACCCCAGAAAAAAAGACAGAAGCAATAAAAATTTTTTCATAAATTAATTATAGCAAAAAAAACTGCCGATGTAGGCATATTCGTTTAAATGGATTTTGCCGGTGTGAAAAGCGGAGGCGGAACCGCCGTCTAAGTTAAGAGCGGCTACCAGGTTTTGACCAATGGCCTGGCCTAAGGCGGCCACTAACTTGGGCGTGTCCGCTAATAACGGCCCGCTATAAAGAGAGTCGGTTCCGGTTAAAACCAGAAAGATCAGCTCTTTTTGATTATTTAAAGCAACAATGACCCGGCGGCGGGGCTGGTCGTTACTAATTTTTAAAAGCAAAGGCTGGGAATCTAAAATCAGCAAGGGGCCGGATTGCAGGCCAAGAGCCACTTCGGTTTTTGGCAAGACAGCAGAGATTACCGGCCGGCCGGATTGAAGATAAAAATAGCCGTTGAATAAACTGCTGGTAATCGGCTCTGATAAAGTTTCTCCCTGACTGACCAACCAGCCTAAGGGCTGATTCTGTTTGTCGTAAAAGCTGCCATTGACCAGAATCTGGCAGTGATTAGTTTTAGCTAAATCTTCGGAAGAGGCCTGGGTATCGTGATTGGGCAGAAGTTTCAGATTGACTAAGTTATCCAACTTAACCCAGGCATAACGATAGTTGCCAAATTGAGCTAAAACCGGGGCGGGTGAAGATGAAATAATAACAGTTTCGGAAATAGGTTTAGTTGTACAACCGGTTAAAAAAAGCAATAAAACTAAAATAATTTTTTTCATAAAGAGTTCAT
>Ga0210015_1001118_pt1 | contig 26918 bp, 20 predicted proteins | sample CryGeymeta201522_FD_185471 | JGI IMG/M metagenome (GOLD analysis project Ga0210015, IMG submission 185471) | Groundwater microbial communities from Crystal Geyser aquifers in Utah, USA - Crystal Geyser metaG 2015-22 (SPAdes) (version 2) | ecosystem: Environmental > Aquatic > Deep subsurface >... | reverse complement strand
GTCAAGGAACTCGGCAACGCCCCGGAGCCGTGCTGCAGACCCCCTCTCGCCGACAGCACAGACACGCTTCGGACGGACCCCGCCACCCAAGGAGCCTTGCACATGAACACCCTACTCCTGTTGCTCTGCAGTCTCGGGACCCTCGCGGGCCAGACAGGGGCAGCGCCCGCCTGGCACCACCCGCTTTACCTCGGCAACGGCGGGCTCTGGCGCCAGCGAATCCAGGTGATGATCTCCAACGATACGGACCGCGCCATCGCCGGTGAGCCGGTCGCAGTGACGGTCGGCAAGAGCGCGGAGCAGGCCGACCTCGTAGGCGCCGCCGCGGAGGCGGTGCGCGTCTGCGACGCCGCGGGAAGCGAGATGCTGTTTCTGCTCACGGGGCCGGGTGGCAACACCGTCACGCGCGGGCTGATCCCGGCGGGGGCGACGCTCACGATTCCGGTTGAGTGCGAACCGAAGGGCGAGGCCCTCTACTTCGTCTACTTCGACAACAAGGACGCCTGGCAAGTGCCCGACTTCCTGGAGGCCGCCGCCGGGCTCCGCAACGGCGGCGTCGAAGACGGTGAAGGCGACACGCCGGCTGGCTGGAACCATGACACCAACGACGACCAGCACCAGACCTTCTGGGTGACGGAGAACCCGCATTCGGGCAAGAAGTGCCTGAAGACGGTGGTCTCCGATGGCGCAGAACCGACGTGGATCGCGACCCGCCAGCGAGGGCTGCACATCGTGGGCGGCGCGACATACGTGATGACCGCCTGGGTGAAGGCGGAGAACGTGAAGGGCACCGCCGGCTGGTACATCCATGTGGGCAACCAGACCAACGCGATGCTCACTTCGCCGATGCTGAACGGCGGCGAAGGAACGTACGACTGGAAGCAGGTGCGGGCCGAGTTCGTCGCGCCGGCGGAGGCGAACGTCTCGAACTTCGGCACGGTGCTTCGCGGGACGGGCACGGCGTGGTTCGATGACGTGGAGCTGGTCTCCACGGAAGCGAAACCAGCGCTGCGCGCAACGGCTGCCAAGCCGGAGCAGATGCGGCTGCGTGAAGTGGGCGTCGGGGCTCCGTGGCTCAAGCCCGACCCGAAGACCAAGGTCGACTGGGACTACCGAGTGCCCCTGCGCGTGCTCAACCTGAGCGAGGCGGGCACAACCAGCGGGCTGCTCTTGGTGGACCTGTCCAGCGCATTTGCGCGGTTTCAGGGCAAGGTGGACCTGGCCAACCTCCGGCTCGTCGCCGATGGTCGGCCAGTGGAGTTCTACCGCCTGCAGGACGTGCTGCTGTTCGAGGGCGATACGGAGCCGCTCTCTGCGAAGACCTACTACCTTTACTTCTCCACGGCCGGCACGGCCGTGCGGACGACGGCAGCCGCCCTCAAGGAGTTCGCGCCGAATCCTGCAGTCCCCGGCGCTGCGGAGGCGGAGCGGCAGCAAACGGGCCCGTTGGTCGGCGACTACGCGGCATTGTTGGCCAGCAAGCGGAACCTGGCGAAAAACGGCAGCTTCGAGGAGGGCGACGAACTCCCCACCGCCTGGCCCGGCGTCGCCGAAGGGCAACGACCGGCAGGCACCACGATGGGTGTCGACGCGAACGGTCTGTTCGGCAAACGCTGCGCCAAGATGCACGTCCCGGCAGAGGCGACCAAGGCGTGGACCGGCTGGCGCCAGGACGTGCCGGTGGAGCCGTGCAAGACGTATCTGTTCGCAGCGTGGTTGAAGACGCAGAACATCGAGCCCAACGTTAAACTCCACGCCCACTTCCGCAACGCCCAAGGCGAGCTGTGCAAGAGCCAGCAGTGCACCGGCGCAGGGCCGGCGATCTCCGGCACGCAGGACTGGACCATGATCTCCGGGCTGTTCGAGATGCCGGCCGACATCGGCACCTTCCAGCTCCACCTGACGATGAATGCTACCGGCACCGTCTGGCATGATGGCGTCGTCCTGACGGAGGTGTCGCCCGGCGAGACCGGCCGGTTGGAGGGGCGCGCCGCGCCGACCGCGAAGGGACTGACCGTGTGGCCGGTGAACGCAGTGGAGAAGGTGTTCCAGGAAGACGTGCCCCCCAAAGTGGCACAGGTTTCCCAACCTGTGAATCTCCCAGCCCCACTCACCTGCGCCCGCAATGAGAAGGAACCACTGCAGTTGGCGGTGCGGAGCCCTGAGGCCCTGAAAGGCGTGCGCGTTGTCGTCGAGCCGCCCGGCGGTCCCAAGGGCTTCAAGCTTGCCGACTCCGAGGTTGGGGTCGTCGGCTACGTGCCCATCGATCACAAGACCAGCTACAACAGCACCGACAGCCCCGCGTGGCATCGCAAGTTCCCGACCACCAACCCCGGCGCGTGCGACGGTTGGGCGGGCATGTGGCCCGATCCGCTGCTGCCGCGGGACACGTTCGATCTGGCGGCGAACGTTACCCAGCCGGTGTGGGTGACCGTGGGCGTGCCGAAGGACGCGCCGGCGGGCGACTACCTGGGAAAGGTGCGTCTCCTGGCCGCCGGCAAGGCGGTGAAGGAGGTCCCGTTCACCGTCCACGTCTGGGACTTCGCTTTGCCGGACGAGAGCCACGTCAAAGCCATCTACGACTGCCGACAGGGCGGCGAGTGGCGCGTGCCGGGGAAGAGCCGGGAGGAGTCGACGCGGGAGATGTGGCGGTTCATGGCCGAGCGCCGCGTCTGCCCGAACTCGGTTCGCTTCGGCCCGAGCCTCCAGTACAAGGACGGGCAGGTCGTTGCCGACTTCGCCGAGTTCGACAAGGCGGCTGAGTACTACTTCGACGAGTTGAAGCTGCCCCACGCCTACACGCCGTGCCAGTTCTACCTCTTCGGTCATGGGCATCTGCCCGGTGACAAGTTCGGCGAGAAGCCGTATGAGGGTGAGTACCCCTACGAGGACGTGGACCGCTCGAAGCTCCGCCCGGAGTACAAGCGCGCCTACCAAGCGTGCCTGAAGGCGTTCTGGGACCACGTCAAGGAGAAGGGCTGGGCCCGCAAGATGGTCCTCTACATCTCCGACGAGCCCTGCGACAGCGAAGAGCAGATCCGCGCCCAGATGAAGGCGCTCTGCGAGATGATCCACGAAGTGGACCCGAAGATCCCGATCTACTGCAGCACCTGGCACCAGCAGCCGGAGTGGGAGGGCTACCTCAACGTCTGGGGCATCGGCCACTATGGGATCGTGTCGCCCGAGAAGATCCGCCAGTTGCAGGAGAGCGGCGCCACCATTTGGTGGACCACCGACGGGCAGATGTGCACCGACACACCCTACTGCGCCATCGAGCGGCTGCTCCCCCACTACTGCTTCAAGTACGGCGCCGAAGCCTATGAGTTCTGGGGGGTGGACTGGCTGACGTACAACCCGTACGAGTATGGCTGGCACAAGTACCTGATCCGCAACGTCGGTCCCGACAAGCCGTCGACATTCGTGCGCTACCCCAACGGCGACGGCTTCCTCGCCTACCCAGGCGGCCCCATCGGCCACGCGGGACCGGTTAGCTCGGTCCGCTTGGAGCAGGCACGCGAGGGCGTGGAGGACTACGAGTACCTCTACCTCCTGCGCGCCCGGCTCGAGAAGGCGAAGGCAGCCGGCCGTGACGTGGCCGCCGCCCAGAAGGCGCTGGACCAGGCCGAGTCGCTCGTCTCCATGCCCTGCGCCATCGGCCGCTACTCAACCCAGATCCTGCCGGACCCGGACGCCGTGTTTCAGGTGAAGGAAGCGGCGGCGCGAGCGATTGAGGCGTTGGGGAAGTAGGGCGCCATCGGACGAGGACTGCTCGTGGTCGCGCCGTTCTGTGGACACGCCAACGAATGAGAACGCTCTCCCAGGACTTCCGAACCCGTTCGGGGGCTGAACGCGGGGGTACCCCAACAGGTCTGGGTGTCCCGAGCCCACATTCGTGGTCACGACAAGCCCGATCAACTCTCTCCGGTGTCCCGGGAGGAGACTCCCCATGACCAGCCGTGACGTTCATGTCGCCGAGGCTCCCGACCTGCTGACCCGATCCAACGCCCTCGGCTCGTTCGGCTTCAGCCGCGCCGAGAACGGGGCGCTGGTTTCCATTGTGGACCAGCAGACGGGGCATCAGTTCGTGCGCGAAGGCTCGACGCCGAGGCTGTTGTGGCGGCTTGCGTTGCGTCGGGCCGACGACGGAGCACTCGCTTGGCTGGACAGCAGCCAGGCGGGGCGCCTCGCCTGGGATTGCGCCGAAGACGAGGAGGGTAGCACATTGGTGTTGACCGCCTCCGGCTTTGGGGAAGGGGACCTCGAGGTCGAGGTGCGCCTCCGGTTGGCAGCCGACTCCCCGCTGAGCCGGTGGCGGGTGGCGGTTCGCAACGTTGGCGACTCGTCCGTGTACCACGTCACTTGTCCGATTCTGTCGGGGTTGGCCAAGGTGGGGGAACCGGAGCCTGGGGAGGCCATCGTTTTTCCCCGGCAGGGAGAGGGCTACCTCTTCAGGGATCCCTACCCGGTGCGCGATCGCCTGCCGCTGTGCGCCGGCCCCGGGCCCGAGTCACCGGACGTGGGCGTCGGTGAACTGCACGGTCTCTATCCCGGCGCGATCCCGATGCAGATGTGTGCTTACCGCGGAGGACACGTTGGGCCAGCGGCTGCGCGTCCTCGGCCGAAGCACCGGTCAGGAGGGCGCAGGCGGCGAAGGCACAGAGCAGGGGCGCGAAAGGATGGTGGCGCATAATTGGTTCTCCTCAGAACCGTACTTGGCGGGTCCCAGTGCGGCGCCTTTGCAGCCCTACCAGATCCTTCGCACATCATAGGCCGAAAACGCCGCATCGCAGGTCACCAGTGCGAGGTCGTCGGCCGTACACTGCGCGACGAGAAGGCGGTCGAAGAGGTCCCGATGGTGGTAGGGCAGGTCCATGAGTGCCGCGAGGTGATCGACCTCCACTTGCAGCAGGCTGAAGCCGTTCTCGGCGAGCTGAGTCGTGACCAAGTCACGAAAGGGCCGGCCTAACGTCAACTTCCCGAGGCTGGCCTTGATCACCATCTCCCACAGGGTGGCGATACTGACCCAGTTGGTGTTCGCAGGACTCTCGAAGGCCTCCCTGGCCGACGGGCTCAGCTTGTTGCTGCCCGTGATGAACCAGAGAAACGCGTGGGTGTCAAGAAGGAGCCTCATGACAGGTAGTCCGTGAAGTCCTCCAGCGGCTCATCGAAGTTGTCGCCCATCCCGATCAGCCCCTTCGCGCTACCGAACACGGGCCTCGACTTGGGCTTCGCTGCCGGCACCAGTTCCGCGACTGGACTCCTGTCAAGCGTGATGAGCAACCGCTTCCCCAGCAGAACCTTCTGAATGAGGCTTGGCAGCTCCCTCTGGGCGGTCTCGAGCGTCACGGTGGTCATCGGTTCACCTCGTTCCACTGTCCCCCCCAATTGTAGCGTGATGGATGACTGACTGACACCAGAGCCTTGTGTCCAGGTCAGCGTCCTCCGGCCGGAGTCGACGGCCCACTGCGCTGCTCAGCCGCTGGTCGCCACGCCACCTCAGGTCACTCAACACTCGCCAGCGCCTTCTCAACCTCCGCCACCCCACGCGCATAGTGGTCACGAGCGCGAGCGAGAATCGGCCACAGCTTCTCGTTCCGTCCGGCATCCTCAGTCGGCGACTCCCAGCCGATCAGCTTCCCGGCGCTGTCCAGGGCGTCTGCCTCTGCGTGGAACGCGCGCGCTGCGGCCAGCAGAGGTTCCTTGGCTGGTTCGTAGTGGGGGGCGATCTCTCGGAGGAAGTCGCCGGCTGCGCGGTGCGTGGTCCGGTAGACGCCGTGGCAGTAGGAGTCTCCCCCAGCGCGCTTGGCGCCAGGTTGCTGGAACTTCGCGGTCCAGCGATCGTAGGCCCGTAGCCCTTCCAGGTCGGGCCGGCCGGGCGTGTGCGTCTCGGTGCGATCGCGGGCGTGGCGGACGGCTTCGCGGAGGGCGGACAGCTCTGCGGCGCGAGCGTCGAACGGGCCCGTTTTCTTACCGATGAACAGGGCGCCGAAGGCAGGGCAGATCTTCGTCGCTTCCTGAGCGCGCGTCTGCGGCGCCTCGGCGTACTCGTCGAGACCGGCGGAGGACCCACCGCCGAGGAACACGCCCTTGGCGTCGTCGTAGCCGGCCACGACATCCCATTCGGCGGTGGTGAACGCGTGCCACACAGGCACGGGACGGCCCGCGCGGAGCGACTCCTTGATCCGTGGGATGAGCGCCTGCATCTCGGCGGAGACGTCGTCATCCCTCCAGCCGAGGATTGCTTCGGTGGCCTCGTAGCCCAGTAGCCGGACCAACTCGGGCGGCTGCCTAGAGACGGAACAAGTGGGAGCGCACGGGCACGGCCCGCCGAACCGGAAGGCCGCCCCCGAAATGCCCTGAATGTACGCCGGCGAGTAGGGCTCACCGCGGTAGTTCAGCACCACCCGCAAAGCCTCGAACATAGGCTCGACCACGCGGTAGCGATCGACGTTCTGGAGGCCCACGTGCTCTGCCTCCTTGGCTCCCTCGCCCTGAGCAATCGTGCAGGCGCAGGCCCCCGCGCAAGTACAGAGGAATGCTCTGCGGTTCGCCATGCTGTTGCCTCTCTTCGGCGCTATCGCCCCAGCTTGATCGCACGTCGCACAAGATAGTGCGGCGTGTTGGGCAGCTCGGATCCCCAGCTCTTGCTGTAGCCGTAGTCTAGCCAGCCCGCCGGGTGCGAACCATCCCCCGGCTTGTCGTCGAGCACCAGCGTTGGGTGCCAGGACAGCTCTCGGCCGAGAGACGGGACCGTGAAGCTCGGCAGGAACTGGCGGAGGTGCTCGCGGGGCCAGGCGAGCCCGTCGCCAGAGAGGGCGACGTAGAAGCCGCTCCGTTCCGGCGCGCCCTGTTCCTGCCAGGCGTTGACGCAGAAGACCATCACGAACCGGTGCCAGGCCGTGACGTACTGCACGTGGAGGAACACCGCGTCGGCCGCGGAGAACGGGCTCGCCAGCACTGGCGTGTCGCGGCCGCCCAGGCCGGGTTCGTCGAAGGCGCCCTCGTGGTACTTGCGCCACGAGGCGGGCTGCGCGACCTCTGCGATTGGGCAGCGGGCGAGGCACACTTGGACGCCGCGGTTGCCAGCGCGCTCGTGCGAGGTGTAGTAGACCAGCAGGTACTTGCCGCCAGGATCTTCCTGCACGCACGGTTCGCCGCAGCCCTGGTCGGGCGTGCCGGCTGGGTTCTTCGGCAGGTGACCGGTGAGGATCGGTCCGAGCTTCTCGAAGGTGTTGCCACCATCGGTTGAGGCGGCAGCAGCCACGGAACAGTAGAAGCCCGGCACCTGACTAACGGTGTGCGCCATGCCCTCCTGATCCTCCGCGTGGTAGAAGGCGAGCAGGCGCCCCGAGGGCTCCCGCCACAGTGCATTGATCCCCGCATAGCCGTTGTCGAACGCGCCGGGTTGCCCCGGCGCAAGGACCTCGCGGACCGAGGTGAGATCAGTGAGTGACCGACCCTCAAGGCGGTACGAGCGTACGCCGGCGGCCAGGAACACCTTCGTCCGGCCACCCTCCTGCAGGACCGCCAGGTGCCCGTCGGGGAAGTACCGCAGACCGAGTTGCCCGTCCGACAGCACCGCCTGCTGAGGGCCGAGACTCACCTCCACGGCGGAACTCGCTGTCGGGCCGACGAGGGCCAACGCTGCGGTGCACCGGAGCAAGCGGAGGCGCATGGGGATCATCCTTGTTCGCGAGAGGCGGGGGGCCACCTTCTCTCCTCAGAGCTGGTGGTTGAGCGGTTGGTCCTTTGCGCGGAATGGCTGCACCGTCAGAACGGCAACACGGTCGCCGCGGCCCTGCTCCTCTTGGCCCGTGAACGCGTTGGCCACTACAACTAAGGGCTGGTCGGCGGGCAAACGCAGACCTTCATGCCGTGGGGCTCCAAACCGGGCGACCCAGTGCCGACCCTCCGGCAACACGACCGGTCCCACGCCGACGGGCGCTGGTGACCACTGCCCGGCAAGTTCTCCCGAACAACGCCGACACGCTGGCGGCCGGCTGCCCACAGACCTCCCCAACGCCTAACCCGAAACCCTCCCGAACTGCGGGCACTGCCCTCAAGAGGAAGAACCGGAGGCGCTGGCCCGGCTGAGGAACCAGTTCCCGGTTGAGGTGACCAGCCCCCGCCAGCCGGTTGCCGCAAAACGCGACGCGCGGTCCTGCCTGCGAGCTGGCGAGGCCGGCAAGCAGGGCCAGCGCTGAGAAGTGCTCGGCGACCGGAGGTGTGGGCTGTCGCGGCCCCCAGGGCGCGGCTAACCCGCGCTCTCCAATGCCGACGCGTCGAGGAACTGCGGGGCGTCGGCCTCGAGGAAGGTCGGCGTGGACAAGTAGCGTTCGCCGGTGTCGGGAAGCACGGCCACGATGAGCTTCCCGGCATTCTCCGGTCGGTGCGCAATCTCCACCGCGGCGGCCGCAGCGGCTCCCGAGGAGACGCCGACGAAGATCCCTTCCTCGCGGGCAAGCCGCCGGGCAGCAGTAGAGGCCGCCGCTGCCTCCACCTGGTAGATCTCGTCCATCAGGTCAACCCTCATCACGTCGGGAATGAACCCGGCGCCGATGCCCTGGATCGGGTGCGGGCCTTTCTGACCGCCGGAGAGGACCGGCGAGGCGGTCGGCTCGACGGCAACCACCTTCAGCCCCGCCTTCTTGGGTTTTAGCACCTCTGCGCAGCCGGTGAGGGTTCCCCCGGTGCCGACGCCGCCGACCACGATGTCCACCTGGCCGTCGGTGTCGCGCCAGATCTCCAGTGCGGTGGTCTCGCGGTGAACCGCGGGATTGGCCGGGTTCTTGAACTGCTGGGGCATGAAGGCCCCGGGCACCTTCGCGACGAGTTCCTCGGCTCGGCGCACAGCGCCGGGCATCCCCTCGGCCCCGGGCGTCAGCACGACCTGGGCTCCCAGCGCGCGCAGCAAGTTCCGCCGCTCAATGCTGAAGGTCTCCGGCATCGTGAGCACGAGGCGGTACCCCTTGGCCGCTGCGACGAACGCCAGCGCAATGCCGGTGTTACCACTGGTGGGCTCGATGAGGATCGTGTCGGGACCGATTTGCCCGGCCCGCTCAGCCGCCTCGATCATGTTCAGGCCGATGCGGTCCTTCACACTGCCGAGCGGGTTGAACGACTCCAGTTTGGCCACCACCCTCGCTCCGGCACCCTCTGTTATGCGGTTGAGCTGGACGAGCGGGGTGTTACCGATGAGTCGGGTAATGTCACTGGCGATATGCATGGGTCAACCTTCCTTCGTCAGATCTGGTAGTTGAGCTGGTGATCCGGTTTCAGCGCGCGGGTGTGAATGCCGCACTCGCCGCCGCACTTGCTTGTCCCCAGCCACCGCCCGGCACGCTCGTCGGGGCCTGTAGAGATCTGGGTGCAGGGAGCGCAGCCAAGGGACCGGTAGCCCTCGGCGTACAGCGGGTTGACGGGCACGTCGTACAGGGCCACGTACTGCCACACTTCGCGCTCGTACCAGATCAGAATGGGATTGAGCTTGAGGAGCCCCTGGTCGCGCTCCTCGACCTCCTGGAAGTCAGTGCGCGTGCGTCCCTCCGTGCAGCGCAAACCGGTGACCCAGCAGGTGACGCTCATCTCCTCGACCGCCCACCGCGTCGGCTGGACCTTCAGGAGGTCGCAGCAACGGTCGGGATCGCTTGCGTAGAGCTTGTCCGGGATCTCCTCGTCGTTCTTGAATACCCGCAACTCAGGACTGCGCGCCACCTCCTGGTTCATGAACTCGACGGTCTTTTTCGGCTTGAACCGCGTCGTGATAGCGAATCCGCGGATCTTGGGACTGACCCGCTTTGCCAGGTGCCAGACAACGCAGGAGTCTTTCCCCAAGCTATTGGCTACCACCAGCCCGTCGCCATACTCCGCCCAGGCCTCGCGGATCAGCTCCAGCGACCGGTCCACCTTCTGAGCGAAGTTGAGTCCGTCTACCAATTCTCTTACGTCTTCGTGCTTTGTCGTAATGGGCACAGTAGTCTTCCTACTTTCTGCTTAGGTATGCGCGTCCCGGGTGGATCGGCGCCGGGCGAGCGAGGCCCGGCGCAGTCGGGGGCGGGCCTCGCGGAGGCCGGTCACGGCGCCTCCTCGGCGAGGATGAACTGGTGCTGCTTCAGGAAGCTCTGAATTGTCTCGTAGTCCTCCGGCACCAGGTCCTTCCGGACGGGCAGGCGGACCAACGGGTGCTGTTTGGTGCCCCACTGCACTCTCTCCCACGCTCGCTCGTGGAAGTAGTACAGGACAAACCGGATGCCGTTGAAGAGGAGCGAGATGAGCCCGGATTCCTTCCGGTCCCCCGTGACTGCGTAGAGGAGCCCTCCCAGGATCACAATCCCAATCAACCGCCAGGTAATCGACTTCGTCCATGATCGAATGCTTGAGTCCATCTCCGGAGGGTCCAGTCCATGGCCGCTCCCGGTGGTCGGGGCGGGCTTGAGGTGGCTGACCGCGCCGGTGACGAGCGGCGCTTAGATGCAGAAATCGAGAGCCGAGGCGGTCCGCCGCCGCTCCAGCTCCGCCAGTTCCCGAAAGGTCGTCCCGTCGAGCACCTCCGCTACCGCAGTGCGCACTCGGTCCCACAACGGGGCAAACACGCAGCTTGAGCCCAACGGGCAGACGCTGCTCCCACTCTGGCAGTGACAGCCGGTCGCGTCGAACGAGGAATCGACGAAGCGGATCACCTCGCCAACGGTCACCGCTTTGGGCGGGCGGGCCAACACGTAGCCTCCTTCGCGACCCCGCACCGAGGTCACGAACCCGCCCTGTTTGAGCTGTGCCAGGATCAACTGCAGAAAGCGCACCGGGACGGCCTGCGTCTCGGCAATCTCGAGCGCCTTCACGGGCCCCTCTCCCTGCAGCTTCGAGAGTTCAAGGACGGCCTTCAGCGCATACAGGCACTTCTGGGTCAACGTCATCGGCACGGCCTCCTTTGTACAGTGACTTGATTGAGATTATGACATGCGTTCGTGGAGTAGGCAAGTGTATTGGGTTTTTATTGTCTACTAAAACGATAGTGTATACCGCATTGTCCCGCGACCTCTTCTGGGAACCGGTTGCGCCGCTGAGGGCACAGCCTTGATTGGAGGCCGACTTCGGGGAAGAATGGACGGACCCGTTTCCCGCGGATTCCGTCGAGGAGCAGGCGGAGGCTCATGACGATCGCGTACTGGGTGTGCATGATGAGGGTGCCAGCCGCGCAACCTGCTGCCGCCGCAGTCCCCCCCCGCCGCCGCCGCGCCCAGCCCTTGGCCGGTTGAGCGCGCGCGCGACTGGCAGGCAAGCCGCCCGTGGGTCGTGGGGTGCAACTTCCTCCCGAGCACGGCCGTCAACGACGTGGAGCTGTGGCAGCGGGAAACCTCCGACCCGGAGGCTATCGACCGGGAGTTGGGCTGGGCGCAGGGGCTTGGGCTCAACTCGGTGCGCGTCTTCGTGAACTACGTGGTTTGGCAAGACGATGCGGCGGGGTTGAAGCAGCGCTTCGGGCAGTTCCTGACTATCGCCGACAGGCACGGGCTCTCCGTGATGCCGGTGCTCTTCGACGACTGCGCGTTCGCCGGAAAGGAGCCGCACCTCGGCACGCAGGATGCCCCGGTGCCCGGCGTGCACAACAGCGGTTGGGTACCCAGCCCAGGACTCAAGCGCGTCACCGACCGAGCGACGTGGCCGTCGCTGGAGCGGTACCTCAAGGACTTGGTAGGGACGTTCGGCAGTGACCGGCGAGTCGTCGTGTGGGATCTGTACAACGAGCTCGGCCGGCCGGTCCTTTGCACGGAATGGCTGCACCGTCAGAGTAGCAACACGGTCGCCGCGATCCTGCCCCTCTTGGCCCGCGAGCACGTTGGCTGCTACAACTGGGGGCTGGTCGCGGGACGCACGCAGACCTTCATGCCGTGGGGCTCCAACCCGGGCGATCCAGTGCCGGCCCTGTGGCAACACGACCTGTTCTACGCCGACGGGACACCGTTCGATCCGGCCGAGTGCGACGTATTCCGGGCGTGCGTGGCCGCAGCAGCGAAGTGAAGGCTGTTCTATAGCCCTCGCGCGACGGACACGGGGCAGCAGTATTCTCAATGGAGGCACACATGAACAGAAAGCACCTGACCAGACTTGCAGTTGCAGCGTTGGTGAGCGGGGCGTCGCTGTGGGGAGCCTCAGCCGTCACCCACGCGGCAGACCTCCCGCGGCCGGAGCATCCCCGGCCCGACTTCCAGCGCGAGCAGTGGCTGAATCTCAACGGCGAGTGGCAGTTCGAGGTCGACGAGAAGGGCGACGGCGAGCAGCGCGGGCTAACGTCGGGACAGGACTTGGCGAAGAAGATCCTGGTGCCCTTCTGCCCGGAAAGCAAGCTGTCGGGCATCGGCAATACCGACTACATGACGCACACGTGGTATCGTCGCCAGTTCCGCCTGCCGGCGGCGATGCGCGGCCGGCGGTTGCTGCTGCACTTCGACGCGGTCGACTGGCTCGCCCGTGTCTGGCTCAACGGGCAACTCGTCGGCGAGCACCGCGGCGGCTATGTGCCGTTTGCCTTCGAGATCAGGGACCTCGCCCGGGACGGCGACAACGAGCTGGTGTTGCACGTTGAGGACGACATCCGCTCCGGTCGGCAGGCGGCGGGCAAACAGACCCACACCGTCAGCGAGGGCTGCGTCTACACGCGCACCACCGGTATCTGGCAGACGGTATGGCTGGAAGCAGTGGGTGACACGTACTTGCGGGAGTTCTCGCTGACCCCCGACCTCGACGGTGGCCGCGTCCTGTTCCGGGGCTGGGTGGACGGCCCGGCGAAAGGCGTCACCGTTCGGCTGCGTGCCTCTGCCGACGGCAAGCAGGTTGGTGAGGAGACCGTGCCCGCGGCCTGGCGCTCCACACTGGGCGTGCTGAAGCTCAGCCGTGTGATTCCTTGGCAACTGGGCAAGCCGTTTCTGTATGACCTGACCCTCGACACGCTACGCGACGGGAAGGTGATCGACAGCGTGAAGAGCTACTTCGGGCTGCGGAAGATCACCATTGACGGCAACCGGTTTCTGATCAACGACAAGCCGGTCTTCCAGCGGCTGATCCTCGACCAGGGCTTCTACCCGGACGGAATCTACACCGCGCCCACCGACGCCGCGGTGCGCGGCGATATCGAGTTGTCCATGGCGGCCGGCTTCAACGGCGCGCGCCTGCACCAAAAGGTGTTCGAGCCGAGGTTCCTCTACTGGGCGGACAAGCTCGGCTACCTGGTGTGGGGCGAGTACCCCAACTGGGGCGTCAACCTCGCCTTGCCCGAAGCCGTCACCGTGGTGCTGGACGAGTGGCGGACCGAAGTGCGGCGCGACCGCAACCACCCGTCGGTCATCGGCTGGTGCCCGCTCAACGAGACCGGCACCGAGGCGCACCTCGCGAACCTTCAGGTCCTTCTATCAGCAACCCAAGATCTCGACCCCACCCGCCCGTTCCTCGACACCAGCGGCTACACCCATTTCTGGCCGGACACGGACGTGTACGACACGCACGACTACACCGGCGACCCCAACGCCTACGCCTCCCGGTACGCGGCATTCAGCCTCACCGGCACCGAACCGTGGAACAACCGCCCCGAAGACCCGCGCAGCCGCTACCGCGGCCAGCCGTTCTTCGTCAGCGAGTATGGCGGCATCCACGTGAACACCAAGCGCGACACCGGGCCCGGTTGGGGGTACGGCGGCGCCGGTCTCGACCTGCCGGACTTCCTCGCCAGATACAAGGGGCTGACCGACGCCATGCTGGACAACCCCAACATGTTCGGCTTCTGCTACACGCAGCTCACCGACATCGAGCAGGAGCAGAACGGCATCTACTTCTACGACCGGCAGCAGAAGTACGACCCCGCGTTGGTCCGGGCGATCAACCAGCGGCCCGCCGCGTATGAGACGCAGCCGCCGCGCGTCCGGCAGATCCGCTGGGCGACGCTGGTGCCGACCTCGCAAGCGACGGCGCAGGAGTGGCGCTACACGACCACCCAGCCCGCCGACGACTGGTTCAAGACAGACTTCGACGACTCCGGCTGGCAGAAAGGCAAAGGCGGCTTCGGCACCGCCACCACGCCGGGCGCCGTCGTCGGCACGGAGTGGAACACGGACGATGTCTGGATCCGTCACCCCTTTCAAGTGAGCAAGCTCCCCGTCGCCCTCGCCGGGCTGAGGATCCACCACGACGAAGACGCCGAAGTCTATGTCAACGGTCAACAGGTGGCCGCGTTGTCCAGCTACGTGGGCGACTACGCGACAATGCTCAACGAAGCGCTGCCCAGGGCACTCGTCGCAGGCGAGAACGTGCTGGCGATCCACTGCCACCAGACGAGAGGCGGCCAGTTCATCGACGCCGGGATTGAGATCGGAACGGAAGCCCAGCCCGGTAGGCGGTAAGGGGCGAAGTAGCCGAGGTCATTCGCATGAGCGTGTCACCAAGCTGTCTCCTGTTGCTTGCCATCGTCGCCCGGAGCGCCGCCGCGGAACCGGCTCGGCCCGGAACGTGGGCGGAGCGGAAGCCGATCACCTTCGAGCAACTGAGGAAGGGGTTCGCGCAGCCCGACATGGCCTATGCGCCGTTCGCGTTCTGGTTCTGGGACGAACCGCTGCAGCCCGACAAGGCGGAGAAGATGGCCCGGAAGATGGCGGAGCAACGCTTCAACCCGGGCTATGCGCACCCGCGCACGACCGGCCCCGGAGTCGCGCCGCCCAACCCACTGCCCCCCGAACAGTGGCTGTCGCCGCTCTGGTTCAAGTCGTTTGCCGCTGCCCTCGGCCAGGCCGAAGCCGCCCACGCCTATCTGGGCTATTGCGATGAGTACATGTGGCCGAGCTTCCAGGCGGCCGGACGAATCGCCAGGGAGCACCCCGAGCTGCGGGCGGTCTCTCTCGACTGGGAGACGGAGGACGTCCCCGGTGGAACGACTGTCCACGTGCCTCAGTGCTTCTTCGCCGTGGCGGCGCAGTTGGCCGGAACGCCGCCGAAGCGAGAGGCGCAGACGGGGGCGCGCCTGGGCCAGTGGATCTGGAAGCCTGTGCCTGGCGAGGGGCCGCACACGTGCTACTTCCGCAAAGTGCTCGAGTTGCCAGCCGACGCGACGGTGGAGCTGGCCACCGCCAAGCTGACGGTGGACAACCGGTACACGCTGTTCGTGAACGGGCGGCGGATCGGGAGCAGTGAGGACTGGCGGGAAGTACGCACCTGGGATGTGCTGCCGGCGCTCAGACCCGGGAAGAACGTCCTCGCCATTGAGGGGGGCGGCGACGGCGGGATCGACGCGCTGCTGTTCGGCTTGCACGTTGCACTCGCAGGCGGCCAGGCGGTGGAGGTTCCCTCCGACGAGACGTGGCGGGTCGCCGAGACCACCGGCGCAGGCGAGGGCTGGACTGAGCCGGGCTTCGACGACAGCCGCTGGGCACCCGTCCGCGTGGTCGAAGCCGACCCCGCGGCCCCGCCCTGGAGCTTGCCCGAAGCCGGCAGCGGGCCCCATGTTCCGGCGACGATCCTGAGCGCCACGCTCGCGACCATCGGTAAGGGAACGCCCTGCGAATGGCAAGCGCCCCCTGTAGGGAACTGGCGCGTCTATGTATTCCGGCAGCGACAGCACGGCAGCGTGAACTACCTGGATGAGCGCCTGCCGGGCGTCTTCCTCCCCATCGCCCACGAGCCGTACGCGACGCAATTCGCCGGGCGGATGGGTGCCTCGATTCCGGGCGTGTTCGTCGACAACGAAGGTCAGTACGGGGACCGGCTGGCATGGTCGGACACACTGGATCGGCGATACCGCGAGAAATGGGGCCGAGACATTCGCCTCTGGACGCCGCTCAGGGTCGACCGCGACGTCGAGGGCGCGTATGCGAAGGCGCGCTGGGAGTGGTTCGAGGTCGTCACCGACCTGTACGCCGAGACCATGGGCAGCACGAGCAAGTGGCTCGAGGGGCGCGGCATGTACTGCATCTCCAACCTGTGGGAAGAAAGCCTGCAGTGGCAGGCGCGGTACGTCGGCGACTTCTTCAAGCTGACCCGCGCGTACACCATGCCGGGAAACGACTGCCTGGGTCGCAAGGCGCTTGAGGTTCATGATTTCAAGGAGGTTCAGTCCATCTCGGAGTTCGAGGGGCGCCGCTTCATGAGTGAGATCATGGGCGCGGGCGGGTGGGGCTGGTTCAGCCCGACGTCGATCAAGCAGGCAGCCAACGCCGTCACCGCGTGGGGCGTCGGGCATGTGGTGCCCCATGGCGTCTTCACCAACCGCAACCTGGTCAACGCCCAGTGGACGCCTGACTGGTACGACGAGAACCCAATGTTCCCGCACCTGCATCTCTGGACCGACTTCGTGCGGCGCGCCAGCTATGTGAACTCGCACGGGCACTTGGTACCGGATGTGCTGCTGGTCAACCCCATGGACACAGTCTGGGCGACGGCGCCGCCCCAGGTCTTCGACCCGCACTCGGAGGGCGGTCTCGCCGGCACAGACGAGCAGTTCGGTGAGCGTCTCCAACACGTCAACGCCGCCTATTCCGACGCGATCAGTCAGCTCACAAAATACCGAATCGAATTCCTCGTCGCCGACCGCCACTACCTCCGGCAGATGGAGGTGAAGGCGAAGGAACTGGTCCGTGGGCCGTTCACTTTCGGTGCCGTGGTGTTGCCGCCCATGGACGTGCTGCCGCTGGGCGTGGCGCAGCTCCTCGCCCGGCTCGCGCAAGCGGGCGGGCGCGTCTACGCCCTGGGAGAACTGCCGACCGGCTCCACGGACAACGGCATGGGCGATGGACAGATGACCGCGCTGATGGACTCACTGCGAAAGGCGCCGACGTTCAAGGAGTGTTCGCAGGGGCTGGCTTCCGCGCTCGAAGCCAACGCGCCTGGACTGACTTCGCAGATTCACTTCGAGTCGGGCGCATTTGACATGCTGCAGCACCACTTGCGGGTTGACGGGCGCGACCTCTTCTGGCTCGTGAACAACGGCTCGGCTTGGCGGCAGTGCGAGGTGACGGTGCAAGGCACCAAAGGAGCTGCAGCGCTCTGGGACTGTGAGACCGGCTCGACTCGGCCGCTGCCGTCGCGTGCCACGCCGGCGGGTGCGCGCGTCCGCCTCAGCTTCAAGCCCGAGGAGGCATACTGGCTTGTTTTCGACCCAGCCGCGGCCGAGTTGGCGGAGCCAGCGCCCAAGCCAGCGCCCCGGGCTATCGCCACGCTTGAGGGTCCGTGGCGCGTCCACCTCAGCCCGGAAGGTCAGCCGAACCTGCAGTTCCCCCAGGACATCCCCGCGGAGTTTCGGTCAGGTACAGAACGCGCCCTGGCGCCCTGGCAGCAGTGGGGGCTGGCGCACTTCAGCGGGCTGCTGGACTACCAGACACAGGTTGAGGTCGGCACCGCCGACGGACCGTGCTACCTGGATCTCGGCCTCGTCTACCATTTCGCCGAAGTCCTGGTGAACGGGCGCTCCGTCGGGGCGCGCCTCTGGCCGCCTCACGCATTCAACCTCACCGGCGCGTTGAAACCCGGCCGGAACGAACTCGTGGTGCGCGTGGGAAACCTGGTCAACAACCAGTATGGCGACCTGCGCGAGGCGGGCTTGCTGGGGCCCGTCGTGCTATGGCGCGGCGAGCCCACGCCTCCACCCAAACCGAAGCCGACGGACATTCCACGAGGCAAGCCCGTGGCCCTGCAGAACCCGACCGCCGACCATTCGCAACCGTCCTTCTCGGTCCTGGACTTTCTGACCGACGACGGCAAGGGGTGGGGCGCGTGGGATGCGGCACTGAAGGAGCCGCTCGCGCAGACCGCCGTGGTTGAGACCGTGACGACCCTCGGCAAGCCGGGCACCCGCCTGGAGCTGATCTTCACGTTGAAGCACAACCACACCCCGCCCGAAGGGCTGAACCTGGGCCGCTTCCGTCTCTCTGCGACCACCGACGACCGCGCCTCGTTTGCCGACGGCAAGGAGAAGGGTGGTGCCGTTGCCGCCAACTGGACTGTGTTGACGCCCATTCGCTCACTCTCGCTTCAGGGCGCGACCATGGTCGTCGAGGCGGATGGCTCAGTGTTGGTTGCGTACGGGCCGCTCGAACGCGATACCTACGTGATCGTGTGCCACCCGACACTGTCGGGCATTACCGGATTCCGGCTGGAGTGCCTCGAAGACCCGCGCCTGCCAAGGTGTCCGGCAGGAAGGACCGAAGGCGGTCCGGGGAGAAGTCCTGGTGAAGGCAACTTCGTCGTGACTTACTTCGGCGTCGAGGCGCGGACCAGCAACTGACGGACGCCTCCTCGCGGTACAGGACACACGACACGTGACACACGACACATGACACTCGCCCTCCCAGGAGATACAAATGCACCCATCCATCCGCCGACTCGCTGTAGCCGTTCTGTGCGCCCTCTCCGCCACCCTTGCGTGTTCAGTGGCGCAGGAGCCAAAGCCTGACGAGGAAACGCCAGCGCAACGCGACGCGCGAATGGGTTGGTGGCGTGAGGCGCGGTTCGGGATGTTCATCCACTGGGGCGTGTACTCAGTGCCGGCGGGGACATACGACGGGAAGCAGATCCCCGGCATCGGCGAGTGGATCATGAACCGCGGCAAGATCCCGGTCGCCGAGTACCGGCGGTTCGCGAAGCAGTTCAACCCGGTGAAGTATGACCCCGACGCGTGGGTCCGCCTGGCCAAGGAAGCCGGCATGAAGTACCTGGTCATCACCTCGAAGCACCACGACGGCTTCGCGATGTTCGACTCCAAGGCTTCCGACTGGAACATCGTGAAGGCCACGCCGTACGGTAGGGACGTGCTGAAGCCGCTGGCCGAGGCGTGCCAGAAGCACGGAATCAAGCTGGGCTTCTACTATTCGCAGGCGCAGGACTGGAACAACCCCGGCGGCGCCGCGGCCGGCGGGCATTGGGACAAGGCGCAAGCCGGCGACATGGACGAGTACATACGCAACGTCGCCGCGCCGCAGGTCAAGGAGATTCTCAGCAACTACGGCAAGCTGGCCATCCTCTGGTGGGACACCCCGGTGGATATGACCAAAGAGCGCGTTGACATGCTCCTGCCGCTACTCAAGCTGCAGCCGGGGATCATCACCAACAACCGGTTGGGCGGCGGCTACCGGGGCGACTCCGACACTCCCGAGCAGCACATCCCCGCCACCGGCATGCCCGGCCGCGATTGGGAAACCTGCATGACGATGAACGACACGTGGGGCTACAAGAGCTATGACGACCACTGGAAAAGCACCGAGACGCTCCTCCGCAACCTGGTGGACATCGCCTCCAAAGGCGGCAACTACCTGCTGAACGTGGGGCCGACTTCGGAAGGGCTGATCCCGCAGCCGTCAGTCGAGCGGTTGAAAGAGGTCGGCAAATGGATGAAGGTGAACGGCGAAGCCATCTACGGAACCACTGCCAGCCCGTTCAAACAACTCCCGTGGGGGCGCTGCACCAAGAAGGCGCTGCTTGTTTCCACCAAGCTGTACCTGCATGTCTTCACCTGGCCGACAGACGGCAAGCTACTGGCGCCGGGATTGAGGAGCGCGGTCGAGCAAGCCTACCTGTTGGCCGACGCCAAGGGCACGCCTCTGGCCACGGAGGCGACCGACCAAGGGCTGGTGGTCTCGGTGCCCGCGAAGGCGCCCGACTCACTCTCGTCCACCGTGGTGTTGCGCCTCAAGGGCGACCCCGACATCGAGCCAGTCCTGCTGACACAGAAGGAAGACGGCACCCTCGCCCTGCCGGCACTCGAGGCGGTTGTGCATGGCGACACCGCGCAGTACGAGTCAGGTGGCGGCAAAGACAACATCGGCTTCTGGCTGAACCCCAACGACTGGGTCGAATGGCAGTTCAAGGCGACCCAAACCGGCAAGTTCGACGTAACCGCCGAGATCGCCTCCCAGGGCACCGGCTCGTTCGAGCTGCGGCTCGGCAACCAGAAGCTGAAAGGCACGGCGCCCAACACCGGCGACTACACCAAGTTCCGCAAGGTGTCCCTCGGCACGCTGGAGATCCGGGAATCGGGCAAGGCGTCGCTGGAGGTCCGGCCGGTCGCCGCTGGCTGGCAGCCGATCAATCTGAAGTCGGTGACGTTCAAGCCGGCGAGGTAGAACACCCGACAGCCGCCGGATCGCCCAACTTGACAGCCACGCACAAATATGCTTTTGTGTAGAACATGCGAACCACCGTTGACCTTCCTGATCCTGTCCTCCGTCGTGCCAAGGCAGCCGCTGCGTTGGAGGGGAAGAGCCTCAAGCTCTTTCTGCTTGAAGCCGTAACCCAACGGCTCGACACAGAGCGGTCGTCCGGCGCTTCCCCCAACCGCGTTCGGTTGCCCTTGGTCCCTTCGGGTCGCCCCGGGGCACTGCAGATCACGGGCGACACGGTTGCCGACGCTCTCGAGGCGGAGGATACAGGTGCACTTGCCGGACGTTAACCTCTGGCTGGCGTTGGGCTTTGAGGCACACGCCCACCATCGACGCGCAGCAGACTGGTTTGGGGACCACCCTCCGGGGAGCTGCTGCTTCTGCCGTCTCACCCAACAAGGCTTCCTACGACTGGCAACCAATCCGTCGGTGTTCGGTGAGGAGTCGCTGAGCCTGCCCCAAGCGTGGGAATGCTATGACTTGTTGCGCACTGACGAGCGAGTAGGCTTCCTGGCAGAGCCGCCCGGCGTCGAACCCCCTTGGCGACAGCTCACCCGCAGCCGAGGCTACTCGCACAAAGTGTGGACTGACACGTACCTTGCGGCGTTTGCGGAGGCGGCAGGTCAGCGTGTGGCGACGTTCGACCGTGGGTTCAGCAACTACCGGGGCGGCGACGCGACGATCCTGGGTCCCTGAGTGCAAGCCATGGCTCCCTCCATACTTCAGCTCATCGACGAGTCCCGCCTGCGGCAGGTCGCCAGTCGCTACGAGCTGGACCTGATCGTCTTGTTCGGCTCGTACGCCAAGGGACGGGCTCATGATGACAGCGATGTGGACCTCGCCGTCCGCACCACCCGGCCGGACTACGGCGCGCGTGGCCCGGAGGAGGAGGCGCGCTGGGAGATGGACCTGTTCGCAGACCTGGGAGGAGCCGTTGCGGCACCGGAGGGGATTGACTTGGTGTTGCTGAACCGTGCAGACTCAACACTCCTGTTTGAGGTGGCGCGCGAGGGAGCGCCGCTGTTCCAGACTGATCGTGACGCGTTCCACCGGTTCCGATCCCTGGCGGCGCGTCGCTTCTATGACGACGCGAAGCACCGGCGCTGGGGACGCGAAGAACTCGGGAGGAGGCTGACTCGTGGACCGCGACCGATTCGAGACGGTGTACCGGAAGCTGCGCACGATGTTGCGGCAAGTGGACGAGCTGGAGGAGGAGTTGCCGGCTGGGCGGGACGACTACCTTGACGCCGGACGCCTCCTCCACAGGTACACAGAACGCCTGTGCCAGATCGTCGTAAAGTGTGCCACTGACGCCAACGGGTTGCTGCTGAGCCTCCTCGGCGAGCCGAGCGCCTCTTCGGCGCGGGAGTCGTTTGACCGGGTACACCAGTTGGGCGCTATCGGTGACGAGGTTCGACGCCGGTTTTGCGAGACGTTTGTGGGTTTCCGGCACCGGTTGGTGCACGACTACGAACAACTGGACAACACCCTTGTCCACCACGCCGCGCGGCTGCTCCTCGAGCAAGCACCTCGCTATGCCGCGGAGATGGCGAGCTATACCCGCGAAGGTTGGGAACACACCGAAGTCCCGGTGCGACTTCGGCTCCGTCTGGGAGAATACCCTCTGTCCTCCGTCTGCTGCACGCCTGCCGGGGAAGTTCCGCGAACTTCCACTTCGGTGTGTTCCCAACCTTCGCGGGTATACGTCGACCGCGAGACGACGGACCGGGAGACCCCGGGTGACTCCACCACCAGAGCAGAATCGAGCTAACCGTCTCCCGCCAGAGGTGTCTCCCCCATGTCACCAGCCCCCCAGCTCCAAGTAGGCGTAGCCCAGGTCGACCTCACACCGCAGGGACCGGTGCACCTGTCCGGCAGCGTCGGCGACTTCCGCCCGGCGCAGTTGGTGCTCGACCCGCTGTTCGCCCGGGCGTTGGTGGTGAAGAGCGGCAAGCGGAAGCTGTGCCTGATCGCCGTTGACCTGACCATCGTCACCGCGCGGCATGCAGATCGAATCCGGCGGGCTGCCGCGGAGGGGTTCGGCTTCGACCCTGACGCGGTGATGATCCATGCTACGCAGACGCACTCCGCGCCCTCGCTGGGCAACTTCATTCTCAGCGACGAGTTCGAGGGAGTGCCGGACGAGTTCGAGTGGCTGCGCGGGAGCCAGTCCGCCTACAACGCGTTCGCCGAGGAACGGATTCTCGCAGCCCTCCGGGTGGCAGACGAGTCGCTCCAGCCGGTTCAGGTTGGGGCGGGGAACGGCCTTGAGGGCCGACTGGCGCACAACCGACGCGCGGTTCGGCGCGACGGCTCAGTCTTCATGCCCGGCAAGCAGTGGGTCGGGCCGTTGGGGCCGACGGACCTCCTGTACGTCGAGGGACCCATCGACCCCACGCTCGGAGTGGTGTGCTTCCGCGCCGAGTCGCTCGCCCTCCCTGCCGTGCTGGTGAACTACACCTGCCACCCGGTGCACGTGTTCCCGAAGCCGTTCGTCTCTGCCGACTGGCCGGGCGCGCTGGCGGCGGAGCTGCAGAAGACACTGCCCGCGGGGTGCGTGCCGATTGTCACCAATGGCGCGTGCGGCAACATCAACCCGTGGGCCACCTTCGACCCCGACTACGTGTGCGATCACCGGCCCATGGGCAGCGCACTGGCCGCAACCGCGTGCAAGGTGCTGGAGACGCTGCAGTTTGCCGGCGAGGCCGCGGTGGACTGGCGGTCCCGCAGACTCCGAATCCCGCTGCGGGAGATCGATCCAGCCCAGCTCGCCGAAGCACGGCAGCGGCTGAGGGAGCACCCCGAGCCGGTCTGGGCCGATGAGGCGCGGACCCGCGTCGACACCGACTGGGTCATCGCCGCCGGTCGAGTCGATCTGGCCAACCTGCGTGAGCGAGACCCGGAGTATGAGTATGAAGTCCAAGTGTTCCGCGTCGGCGACACGGCGTTCGTGGGCTTGCCCGGCGAGCCGTTCGTGGAGGGTGGCTTGCGAATCAAGCTGGCGTCCCCGGCGAAGCAAACGCAAATCGTGCACTGCATCAACCAGTACGTCGGCTACCTCCCCACGCGGGAAGCCTTTGCCCGCGGCGGGCATGAACTCACGACAGGCAACTGGTCGCGGCTGGTGCCCGAGGCACTGGACACGATTGTGACCACAGCAACCGAGCTGCTCAGCGAGCTGTTCTTGGGGGGAGACGGGCGGGCGACATGAGGACCTGGACCAAGCCGTCCCTCAACTGGCTGCTGGCCTTCATCCCCCTCGGCGCGGTGGCGAAGTACGCCCCCGGGTCAGAGACACGGGTGTTCGTCTTCGCCGCTCTGGCCATCGTCCCGCTGGCCGGGCTGATGGGATTGGCGACGGAGCATCTGGCCCATCGCGTAGGCGCGGGGCTGGGTGGGCTGCTCAACGCCACTTTCGGTAATGCCGCCGAGCTGATCATCGGCCTGACCGCGCTGTCTCAGGGGAAGTACAGCATCGTCAAGGCGTCGCTCACGGGCAGCATCATCGGCAATATCCTGCTGGTCCTGGGAGCCAGCATCCTGGCAGGCGGGCTCAAGTTCAAGACGCAGAGGTTCAACCGAACCCGCGCGAGTGCCGGCGGGTCGATGCTTCTGCTGGCAGCCATCAGCTTCATCGTGCCGGCGGTGTACAGCCATCTTCTCCCCAACCGGGCGACAGCCCGCCGGTTGGACCTCAGCCTCGATATCGCCCTCGTTCTCATTGTCGTTTACGCGCTGAGCCTGCTCTTCGAGCTGCACACGCATAAGCATCTACTCGCTGGCGAGACCTCCGAGGGGGTCAACGAAGAGGGCTTGGCGCAGCCGTGGCCGCTGAGCAAGTCGATCGGCCTGCTGGCCGGGGCGACAGTGCTGGTGGCTTGGATGAGCGAACTGCTGGTCGGGTCGGTCGAGCACGCCTCGCATGCCATGCACCTGAACGAGCTGTTCATCGGCGTCATCATCGTAGCGGTCATCGGCAATGCCGCGGAGCACTCCACTGCCGTCCTGATGGCGACGAAGAACAAGATGGACCTCAGCCTCAGCATCGCCATCGGCAGCAGTCTGCAGATCGCACTGTTCGTCGGGCCGGTGCTGGTGCTGGTCGGGCGCCTGTTCGGCCGTCCCATGGACCTGGTATTCGAGCCCCTGGAGGTGATCGCCGTCATGCTCTCCGTCTTCGCCGTCAATCAGGTGGCGCAAGATGGCGAAAGCAATTGGCTGGAGGGGGCGCAGTTGCTGTCGGTGTATCTCATCTTAGGGATGGCGTTCTACTTCCTGCCGGCGTTGGCCGCCCACCCCTGATTGCCAACCCGCTGGCTGGGGCGAAGGCCGCCTCTACGGCACCAAAGGACGCGCCGAGGTCTCCGCTGCCGTGACGGCGACCGCAACCGCTTCCATCAGGGCCGGCAGCGACACGGGCGCCAGCGCGACGTCGTCCACGAGAACAGTACCCTCTCGCGACTCCGTAGAGAGCACGACAGACAGGTAGCTCGCATTGCGCGGCGGGGTGAGTTCCGTCTCGTGCCGCTTCCATCCCTTGGTCGCGTCGGTCAGGCACGCCAGCAGGGTCGGCTCCAGGGGGAGCCGCGCGGAATCGAACCAGAACAACGAGACTTGCAGCCCGCGGGGGTGACTGCGCTCAAGCACATACCGGAAAGACAGCGTGTAATGCTGACCTGGGTCGATGACGATGCCGGGACTGCCGGGTGTCCGCACTGAGGCCGCCCAACCGGCCTGACCCGGTCGCAGCCGGAGCGCGTGAGTCGGCGCGCTCAGAGCGACCTCAACCCGCTCGGCACCCCAACGCCTCCGGAGGTCCCAGCCTCCCGGCAACCGTCGCCCGGTGCCCTCCTCGAAGTCCCCGTTGGGGATGAACGTCGGATACTGCCCGACAGGCAGACCGGGGTCGGGTGGAGGTTTGGGCCCGTTGACGACTGTGTCGAAGTAGATCCGGAATCGCCGCTCCCACCCCGCCAACACGGTGGGCGACACTTCCCAGAGGACTGTCCCCGCGGCGTTGGAGGTCGCGTCGTAGCCGGTCTCCGGCTGGAACGTGGAGGGAAGCACGAGCCCGATCCGGCCGCCCGGAACTACTTCGGCCACCCGGACAGAGTTGGGATCGAGCGCACCCGAGGCCCCCAGCGAGCGGAGCAATTGCGTGAAGTTGGCCGTCGCCCCAGTGACATACGTCCCCGGACGGGCGGTGGTGACAACGTCGCTGTGGAAGTGCCATTGATCCAGCGTCAGTGGCGGGGCGGGTTGCTCGGGAGCGATGGCCGGCTGAGGCTGTGCCGGCGCCGGGGGGGCGCCGATAGTCGAGCCGACGCCCCACAGGAGAACCGCAACGACGAGCGCTCCAGGCAGCGCGGCAGTCGGCAGAGCGGCGGGTTCGGGGGAGCGGAGAGTGTGCATTGGCTGGCGATGTTGCCCGGAGAGCCGGGACTACCGAGAACTTGGCATTCTACGCAGTCCGCCTGTCTGCGTCAATGACCCGTGCGGACGGGAAGCAGCCCAACGGGCCCGGGGGGGTAGCGGCCCCAAGTCCGGATTCCGGAGTGGTCAGCTCTTTGGACGACCCTTCGGCTGGCCAGTCGCACGTCCCTTCTGGGGCCGTTCGTGCGGCGGCCGCTTTGTCGACGGCCGCGCCCTGCCGGTCGACTGCGCGCGGTTGACTCGCCGCTGCCTCATCGCCTCGTAGAGCAGCACCGCGCCGGCGGCGGCGGCGTTGAGCGATTCCGCCCCCCGCTGTTCGGGGATCGTGACCAACGCTGCCGCAGCGTCGCGCATCGCTGGCGAGAGGCCGCGCACCTCGCTGCCGATGGCAATGGCGACGGCCTTCGGGAAGTTGAACCGGTCGCACACGACGCCTTCGCCGGTCGCCGAACCGACGAGGGTGATGTCGCGGCTCTTCAGGAACCTGGCTGTCTCTTCCGCGGCCCCCGAGATCGCGACCGGCACATGGAACAGCCCGCCCATGGTCGCCCGAACCGCCTTCGGGTTGAGAGGGTCGCAGCAGTTCTGGCCGAGGATCACGGCGTGCGTTCCCTGGGACCACGCGGTGCGAATGAGCGTGCCCACGTTGCCTGGATCGGCGACGCCGTCCAGCACCAGGAGCAGCGGGGTGTGCCGGGTCTTCAGGTCCATGAGCGGCACCACGACGCTCTCCACGACCGCCACAATCCCCTGCGGATTCTCGGTGTCTGCCACCTCGCGCAGTGCCTCGTCGGGGATCAGCATCAACTCGGCCCGGCGGGACTCCAACGCGCTCAGCAGTTCCGCGCCTTGCGGCCCCTCCACAAGCGCTCGGGTCACGAAGGCTTCCGACACCCGCGCATTGCCACGCAACGCGGCGCCAACCAAGCGGGTGCCCTCGATGAGAAACCTCTGCTGTTGCTGGCGGTACTTCCCCTGCTTCAGCTTGCGGGCTTCGCGGATCGCTCTGTTCTGGACGGACGTGATGAGGCGCATCATTGCTCCTTCGAAACCAGCTTTCAGCTGTCAGCCGTCAGCCAAGGGCGTTATTCCGGGAAGGCGACCGTCTTCATCCGGTGGGGTGTTCAGGCGAAGCGCGGAGAGGGGCGATTCCTTCGAGGAGGGTCTACGGCGATCAGCTAGCGGCTGCCAGCCAAACGGGCTTGCGTCCAAGGACCCATGGTACCCGACACGGCAGGGCGCCGCACACAGGCCGCCGCCGGTCAGTTGGCCCGCCATGTGCTACAATCCCTCGTCTCCCGCCCGCCCACACCCACTCGTGAGGCACCTGCTTGAAGAAAGCGCGCGGCGCTCCAC
>Ga0210015_1001114_pt1 | contig 26942 bp, 35 predicted proteins | sample CryGeymeta201522_FD_185471 | JGI IMG/M metagenome (GOLD analysis project Ga0210015, IMG submission 185471) | Groundwater microbial communities from Crystal Geyser aquifers in Utah, USA - Crystal Geyser metaG 2015-22 (SPAdes) (version 2) | ecosystem: Environmental > Aquatic > Deep subsurface >... | reverse complement strand
AGCGATTGCCGGATTCCAGCCGAGAAATTTCACCCCAAGATCGGCAATGACCAGGCCGTTGACAGGCAACCTAAACCACCAACCCTTACCTGAAAGCCAGTTGGCAAAATTGGAAAAAGGACCAGGTCTAAAACCTTCAAGATAGTGGGATCTAATAAATTGTTCTCCTTGAGCTCCAGCATCCAGCCCCCATCCTTTAAGTGAAGTGGGCTTGGCGGCTTCGTATTGCTGTATCCAGCCGGTGCCTTGGGGGTTAAAATAGCGGAAATCGTGAACTAGATTAAGAGAGGTTTTGTAAAATGCACCTAAACTGTAACCCAGGCTTCCGCCGATGATTTGTCCTGGTAGGACGGGTAAGCCTAAAGCGTTGGCCACCCAGCCGCCGGCGCCGGCGCCGAGGTAGCCGGAGGAAAAAGAAGTCGGGCTGACCAAGGCCTTACCAAAATTTCCGATTGTGGCGCCGCTGATACGGACCGTGTTCCAGATTTTACTATTGGTAAAAAACTCAACCAGTTGAGCCCGAAAAGTATTCAGACCGGGGATAGTGTTGATAATTTTATTGACAGCGACACGGACAATATTACTGACTAAGCCTAAAGTAAAATCAAAGATAGTACCGATAATTAAAGTGGCTAAGTAAGAGATTGGGTCTTGGTGGGTATTTTTTAATCGCCGGGAAAGGTGGCCTAAGGCGCTTTTTGTTGTTGCCCGCAGAACACCTTTAGCGTCAAAGGCGGCACGGCGTGCTGACCAGAAAGGCAAATCGGAAATTTCCCGCCATGTTTTTTGTTTTTTATCAAAGAAATAGCGGTAAAAACCGTCATGTTCGTCCAATAATGTCCGGATATTTCTGCGGGCCAGTCGCCGTTCATCTTTGGTTTTAGCGCCTTTAAGCGAATCAAGGCCGTTTTTAAACTTCCAGTTGGTAAAATCAGTAAAAGAACGGAATTTTTTATCGTCAAAAGTCAATCCGGCAACTTTTTCCAGACCGTTGCCTAAAGTAATGGCGGCTTGGGAAAGTTTTAGCGCCGGGGAAAAAAGATAACTGGTTTTGCTTCGGCCGCGTTCTTCGTAGGTAACTTTGCTGATTAATGGCGCGCCGCCGCGGGCTAAAACACCCCAAGCGGCCTTAGCGGGAATATATAAAAGCTTGAAAGCCTGTTCTTCCGGCAAGACGTTAAGCCAGTAGTAAAGCGCGTTAGGATTAAGCGGATTTTTCATCCAGGCCATTTTCCTTTTAATGTCTTTTTGGTGCAGGCCGCTTAAGGCTTCGCCGACCGGGCCAAGGGCAGAATAAAGCATTTCGTGGGCACCCTGGGAAAGATAAAATCCGGCTAAGCCGCCTTTATACATAGAGAGATACTCAAGAAAAGATTTAGTGAAATATTGCTGGCGACCGACAGCTTCGTCTTTAGTGCCATGGTAGGCGGTGGCGATTTTGCCGGCAACCGGGCCAAGTTTTTTAGCGGCGGATTTAATACTGGATTCAATTTTGGATTTTTTGGCTAAGAATTCGTAAAAGCCAGGTTTAATTCCATTCATCCATTTTTCGATAGCCGGGGCGTTTTCGGCGGTGATGTCGTTTTCTTTGGGGGGAATAGCCGCTTCCTGTTTAGTTAATTGTTCGGCTGTAGCCAGGGGGATTTTTTGGGTGGGGGCGGCAGCGGGCTGGGATTGGGTTTGCGCGGTTGGTGCAAAAAAGTCCGGGGCGTGGCGGTTGATCAGCGGCTGAAAATCAGGGTGAGACTGAAGAATTTTTTCTAAACGCTTACGGCCATAGTTTGAGTTTTGCCAATTAAGCCGGCCTAAAACATATTCGGGATTGTCTTTTAAAGCGGCAATCAGTTCATCGTCGTTGATGTTATAAATACTGCGGTTGCTGATCGCTTGGGCGGGGGGAGAAACCCGGACATTCGGCGGCAAGTCAGGCGGCGGCTTGGGAGTAAAGATTTCAGTATCGACAATCGGCGGCTTTTTGGGCGGCGCTGCGGCGCTGGAAGTCTGGGTTGGCGGATTTTTAGGCATTACCTAAATCTTAGCAGAAATCAGGGAAGATTTTTACATTATTATTTTGTCAGGGGGATGCCGAAGGTTTTAATTTCATGGGCTAAAGTGCTGTAGCGATCATTTAGATCTTCAGGCCTGTAGCGGCCAGAAACGGGAATGCCGCTTTTTTTACATGAGCAATATATTTTTTGGCGGTGTCTAAAGCATCGATGGCTCCGGTTAACCAGAGGTTGAGAGCTTGTTCTTGGGTCATATTAGTATTATAGCAAGAAAATTTGTTGTGCTTTAATCCCAGTAGAAATTTGGGGATTTACATTAAATTAGGTAATTAGGTGCACGGTCTTTATCGATTAAACCATAGCGATCAATTTTCAGGCCGGGGAAGCGGTTTATTTTTCCGTCGCGGTATTTAATCTCCAGGCCGGTTTTTCTACCCGCCGGAGTTTGGATAATTAAATCAATTTCTTTTTGCCGGCCGCCGATTTCCCGGTAAAAAAACAGGCGGTTATGATTGCGTCGGTAAAATGTTTGGCGTAAAAACCCGGCGATGATTAAGTTTTCAAAAACCGCCCCCAAATCCTGGCGCAGCTCAAGCGGCCGGAAGTCTTCAATTAAAGCGTTCCTGATGCCCAAATCGTAGAAAAAGACCTTTTTTCTTTCCAAATAAGCCCGTCTTTGGTTGGTTTTGAACGGCTCCAGGAAAAAGATAATCCGGTTGCGGCTTAAAATGCTTAAATAATTACTGATGGTTATTTTAGTGGAACCCAAGGACGAAGCTAGCTCGGTCACATTGACCAGATTGCCGATCTGCATTGCCAGCAGGCGCAGGAGATTATAAATCAGATCGGTATTTTTCAGGTCGTAAATATTGACAATGTCTTTAACGACGCTGTTTTGGGTGATATTTTTTAACTCATCGAGCTGATTGTCTGCCAAAATTACGCCCGGGTAAGAGCCATAAATCATCATTTCTTCCAGAAATTGGGATAAATGGTTGGTTTCGGCAAAGTTGAGGCGGTTTTTAAAAGCCAACTTATTACCCTTAAAAACCGCCAGTTCATCCAGGGTTAAAGGGAAAAGGACGAATTCCTGATAACGCCCGGCCAAAGTGTCAAATTGCTTGGTTTTGGCCCTTAGTTCCGACGAACCGGTAGCTAGGATAATAAAATCGCCGGTATCGGTTAGTAGTTTGATTGCCCGGGTGCTTTCGGGATGGTTTTGCACCTCGTCGATAAAAACCAGGCGGCTTCGGCGGCCGGTGGCCCTGAGCTTAATTGCGCTTAAAAGCTTGGTTCTTTCCGGGACAAACAGTTTTTGGTCATTGAGATCGTCAAAGTTAAAGTAGGCGCCGCCGAATTTTTGCCGGAGTTCATTCAAAATCGTGCTTTTGCCGGTTTGACGCGGTCCCCACAAAAAAACGATTTTTTTTGTCGGCTTGATTAAGGTTTTTTCCAAATCAGATAATAACTTACGATTTATCATAAAATCACTATATCAAAAGTTAAGTTTTTAGTCAAGTGCAATATTCTAAAAATAGCCATGCTTTAATCCTAGCAGGAATTATGTGAAAGAAATCACTTGTCCAAATTGTTAATGGGATTGACAATTTGGACAAAAGTGGTAAACTGAAGACATGATTAAAAGAGATGTAGAGCGGACGATTAAAAAATTGTTTCGACAAATGCCGCTGGTGGCCGTGGTCGGCCCGCGCCAGTCGGGCAAAAGCACTTTACTTAAATCGCTTTACCCTAAAATAAAATACGTTTCCCTTGAGGATCCGGACCGGCGCTTGTTTGCCCGGGAAGACCCGCGCCGCTTTTTGTCAGCTTATGGCCCGCCGGCGATAATTGATGAAGTCCAGCAGGCGCCGGAGCTGTTTTCCTATCTGCAAACCTTAATTGATGATACCGGCCGAGCCGGACAGTATTTGCTTTCCGGATCGCAGAATTTTTTGCTTTTATCTCAAGTTTCCCAAAGTTTGGCCGGCCGTGTCGGTTTGGTGACTTTATTGCCTTTTAGTTTTAACGAAGCCGGGGTGAGCCGGTTGACCGCCGACGAGTTGATGTTTAAAGGCTTTTATCCGCGGATTTGGGATAAACACCTAGATTCCGCCCAGTGGTACTCCGGTTACGTTCAGACGTATCTGGAGAAAGATGTTAGACAAATTAAAAATATCACTAACTTGATTTTATTTCAGAAATTTTTAAAGCTGGCAGCCGGCCGAACCGGGCAAAGCCTGAATTTGAGCAGTCTGGGCAACGAGGTCGGGGTTAACCATAATACCATTCAATCATGGCTTTCGATTCTGGAAGCCAGTTTTATTACTTTTCGACTGCCGCCGTATTACCGCAACATCAATAAGCGCTTGGTGAAAACGCCCAAACTTTATTTTTATGACACCGGCCTAGCGGCTTCACTGATGGAAATTGACTCGGCGCGGCAACTGGCCAGCCACCCTCTGCGCGGTGCCCTGTTTGAAACAATGATTGTTAACGAATTGATCAAGAAAAATTTTAACCGGGGTCAACTGCCCAGGGCTTATTATCTTCAGGATAAAAGCGGTCATGAGGTTGACCTGATTTTTAAACAGCAGAACGATTTGCTGGGAATAGAGATTAAAGCCGGGGAAACCACTGCCGGAGATTATTTTGATAATTTAATTTATTGGCAAGGGAAAAAACTGATTGATAAAAACCGCAGTTTGGTGATTTACGGCGGCAGGGAAAACCAGCCAAGAGAGTCGGGGAGAGTGATGAGTTGGCGCAATTTAAATCAGCTGGCCAGGCTTTAATCCTGGCAGAAATTTGGGGAAAAAAGTTAATTTTTTGCAAGCAAGTTTTTAATTAAATCCAAGGTTCTTTCGGCTATTTCCAGAGCTTTGGCCGCGTCGTCTTTTTGCGGCAAGCCCTCCGGCAGACTGCCGGGCAGAGTGTCCGGATAGCGGGTGGGGAAATAAAAAGTGAAAACAGGCATTGTGGTAGACTTTTTCTTTAGTCGGCGCTTTTGTCTTTATATGGCATAAACTGTTCGGCCTTTTTTAGTCATAGCTTAAGTATAGCAGAATTACCCAATGGTCACCGAACCGCGGCCGGAGGCAATTTTGGTTAAAAAGGGGATTATTCTTTGCACCAAGGAGATTTTTTCGTTAAAAATTTCTTTAATTTCCGCGATTTCCTGGCGGGGATCAGCGGAATAAGTATCAGTAAAGCGGTCAAGTTTTTTTACCAGCCCTTGAAATTTAAAAGCAATCGATTTATCAACCGGTTTTGATTTAACCAGCGTTATCAGATTTTTCAGCGAAGAATTTACCGCCTCAATTTTTTTAAAATAAGCGGAGTCAAATTTGGCAATTTGTTTCTCTTTATCCTTTTGTAATTTTTGGAGGCAAGGCTTTAAAAAATCCAGCAACTGCTTTATTTCTTTTAAGCTGAGTTTTTTGTCCAGCTGAAATTCAGGCGGTTGATTCTTATATTGCCAGTACTCATCGATCAGATCATTGATCCAATACAGCCGGCAGGAAAAGTCGGTTTTGCCTGACTTGAGACAAATATTTACACCCATAAATTTTTACACCGCCAGGCGGTAATAGTCATCGGCGACGGCTTTTTCCAGATAAAGCTTGATCAGCGATTGGTAAGGAACATCCTTTTTATTAGCCAAAAGTTTTAATTTGGTTAGTAAGCTTTTAGTCAAACGCAAAGAGATCGGCTGACGGGTTAATTTCAGGTTGGGAAAAGCGACCAGTTCTGCCGAGTCAAAATCAAAATATTGGCTCGAATCGGCTTTATCCCAGAACTTTCTTTCGTCATCCTTATTTCTGAATTTAGGAATGTTTTTGAGTTTTTTGTTCATAAAGCCTCCTTTCTTTCCGGCTCATCGGCCGGGCGGAAATAATTCTGATTTTTTTGCCTCGCTGGGTAAAAATGACGCTTAAAAGCCGTTTTTTGTCGGTTTTACCCAGAATCATTAGCCGGGACTCGGTTTGCGAGTGTTTTTTGTCTTTTAATAAGACTGCCGGCTGGTTGACAAAAACTTCTTCAGCCTCCTCATTTTTAATTTTATGCTTAGCAGTGTTTTTATTGATGTTGCCTTGATTCTGTATTTTCTTTCTACGCCTTTAGCAAAAGAACCAAAAAGATAGGCGGCAGAAACGGGAATGCCGCTTTTTTTTACATGAGCAATATATTTTTTGGCGATATTTATAGCAGTTTTCATAGGACTGATTGGAATTGTTGATAAAACTTTTCAGCGTAGTTCAGCCAACCAGAGATTAACCGCCTGTTGTTGAGTCATGCTTTAATTGTAGCAGAAATTTGAGCGAAAGGAGCAGGGCCAGATTAATAATCAAAGTGTAGCCAAAAACAGAAGCGAGGGAAGAGAAAGAGTTAGCAAGAAAGGGCAGAAGGGAAGCAGGAAGATTAAGATTGGTTAATTGAAAAACACCGAGGAGAAGTAAAACTAAAATTAAGGGAATGCCGGCGGATTGCAGATCAGAGGGGGAGGAGAATAAGGTGTTGGCAACGGTAAACTCTAAATACCAAAACAAAATCTGCCACCAGCCGCCCGGGTTGAACTTGATTAATAACCATAACACGGCCACGCCGGCGATAAACGGGGCAGTGCCGATTAAAGTTAAACGGAAAGGGTCGGCTGGGGCGATTTGAGCAGAGCCGAGGGTCAGATGGCCATCTTTAAGCCCGGGCCTTAAGTTCAAGGCGCCGGTTTTAACCTGAAGCAGTTCGGCCATTAAAATATGGGAAAACTCGTGGAGGAAAATGCCGGGCAAGAGCAGAAAAAAGATCAGATTGATATTTTTAACCAGCCGGTAAAGGCGGGAGAGCAGAGCTTGGGAAGAAAGGAAAAGAAAGACGGCGGTGAGGATAAAAGAAAGCAGGGATAGAAACATTAATTAATTAAACCAGAATTACTTGACAAAGGCCATAGTCTTTGATATTCTATTTCAGAAAAGAGTAAAAATGTCTACTTTACTGAAACCATTATTTGTGAGAGAAAAACTGTTGGAGGGGCGGTTGCGGTTGTTTACCGGAGTTGAGTTTATCCGGTTATTTCCGGGCTCACAAGACAAAGCTAAATATTTTTTGGAGAGGCAAACTAAGCTTGGATTATTTATTCGCCTTAAAAAAGGGCTATATATGTTAAAAACCGACCCGGCGGGGGAAATGGAAATTGCCAACAAACTGTATCAACCGTCATATATTTCCTTTGAATACGCCTTGGCTTATTACAATCTTTTGCCGGAAATGCCCTATACCGTTACTTCAGCCACAACTAAACCGACCAGAACTTTTACTTATGACCACAAAAATTTTAGCTACTTAAGTATAAAAAAGACCGCTTTTACCGGCTATTTCCCGATTAAGAAAGAAGGGCAAACTGTCTTACTGGCCAGTCCGGAAAAAGCGCTGGCGGATTATTTATATTTTGTTGTTTTGGGTAAAAAACCGATGAATGAACGGCTGAATTTATTAAATATAAACCGAAAGAAATTATTAAGCTATTGCCGGTTGTTCAAGCGGCAGAAACTGACACAAATGGCTAAAACACTATGATTGATCAAAGCCTGATTAAAACAATTGCCAAAAAACAACAGACGACAGAGGTTAATAGCCGAAGGGAATATGTCCAACACCTATTTTTAAATTATTTTTACCAACAACCGTCAACAAATAAGATATTTTTTAAAGGCGGAACGGCGCTGAGGTTGGTTTACGGCAGTCCGAGATTTTCCGAAGACTTGGATTTTTCTTCACCTCTGGCGGATATTAACCTAATTGAACGGGCGGCGCTGGAAGTTTTAAGAGAGATCGAGAAAGAGGGGATAAAGACGGAAATAGTGGAATCAAAATCAACCTCGGGCGGATACTTAGGAATTTTTTCTTTTAAGCTGGCGGAGGTAATAGTAGCGCTGCAGTTGGAAATTTCTTCAAGAGATAGGCGGGTTAAGGGGGAAGTAGTGACGGTGGCGGGGGATTTTATCCCTGCCTACACAATTGTAGTTTTGCCGCTAGAGCAACTGGTAGGGCAAAAAATTAGAGCGCTGCAGGAGCGGCAGAAACCAAGGGATTGGTATGACCTTTATTTTATTTTACGTGCCAATTTGCTGCCGGTATCCCAAAGAGCAGTTCTTAATCAGGTTTTATTGAAGTTGAAAACAACTAAAATCAATTTTGCCGGAGAGCTGAAGCTGTTTTTGCCGCAAAGCCATTGGCCGGTAATCAAAAATTTTAAAGAATCGTTAACGAGGGAGATTAAAAAGTTTATTTAAGCATCTGGCTGAAAATTTCCGCTTGTTCTTGAGCATCATCAAGGGCGTTGTGGGTATGGTTGGTTTTGCTCGGGTAAAGCGAGCGCACTTTCTTTTTGTTCGTTTCCCCCCAGGAACAGTTTTGCCGGCCCATAAAGTAGGCTTTGATGTCCAGTCCGGAAATGCCGAACGGGTCGCGGCCAAAAAATTTAATAAAATACCAGTGGGTAAATGACCAGTCGAAAGTGGCGTTAAAGCCCACGAATACCGGCCGGTTTTGGCCGGAGACTTTTTGGATCCAGCCGCTGAAGCGGGTCATCGCCGCAGCCGGGGTTTGACCCACGGTCTTAAGTTTTTCCAGAGACAGACCATTGACTTCCATGGCCCGGGTGATGAAATTGTCATTTAAGGGCTTGAGTTCGGCATAAAAAGTTTGGCTGGTTTGGTTGACAACACAGGCGCCGATGGACAGCAGGCTGAAGTCTCCGGGAATCGGGCCGGAGGCTTCAATGTCCACAGAGATATAAGTTTCAGGCTTTGACGGCATACTTCAGTTTTTGTAATAATAATGATTTTAATTTACTTAAAATCTGCCGATCGGTTTTGGGTAAAAACTGGTTGACATCTTTAATTAAAATTTGTTCTTCAAAATCAATAATTTTTTTAATCAATTCTTTCGGTTGATATTTCTCTTGGTAAAGCAGGAGTTTTTTCCTGATCAGATTTTCATCAAAAGGCACCTGCCGGTTTAGCAGAAACCAAAGATCATAAATATCCCGGCCTTTTTTTCTTTTCAGAATTGCCCGATATTTTTCAGCCAAAATTTCCCGGGGATTAAAATGATTGATTAATGTTACGGATAACACCGGCAGGTCAGTAGAGATAACTTGTTTTTCCGGCAACAGCGCTTTTTCTCTCAAGGAAAAATCTAATTTGACAGTTAAAGGCTGATAGGAGAATTCGGTCGGCAGATAGAGTTTGTGAGTAATGCCGGCAATTGACTTAAACGGTTTAACGCTCAGGCCGGGCCAATCAGTTTGCAGTTTGTCGGTGGCGAGGTTGACCGCGGCGGCGATTTGCCCGGAGGGAAGCAAAGTGTTAAAGTCCAGATCTTCGGAAAAGCGATTGGAACCATAAAGGAGTTTTAAGCAAGTACCGCCCTTGAACCAAACCCGGCGACCGGCCGCTAGGCGATAGAACTGATTCAACCAAGCAATTTGGAGAATCTCCCGAAGCAGGCTGGTTTGGTCAATCTGCTTTTTTAATGACAGTTCTTTTAGGGTGGTAAGATCGATCATAGATGCAGTTTCAAAAATAATTTACTAAAAGGCCGGAAAGAAATTTTTAAAGCCAGCTGTTTTAAATGATTTTTATTGATTGAGGTTAAATCCAGCCCGTCAAGATCAAGCCGCCGGAGCCCTTTACTCATTAGATATAAACCGTCAATTAAGGCTTTTTCCGGGGAGGCGATTAGTTGGTGGTTAATGCTTTGATAGCCGAAGAAAAATCTATCGGACAAGCGGGTAAACTGAAATTCTTTATCCAAGGCGTCGATAACAACCGATTTCTTGGTAGTAGCGGAAGTGATTGGATAGGGAAATTGAGCTAGAATGCCGTAAAAAGACAGGGCTGATTCAAAGCTGACATAAGACGGAGTTACTAGAGAATTGGCAATGGCAAAGTCGGTGACGGAAGAATTGGCAACAAGATATTGACCGTGATTGAGTCGGTGGATAAGTTGATATTTTTCCAAGCGCTGGAGCAGTTTGTAGACGGTATTTTTTTTGGTTAAATCAAACAACTGACTTATTGCTGTAGGAGTGACAAACTGCAGGCGCGATTGATTAATAACCCTGATGGCTTTAATTGCGGAGATAGACGTCATATTTAGTACTATTTTATACCAAATTAAGCATCTATGTCAAGCGTTTAATCGCTTTTAAAAAGTCATCCGGTTCCTGGAGTTGAAAGAAAGAATTTTTCCAGGCAAAGCGGGCGCCAAGGAGAGTGAAAAGAGTAATTAAGCCGGCGAAAAAGGGTTTTAAGGTTTTTAAAAAGTACCAGGAGGCGGCGGCGCCGCCGGCGAGAATACTTAAGATAGAAAAGGCAATAATGCCGGCGAGATTAGTCCCCACTCCGCTTCGAGGTAACGTCGGAGCTTCGTTAGGGGCAGGCGCGGATTGTTGGGATAATTGCCCCACCATTTGTTTTAGTTTCTGCATTTCCTGTTCAGCCACCCGGACTTTGCCGGTGTTCTGGCAGGTGGGACAGCCGCGGCCGCCACAATTAGGACAAGTTAAGATTTGATAGGTCATAGGTTTCTCCTGACTTTAATTTTCCGGCAATGATCATTTCTGCCAATGGTTCTTCGATCTTATCCTGAATCAAGCGTTTTAGAGGCCGGGCGCCGAACTCGGCTACATCGCCCAACTTGGCCAATTTATCCAAGGCGGCATCAGGGACAGTTAAGGCAATGCCTTTGGTTTTTAAGCGGTTGATAACCTGATTTAATTGTAATTTGGCAATTTGTTTAATTTCGGCTAACCCTAATTTATTCATGACGATAATATCGTCAATGCGGTTCAAAAACTCCGGGCGGAGGTAACTGGAGAGGGCTTTCATTAAATCTGTTCGAGAAACATTAAGGTCCGACCTTTTTTCAGATTTATCCTTCAAGGTTGGACCTTGTAGGAGAGGAGTCACTGATTCAGAAACATCAATATTGGAGGTCATAATAATGATCGTGTTTTTAAAGTCAGCAGTATGGCCCTGGGAGTCGGTGAGCCGGCCGTCTTCTAAAACCTGCAGGAAAACATCAAAAACTTTGGGATGGGCTTTTTCCAGTTCATCCAGAAGAATTAAAGAGTAGGGATGCTGGCGGATGGGATTAGTCAGCTGGCCGCCTTCTTCGTAGCCAACATAGCCGGGAGGCGCGCCGATGAGCTTGTCAGCAGTGTGGGCTTCGGTAAATTCAGACATATCCAATCTGACCATGGCCTTTTCCGATTGGTAAACAGTGCGGGCCAAGGCTTTGGCCAGCTCGGTTTTACCGACGCCGGTGGGACCTAAAAGCAGAAAACTACCGATGGGGCGGTTGGGATCTTTTAAACCGGCGCGGGAGCGTTTAATAACATCGCTAATGGCCCGGACGGCCTGACCCTGGCCGATGATTTGATCATTTAATTGCTGCTCGAGATTCATCAGCTTGACGGACTCTTCCTGGGTTAAGGAAGTAATCGGGATGCCGGTGCGCTGGGAGAGAACGGTTTTTAAATCTTCAATGGTAATGGCAGACTTGCTGGCAATTTTGGCGCCGGAAGTGGCTTCGTCTAAGAGGTCAATGGCTTTATCGGGCAAAAAGCGGTCGGGGACATAACGGGTGGAAAGATCAACGGCTGATTCGATGACCTGATCGTCAATAGTAATGCCGTGGTGTTTGGTGAGCTTGGCGCTGACTGATTTTAAGATTTTTAAGGAATCCTGCCGGGAGGGTTCGTCCACTTTGATTGGTTCAAAGCGGCGTTCCAGGGCAGGATCTTTTTCAATATATTGGCGGAATTCATCGGCAGTAGTAGCGCCGATAACATTTAAGTCGCCGCGGGCAAGGGCGGGTTTTAAGATATTGGCGGCGGTCATGGCGCCGGCGGCAGAACCAGCGCCGATGATCATGTGGATTTCATCAATAAAGACAATAATGTTGCCCAGGCGCTTTACTTCTTTAATTAAGCTTTGCAGGCGGGTTTCCAGCTCGCCCTGATAAGAAGCGCCGGCGAGCAAGGTGGTCAAGTTAAGATTAAAAATTTGGATGTTTTTTAATAGGTCCGGGACTTGGCCTTGGCTGATTTTTAGAGCTAAACCTTCAACAATGGCGGTTTTACCGACGCCGGGATCACCGACCAAAATGGCGTTGGATTTAGTGCGGCGGGCCAAAATGCGGATGAGCTGTTCAATCTCTTTTTCCCGGCCGATGACCGGATCAAGTTTGCCGGTTAAGGCTTTTTGGGTGAGGTTTTCGGCGAATTGTTTTAAAGTCCCTGCTTCTCCGCCAGCTGGCGGATTCGCGGACGCAGTTGCAGTAATCAACTGGCGGAGATCTTTTTTATCTAAAGGTTCATCTAAATAGTCGTTTAAAGGGATTAAGAAATGAGTTGGTTCAACCAAGGGGGAGTTGAGGATTAAAGATTCGGCAAAAGCCAGATAAATAATTTTTTTTAGATCAGGGGAGAAGGAAACTTTGTCAGGTTTGGCGGCTGAGGCTGAGGGAGGTTTAAGCCGAAGATCGGTCCGGCCCAGGCGGGCAAGAATAGTAGTAATGTGGGGGAGACGATTTAAGGTCTGAGCGAGATGAAGCGGCAGGGCCAGCGCTTGGTTTTGTTTAGCGCTCGCCAGAAGCGTATCGGCCAGAAGCTTTAAAGACTCTTGGGAAAAGTTGGGGCTGATATCGACAGCGTTTAGGGCCATAACAGTCTCCAAGAGATAATTAAAATTAATAAAGCCACGGTAATTAAGACCACCCTTTTAATAATAAAGATATTTTTGAGAAACTTGCGCGCTTTGAGGTCGATAAAATCAGGGAGAATAAAGCCAACCGCCTGGTCATCCTGAAGGCCGTAAACACCCAACTGGTCGCAGGCAGGACAGCCCTGCCCGTCCGGCAGGCGGGCCTTACCCTGGCATTGGTCGCAGGTGATGACAGAAATCGGCTGGGCAGGTTCGAAGGACATATATATAATTTACAATTTTTCGGGAACAATTGCCAGTCATATTAACCTTCGATTATACTTGACGGTTTATGGTAAATAGCGTAAACTACGTTATATGCAAGCTATGGTTCTCGAGAAACTGATAGCCGACTGGAATCCCCATTTTGAGGAGATTGGCCGCGGCCGGTGGAAAGGCACAATCACCAGAGAGGGATATCTAAACACCCTAAAAAAGCTGATAGATATACGTCACACCGTGATATTAACGGGAGTGAGACGGGCCGGTAAGTCAGTTCTGATGCAGCAGCTGGCCGGTTGGCTGATCGAAGAGCAAAAAGTTCCAGCCATAAATGTAGTTTATCTTTTTCTGGAAGACATCCAAGTAAGCCAATATCTTAAACTGGGGGCAGATTTACTGGAATCGCTTTATACCTATTATCTTGAGCGCTATAATCCTCAAGGCAGAGTTTATCTGCTGTTAGACGAGATACAGGGTGTCAGGGATTTTAATCGCTGGATTGCCAGCCGCTATGAACGCCAAGAAGACATAAAATTTATTATTTCCGGTTCTCGAAGATCATTAATCGAAGCGGAAAGCGCCACGGTCCTGACCGGGAGAAATGTGCAGATAGATGTTTACCCCTTTAATTTTTATGAATATTTACTGATCCATAAAGTCGAACTGAAGGGCGGAGCTGACATCCGGTCTGTCTGGAGTTTAAATCACAGCCGTCAGATACCCATTCTTCATCATCTTGCTAAATATTTGTATGAAGGCGGCTACCCGGAAATAGTGCTGGCCAATAACGAAACCGCTAAAAGAGCGATAGCGGCCGGGTACTACCGGGATGGCGTTACCCGGGATGTATTAATACCCAATAATCTTCGCAATGCGCGGGATATTGAGGTGCTGGGTTTGCAGATACTGGCTGATTTTACCAAAACCCACACTTTAAGCAGTCTAAGCAGGCCGAACAAACTATCAGTGGATACAGTGAAGAATTATCTTGAATATTTTACTAAGGCCTATTTATTTTTCGAAAGCAGTTATTTTTCCTATAAAACCAAAGAAACGCAGGATATCCAAAAACCAAGGAAAATCTATGTCGTTGACAATGGTTTACGCAACTTTAACGTTCCCCAGCTGCGGCCGGATTTAGGCCAGTGCGCGGGAAACGCCGCCTTTATGGAATTAAAGAAGAACAATGCAGCGGTATTTTATTGGAAGGGTAAACAGGAAATTGACTTTGCCGTCTTTAACCCTAATTTGTCACTTTTAAATATTTCCTATTGCGATCAGCCGAATGATAGAGAAGTGGCCGGACTGCTGGAGGGCTTAAAGGAATTTAAATTAGAGAAGGGGACGATACTCACCAAAAACTACTTTACTAAAGAAAGAATAGAAGGAAAAACCATCGAGTTTATCCCGTTATGGGTCTGGTTAATTTCCAACGGCAGGATATTTTTTAAAGAGGGATTAAAGTAATTACGGCAGGTTCGAAGGACATGAGTTAATAATAGCAGTTTTGTTACTGTTGTTTCCACTCAATTCGCAAATGATCAAAATTGGTGACCCCTTGGTTTCTAAACCAATCAAGCGCCTTAGTCTTATTTTGATCATAGGGTTGGATTAAAGTAATCGTGTAAGCGTTATTTTTATAGCTATAGTTGATAGTAAAACCAGTTTCGTTAATAGGCGCGGACTTTCTGATTTTAGCTAAAGCTTTATCTTGAGCACCGTAATTTTGAATATAATCATTAAGTTGTTGATTAAATTGTTCATTCCACTGAGGAACGTTGCCGGCTTCAACCTGAGTGATAAATTTAAGAATATAAGGCGGTTGAGTAGTAAGAGTAAGAGTGTATTCTGTTTCCGGCGTAAATTTTGGCTGAGGAGTAATAATTAAAATATTGGGAAGAGATCCAGCTTTAAGTTCTACTTTTGTGTTTGGATCGAGGGTATATGATAAAGTTTGAGGATTGACAGCTTGATTAAAGGTAATTTCCAAAGGATCGAAAGGATTGTGGTACTGGTTGTTTTCAGGAATGGATTTAACTACTTTGAGCGTGTCTAAATTGTCTAAATTAAAACCAGAAGAAGGCGAAGAAAGAGGCGGGCTTAGACGAGGCCGAGGTTTTAACTGAACAAAAATAACAATGAAAACAAAAACGATAAAAAGAATTATAAGTTGAATTTTAATTGAGAGATGAAATTTTGGAATTTTCATATTATTTATTGGGTGACAGCCCAGAGATGTTTAACTTCATAGGCATAATCACCGGTTCCGGCGCCAAGAGTTCTGATAAGTCCGTCGCCGCCTGATGTTCCCGGGTCAAGAGTTTTAATTGATACAACTTTTCCGTCACTATCCTTTATTATGCCAGAGATAACGATGACATGTCCACCAGGATCACGTCCAGGCCAGTCGGCGAGGCCGGTAGCATAAATTAACCCACAGTTGTTAAGAAAAGTTTCTACTTCTTGCCAGTCAGTATCACTTCCAGTACCGATATAGGCAGAGCTTAAGCCAGACTCAGCAAATATTTGCGAGGGGCCAGCGTGGACAGTCATACAGTAATAGTGGTTTGTTTCAGGATCAAGCTGGTAAACATAACCACCAATTTCATGCTGGCGATTCCAGACAGAAACGACATCGGTGTTAGCCCCAAAACTATTAAGAATCATCGTGGTTGAAGCGCTGCCGCAACCACATAATCCGATAGTGCAGTGGTCATATTCAGGATGGTTGGGAGATTTGACATTACCCCATGAAGGGTCAGATTGCCATACAAAGATACCGTTAGTGCTGGCGCAGGTAGAAGTAATTGGGCCAATGGGAGTGCCGGTCGTACCAGGGCCGGGGGAGCCGGACGGGGTGGTTTTGCAGAGTGACGAAGAGGGGGATTGGCCGCTGAAGAACGGTTGGAGCCAGGCGAGGGTTTTTTCTTCCTGGCAGATAATCGATCCTAAATATTTGTAGAAAAGTTGGCCTAAAGAACCGGACTTTTTATAACCGGCTTCAGCCCTACCGGCAGAGAAAGAATATTGAGGGTTTTTCTCGTTATAATCAGCGGCCGCCGGCCAGTCTTCGGTAACCGGTTTAGCCAAAGGACTAAGGGCGGAAAAGACAGCATGCGGGCCGGTGATGAGATTAGCGGCAATCTGCTCTAAGAAGGGGGTGTGGGTAATTAAATAAGTGGGGGAATAACGGATGTCCTGGATTGAAGACAGATTAGTCGGTTTATAAACAGAGGTGTTGATGGTACCGCCTTTGGCCAAATCGCCGGAGCCGTAAACTACGGTTTGGGGGTCGCAAATAGGAGCAGATTGGTTCCACTGGTTGGCAGTATTTTCATCGGATTTCAGCCACCAGGGTTGTTCGGCAGGAAGATACCAAGGGGCAGGAGTAAAAAATTTTTCGGCAAGATCAGGATTCTGGGGCGGGAATAAGGGAGTCAGCAGACCGGAAAGCGCACTAGAAACTTCGTAAGTGCGGGCAAGATGGGGATGAATAATTTCAATATTATTACCACTGTTTTGGCCGGGTTCATCAACAGCTTGAACAAAACCTTTTGTGTCTTCACGGGTAAACATGGGAACGTAGGGCCAGATTTTGGCAGTAGTGGAATTTTGCCAGGTGGTTAAAGCCTGAGGATCATCTAAAGGTTTGGGGGTTAATTGGGATAGTTTGAATTTGCCGTAAGGCGTATTCAATTCGTAATCATGGACTTGGGTGGTGGCGGTGGGAAAGCCGTAAGTTTGGTTAATGACCGTGGTGTTAGCCCGGCCGGAAGCACGCTGGATCATGGCATTTTTCAGTTGGTCCTGATAGGAGGCCGGAGCGAGTTTCCGAAAAACGCCGCTGCGGAAGAAGATATCTACTTGTTGAAAAAAATCAGGGTTTTGCGGTTCGGGAGTGGTTTCATAATAAGCCCGGCCTTCGAGATAGTCGGCTAAATAGCGCCGGGTTTCGTTGGTCTGAGGTTTATCCATACTAAGGGAAAGAAGCGGGGTGGTAAGTTGGCTGAAGTTAGAGTAAAGAGTACCACTGATAATGCTGGTTTGGGTGGGCGGAAAAAGAGGTGGTTTAACAACGGTTGGCCGCTGGGCGCAGTAGAGGGCCAGATTGGGGTCGGAAATCTGGCGCTGTTGTTCCTCTTTGACTAAGTCAAAAGGATTAGGCCGGAGGGGGTTGGTTTTTGAAGGGGTAGTGTTAGTAGTTGAGCCTGAATGAAGGCAGTCTAAGGAAAAATTAAAATCAGGATAATCCGGCGGCGGAACGCTTTGGGGGCCGCGGGGGTTTGGGTAGTCAGCGGCGGAAGAACAGAAACCGGAAAGGGCGCATTCAAATTCGCAGTAAGTCAGGGAATTATCTGCCGTATGGTATTTATAAGGCAGGAAAGCGGCTAGGGTATTGGAAAAGTTATCAGGTGTATATTGGCCGTTATAGTAGCGGCAGGTGGCATTGTAAACTTGGTTTCTCGTGGTGATTGAACCGTTGGGTTTGTAGTTGATTTGGTCCCAAAGGAAAGCTCTGTCAATTAAGGCCCGGGCAGATATTTCGATAATATCCGGCGTATAGCAACGGGAAAGTTTTCCGGGAATGACATTGCAGTCACCCTCGATATCAACTTGCTGATTCGAAGGGACGACCCTTCGATACGTTTCATTTAAGATGCCGAACAAACCCAAATTAGTCGAAAGAGAGCCTCGTCTACACTGAAACTTAACTGTGCCAGTATAATATTCCATGGCTTCGGTAAAATAAATTGATTTTAATAACTCTGCCGGAACCAAAGCAGCAGCACCGCCGCAACTTTGAACCTGTTTTATTAGGTCATTAAGCTCGGGGAAGTCGTAGGGGAAAGCATTGATATTAAGAGAGGTTGGTTTGGGTACAGAGTCACTGCAACTACTGGCGCGAACCGGAGTCGCTGGAGAAAACACGGAAACAAAAAAACAAAAAATAAAAATTTTCAGCAGGCGGGACATTAGAAACATTATACCCAATTTAGCCGGGAATTTGAAACTGAAGCAGGTCCAGGCCGGTAATGACAAAAAGCAGTTTAAAGACAAACCAAATTCCTAAGATAACCGCAATGCCGATGATTGCGGCGGTAATGGTAGCGGTAGCTTTTTGGAGTTGTTTCGGGTCGCCGGCAGAAGTGAGGTATTGGAAGCCGCCGATGATTAAGGTGACAAAAGCGGCCAGACCGGCCAAGGGGATGATGATCAGAAGAATATTTTTAAAGATGCATTCAAAACCCTGGAGAGTAGCAATATCCGGATTAGTTATGCTAACACAATTAGTATTAGTCCAGCTTTCTGTTTGGGCAAATGCCGTAAACCTGAACATGGTCTAGCCGCCGGCAGTGGGAATGGTGAATTGAAAGACGTCAACGCCAAAGAAGTAACCGATGACTTTCATTAAAGCCCAGGCGGCGGCAACAATAGCTAAGCCAACCAAGGCCATAGTGATGCGGTCGCGGGCGGCCTGAGTCTGGGTTTTATCACCACCGGAAAGAATCCATTGGATGCCGCCCCAAACCAGAAAGGCAAAAGTGAGAATGGCGGCAATGATCATAGCCACCTGAATACCGGCGGAAAGGAATTTGCCAATGTCTTTAACTCCGGCGGATGGTTCTCGAATGGTGATGTTTTCCTGGGCGTAAAGAAGATTCATGCTTTTATTTTATGGTGTTGGCAGTTTAATGTCAAATGGTCCTTTTATGGTAGAAGATAAGCCGAGGAAGTAGGTAATTAACCGCCAGATAACCCAAGCGGCGGCTAAAATGGCCAGGCCGGCGAGGGCGTTGCCGATCATGGTTTTGGAAGTTTTGACCCGCTCCTGATTGCCGCCGGAAATAATATAGTCGATGGCGCCCCAGATAAGAAAAGCAAAGGCGGCAATAGCGCCGAGGATAAGAGCAATTTGGAGCAGGTTGGGAAGGAATTTATCAAATGATTGATAAGCAAAAAAACCTTGAGCCTGAGCGTCGATATTGGTGGAAAGCTCGCCACCACCGCCACCACCGCTTCCGCCGCCGCCGCCTCCACCCTCACCAGGCGGAGGTACAGTAGCAGAACATTTACTGTTATCAGCTATACAGGGTAAATTGACCCACTTGCCATTTTTACAATATTTTAGTTTTCTGCCCGGGCACGATCGTCCGTCTGGGGTGGTTATAGTGCAATCAGTTTCTTCACTTGGGGTGTTATCATAACATCTGCATTCGGAACAGGCAGGCCAAGCCTGTATATAACAATATTCATTGGCAGCGCACTCACTATCGTTTTCACAAGAATCTAGACATTGCTTGGCGAACAAGGGAGTAGCAGTTAGGAATAAGAAAGCAAAGGTAAAGATGACAGAGCGGAAAAATTTCATAGAGTCGGCCAGGCCGGATTTAAGATATTCAGACCGGTGAAGGTGCTGATCAGTTTAACAATGGCGTAAGAAAGAACCAAAATGACCAAGCCGAAGATGCCGTTAAACATCTGATCTTTAGCCCGCTTTAGGCGGTCAGGATTAGAGCCGGAAAGAATCCAGTTTAAGGCGCCCCAAACCAGCTGGAGAAAAACCATTAAGCCGCCGAAAATAATTAAAACTTTCCAGATAATTGCCAGGTATTTGGCTAGGGCCGAGCCGCCGTCACTGCCTAAGTTGGGAATTGCCGGATTGTTAATGGCCATAATTATATTTTACCGCTAATTTTTAAGTGGGCATAAGCAACTTGAAAATAGTGCCGGCATTAAGAATATCAATGCCCAGAATTTTACCGATGAGGTAAACAAAAGGAATGGTAAGAATGACAATAACCAGTCCGATCAGGGCGCTGCTCATTTGGTTTTTGGCCTTTTCCAGTTTATCCGCATGGTCGGCGGCCATAATCCAGGTCAGGGCGCCGACGACAAACCAGATTAAAAAAGACAGGCCGGCAAAGATGGTAATGACGGCAACAATATTGGAAACAGCGGCGGAAAAACGGTTGCCGGGATCGGTCACGGGGGCGGAAAAACCGGAACTAAACCCTTTTAATGAATCCAGTGTCAGGGCGATTAATTTCATAGTTTACGGTCCGGGAATTACCGGCTTGATAATTAAAGAAGCATCGCCAAAGAAAACCAGGCCGATGATGGCGGCAAGAATTAAAGAAGAGGCAATAATGACTAAACCTAGAAGAGACATCCAGATTCTGGTTGAAGCCTGTTTAATCATTTCCGGATTGCCGGAAGAACCTAAGTATTGGATGCCGGAAACAAACAGATTGATTAAGGCGAATAAGCCGCCGGCATAAATGACAATTCTTAAAATATTGCTTAATAATAAGATTAATCCGCCAACTTCCTGTCCAGGCGTAAAACCTTTTTGATATTCTGTTATTCCCTGTGGAGGGCTGAAAGTGCCGAAAAAATCTTTAAGGTCCATATTGATTAAATAGTTATTTGGGTAATTAAATCGGCGGGGTTGGCAATCGGTATGCCTAAAAGTTTGCCAATGACATAAATAATTGGCCAGGCGGCAGCGGTAATCACTAAGCCAATGATAGCATTAACCATTTGGGCTCTGGCGGTTTCAATTTTTTTCGGGTCGCCGGTGGAAACCAGCCAGTTGACCGCGCCGAGCAAAAAATAAAACAAAAATCCCAATCCGGCAATAACGGTGAGAATACCCATTATTTTAGAAATGACTGAACCGATTTGGCCGGCGAGAGTAGCGTTGTCCGGCGCAGTGTAGCCTTTTAGGGTGTTGATTTTGCCTAGTTGGAGATCGGGCATATTAATTTACGGCGATAATTGAGTAAAAATGGGATTAAATAAGAAATCAGCTTGCTGGAAAAATACATAGCCAATTATTCCGGCAATAATAAACGCTCCGGAAATTACGCCTAAACCGATTAATGACTGCAGCATTTTATTGCCGGCCGCAGTCAGTTTTTGCGGCTCGCCATTGGAAGACATATATAGATAGCCGGCAATGATAAAGTTAACTAAAGTAAACAGTCCGGCAATGGTGGTGATGAAAATTAATAGGTTGCTGATAAATTTAGTTAAGCCCAAATTAACGTCTGTTAAAATGCCGTATTTAGTGTAGCTGCCGGACGTACCGGGAACCTGGATATTGCCGAAAATTGGTGCAGTTTGCAAAATCATAAGATAATCGTTGTACCGGTAATTATTTCAATGATTTTTATCAGCCAGTAAGAGAGGAACATAATGACAAAGCCGAGCACAGCCGAACCGAGAGTTTTGTTGGATTGTTTTTGCTTTTCCGCATTGCCGGCATTAATGATCATGCCCAGGCCGCCGATAAAAATCATGATAAAGAGGATAATGGCGGCAATGACGTAGATATTTCTTAAGACAACAGAGAGAATGACAAATAAACCGCCATCAGTTCCGGTATTATATTCTGGAACAAGGCCAATTTCTTTTTTTACATTAGTGCCGGTGCCCAGATTTAACCATTCGCCAATATTTACTGCCATAACTTTAGAATAACAGACTATAGTGGTAAAATACAAGGATAGATGGAAAAGTACAGGCAGAGACTAATCAAGTTTGTGGCAATAAAAGTGGATAATTTTTTGGACGCGGAAGAGATAGTGCAGGATACTTTGATCAGCGCGATGGATAGTCTGCCGACGTTTAAAGGCAAAAGCAGTCAGTTTACCTGGCTGTGCGGCATTGCCAGACATGAAATCGGGGATTTTTACCGGAGAAGAAAGATTAAGCAGATTGTGTTTTCCAAATTGCCGTGGTTAAAAGAATTAGTGGATGAGGCCTTAGGGCCGGAGTTAGCGTACCAAGAACTGGAAACAAAAACCAGAATTTTAAAAACTTTTAAAAATATCAGCGAAGGATACACCCGGGTTTTGCGACTAAAGTATATAGAGGGCCTGTCGATGAAACAGATTGCCCAAAAGTTAAATTTGACAGTCAAGGCAGTAGAGTCCAGATTAAGCAGGGCCAGGCTGGCCTTCCAGGTAGAATATGAAGGAAACGAAAAACTTAAAACGAAAAACGAAAAATATCTGGAAACGAGCTGGTAAATTGGGATTATTGCTGACGATTAAGGAAAGCTATTTGTTGGCAAAAAATACTTACGGCTTAAGGGTGCATCCATTTAAAACTCTGAAAAGTTTGTCCCGGGAAAAAGACCGGTCGCAGCAATTGTTAATTTTGGGCTGGCCGGTTTATGTGTTGGTTTTCGGGGCCGGTTTTATCTGGCTGGGCAGGAGGCTGTTGGCCAGCGGTGCTGCTTGGGGTTGGGGGGCAAGAGGGGCGGCAATGATGTTTTTAGTTTTTAGTTTTTCATTTTTAGTTTATTTGCTGTTCTGGCAAATGCAGGTATGGTCAAAAAAATAATTTTAGTTAAGCCAAGGGGTTTGTGCGCCGGGGTAGACCGGGCGCTAAGGATCTTGGAGCGGGCAGTGAAAAATAATCCGGCCCCGGTTTATTGCCGGCATAAGATTGTCCATAACAAAAAAGTGGTAGAGGGGTTTAAGCAGAAAGGGGTAAAGTTTGCGGAAGATTTAGCAAGTGTTCCGAATAAATCAGTGGTGGTTTTCAGCGCCCATGGCAGCAGTCCGGAGTTGTTTGCGTTAGCTAAGAAGAAACAGCTAAAGGTGGTGGACGCGGTTTGTCCGCTGGTAACTAAGGTACATCAGGAGGCGAGAAAATATGCTGACAAGGGCTATTTTATTATCTACATCGGCCACAAAAATCATCCGGAAGCAGAAGGAGTGCTGGGAGAAGTGCGGGGCAAATCGGTTTTAATCAGCAATTTAGCTGAAGCAAAAAAATTAGAGATTCCTAAAAAGGCGGTTTTATTGACGCAGACAACTTTAGCTTTGGAGGAAACCAAAGAAATTATTGATTATTTAATTACCAAGTGGCCCAATTTGGAGCTGCCGCCGGGCAAAGATATTTGTTTTTCGACCACTAACCGGCAGTTGGCAGTGAGAGAGCTAGCGAAACAGAGTGATTTAATTTTAGTAGTGGGGTCAAAAACCAGCTCCAATTCTAACCGCTTAAGAGAAGTAGGGGAAAAGGCGGGAGTAGAGTCATATTTAATTGACGGGCCGGAGGATTTTCAGGAAGAGTGGTTTAGAAATAAAGAAAAAGTGGGAATCAGCGCCGGAGCGTCAGTACCGGAAAAATTAGTTAATAAAGTGGTTCAGGCAGTGCAAAAAAAATACGGCGGAGCAATCGAAGAATTAGTGGTGATTAAAGAAGAAGTTAAGTTTAAACTATGAAAAGATTGGCGATTTTAGGATCAACCGGAGTGATCGGGTCCAAAGCCTTAGAAGTGGTGAGAGATTATCCGGATGAGTTTAAAGTAATCAGTTTGGCTTGCGGACATGAATCAGAAAAATTCAGGGAGCAGGTGAAAGAATTTAAGCCAAAAATAGCAGCAGTGGGGGAAGAAGAATTAGCGGAAGCAGTAAGGCAGCCGGAAGTAGATTTGGTGATAGTGGCGGTGGTGGGAAGGGCAGGGATCGCGCCAACCGTAGCAGCGATCAAAGCAGGAAAAAATGTAGCTTTGGCGACAAAGGAAGTGCTGGTAGCGGCCGGAGAGGAAGTAATGAAAGAAGCTAAAAAAAATAAAGTCAAAATCATTCCGATTGACAGCGAGCACTCAGCTATTTTTCAAAGCTTGAAGGCCGGGAAACCTAAAGAGATTAAAAATATTTATTTAACCATGGGCAAGGGTAAGATTAGCCAGATGAGCAAAGAAGAAAAAGCTCAATTAACTCCGGAGATGGTGTTAGAGCGGAAGACCTGGGTAATGGGCAAGAAAATCGGGATAGACAGCGCTACCTGTATTAATAAAGCCTTTGAAGTGATTGAGGCAAAATGGCTGTTTGATTTAAAGCCGGAACAAATTAAAGTAGTGATCCATCCGGAATATTTATGCCACTCAATGGTGGAGTTTGTGGACGGTTCAATTATGGCTGAATTGGGAGTAGCGGAGATGAAACGGTATGTGGAATACGCCATGTTTTATCCGCAAAGAAGAGAAGTAAAAAATATTCCTGAGATTAATTTAGTGGGAAAGAGTTTATCTTTTGAGGCGGCGGATTTAGATAAATTTCCCGGTCTTAAGTTGGGTTATTTGGCTTTGGAAAAAGGCGGCCGGGCCGGGGAAAAATTACATGAAGCTGATGAAGAAGCAGTGAGAAAATTTATTGCCGGAGAAATTAAATTTACCCAAATAGTGCCGCTGATTGAGGCGGAGATGAGAAAAATATGATCAGTGCTGTTATCACAGCAGCGGGAAACTGTACCAGATTTGGGAGAGAAAAATTGTTTAGTTTAATTAATAAAGAGCCGGTATTTATTAGAACCGTGAAGCAGTTTAAAAAAGTCAAAGAAGTTAAAGAAGTGGTGTTAGTAGTGAGAAAAGATACCAGGAAGAAATTTGAGAAAGCCTTAAAAAAATTTAAACTAAAAGTGAAAATTACAGAAGGCGGGGCAGAAAGGCTGAATTCAGCCTATAACGGCGTTAAAGCCAGCCGGGGCGATTATGTCTTAATTCACGACGGCGCCCGGCCGCTGGCAACACCGGAATTAATCAAAAGAATAATTAAGGCAGTAAAAAAAGACCAGGCAGTGATGGCGGCGGTAGAAACCACGACTTCGGTAAAAATTGTTAATCCGGAAACTTTGGCAGTAGAGCAGTGTTTGGACAGAAAGGTCAGCTGGCTGGGACAGACGCCGCAGGCATTTAAACGGGAAATAATTATTAAGGCATACAGGCGGGCGATTAAGGGCGAAATTGAGGGCAAGGATGATTGCGAGTTGGTCAGAAAAACCGGAGTAAAAGTGAAAGTGGTGCCGGGCGAGTGGACCAATAAAAAAGTGACCCTGCAGACAGACTTAGAAATTATTAGGAAATGGAGTAAATATGTATAAAGTCGGCATCGGGCAGGATAGTCATCGGCTAATTTTCAATTCACAATTTTCAATTTTCAAACCATTAATGCTGGGGGGAATTAAAATTACCGAAAAATATTGCTTGGAGGCAGATTCGGATGGGGACGTAATCATTCACAGCCTTTGTAATGCAATATCTACGGCAAGCGGCGGCGGCAGTTTAGATACTTGGGCCGGAGAGATGTTTAAAAGGGGAATTACTGACAGCAGGGAGTTTTTGAAAGTGATTTTAGCTAGAGTTAAAGCCAAAAAATATAAAATTAATAACGTGGCAATTATGGTGGAAGCGGGTAAGCCAAGACTGGAAAGATTTAGGGAAAAAATGCAGACAAGCTTGGCAAAATTGCTGGAAGTAGAAAAGGATAAAGTGGGGATAGCATTTACGAGCGGCGAGGATTTAACGGTTTTTGGCAAGGGTGAAGGGATTCAAGTATTTAGTATTGTGAGCTTAATTTAAATGAAGCTGAAGTTAAAGGCGCCGGCGAAGATTAATTTGGGTTTAAGCATATTGGGAAAACTGTCAAATGGTTATCACCGGGTGAAGACTATTTATACTCAAATAAGTTTGTTTGACCTGATAGAGCTGGAAGACATAAAAGAGAGAAAAATAGATTTTCCGGATAAATCTAACTTAGTTTATAAAGCGGCAGAATTGCTAATAAAAGACCAGGGGGTAAAAATCAAATTAACTAAAAACATTCCCATGGGTTCGGGTTTGGGCGGCGGGAGCAGCGATGCGGCCGCGGTTTTAAAAGGCTTAAACAAATTGTGGCAGTTAAATTTAAACCAAAAAGAGTTGATTGATTTAGGAAAGAAATTGGGGAGCGATGTGGCTTATCAAATTGTGGGCGGCACAAAAATGGAAGTTCAGGGAGGAAGCGAAGCCGGTAAATTTATTGATTTGGGGAAAGTAATTGACGGCTTTGTGGTGGTGTGCGTGCCAAAAATATTTATTTCCAGTAAAGAAGCATACAGCCAAGTGGAGGATGATAAAAGCGGAAAACAGGAAGTTTTGTGGCACAATGATTTTGAGATTTGGACCTTGCCAAAATATCCGGAAATAAAAACCATTAAAGAAACAATGCTAAAAAATGGAGCGGAAAAAAGTTTAATGAACGGTAAGGGTTCAGCAGTGTTTGGGGTGTATAATGAGAAAAAAAGTGCAGAAAAAGCATATAAACAACTAAAAAATATTTATCAAAAAACATGGATGGTAGAAGCGTATAATTAGTTTATGAATTTTCAACCAAAAGAAAGATCGCAAGGAGTTAGTCATGAAGTAACAAAGGCTCGGGTTGCTATGGCTGAATTTGAGCGGATTTTAGCGGGTGAAGTTGTGAAGAAAATACAACAAATAGATATACAAGGATTGGGTAAGCGATTGGTTGAGGAAAAATTAACAGCGGCAAATATTCAAAACGAACCGCCTTATTTATTAGGTTTAGCTTTAAGTTTTTTTAAAGCCTTAAGCGGTAATCAACTGCAACTAAAAATTGGGCATCCTGACGACCAAGAGGCAAAAATAAACTTGTGGTTTGAAGGGGATCAAGACGCTGATAGTATTGGAATTTTTATAGATTTAACTCCGGATGAAGAAACAGGATCTCCCAGGGTGCAGTTTTCTCTGCCCCATAGTTTGAGTGCTCCTTATGTTACAGAAAAATATCAAGGCCTTAAACAGAGATTGGACAACTGCTCACCATTTGATAGGTTAACAATAGCAACCCATTTTGTTAATGCGCTATTATGATCAAGAGAAAACTAACTAAAAAAATCAGGGTGGGCAAGATTTTTATCGGCGGAGACAGCCCGATTACTGTCCAGACAATGGTAAAGGTGGATGCACATGACGTTAAAGCGGTGGTGAGACAGATTAAAGAACAGGAAGAGGCGGGCGGTGATATTACCAGGATGAATGTGCTGGACATGGAAAGCGTGATGAATTTTTCTAAGATTAAAAGGCAGATAAAAATTCCGCTTGTGGCAGATATTCATATTAATTATTTATGGGCGCTGGAGGCGATTA
>Ga0210015_1001110_pt1 | contig 26996 bp, 25 predicted proteins | sample CryGeymeta201522_FD_185471 | JGI IMG/M metagenome (GOLD analysis project Ga0210015, IMG submission 185471) | Groundwater microbial communities from Crystal Geyser aquifers in Utah, USA - Crystal Geyser metaG 2015-22 (SPAdes) (version 2) | ecosystem: Environmental > Aquatic > Deep subsurface >... | reverse complement strand
GGCTTGGCGGTGTGCCAGTCGGTGGCTTGCTGAAAGCGGTGCGCCACGTTGAGCAGCCGCGCTTCCGACAGATGGTTACCAATGAGTTGCAAACCCACCGGCATGTGGTTCGCGCCAAAACCCACCGGCAAACTCATGCCGGGCAGACCCGCCAGCGACGCCGGCAGGGTAAAGATATCGGCCAGGTAGTCGGTCAACGGGTCGGCATGTCCACCGAGTTTCCAGGCCACCGTGGGCGCCACCGGCCCGACGATCACGTCGCACTGCTGAAACGCCTGCTGGAAGTCGTCAGCGATCATGCGGCGGATTTTTTGTGCTTGCAGGTAGTAGGCATCGTAGTAGCCGTGCGAGAGCACATAGGTACCAATCATGATGCGGCGCTTGACCTCGTCGCCAAAGCCTTCGGCACGGGTGCGCTCATACATGTCGGCCAGGTCGGTGTAGTCCTTGGCGCGGTGGCCAAATTTCACCCCGTCAAAGCGGCTCAGGTTGCTCGACGCTTCAGCCGGCGCAATGATGTAGTACACGGGAATCGACAACTCGGTACGCGGCAGCGAAATCGGCACCCGCTTGGCCCCCAGCGTCTCATATTGCTTGAGCGCGGCATCCACCGCAGCGCGCACATCGTCACTCAAACCTTCACCAAAAAATTCGGTGGGCACGCCAATGCGCAGACCGGCGAGGCTGTCATTGAGTTGAAGGGAAAAATCTTCGGTGGGCACGTCCAGCGAGGTTGAGTCGCGGTCCAGGTCCGGCCCGCACATGGTCGACAGCAACAAAGCGCAATCTTCGGCGCTGCGCGCCAGTGGCCCGGCCTGGTCAAGGCTGGACGCAAAAGCCACCATGCCATAGCGCGACGCGCGCCCATAGGTTGGTTTGATACCCGTCACGCCGCAAAACGACGCAGGTTGACGAATGGAACCACCGGTGTCGGTGCCAGTGGCTGCCGGTGTCAGCCGTGCCGCCACCGCGGCGGCGCTGCCCCCCGATGAGCCGCCTGGCGTGCGCGTGGTATCCCACGGGTTTTTGGCCGGACCAAAAGCCGAGTTTTCGTTGGCCGAGCCCATGGCGAATTCGTCGCAATTGAGTTTGCCCAAGCTCACCGCACCGGCCTGCGCCAGCCGCGCCACCACGGTGGCGTCAAACGGTGAGCGGTAGCCTTCGAGCATTTTGGAGCCGGCCGTGGTGACAAAGTCTTGGGTGACAAAGATATCTTTGTGCGCCAGCGGCACGCCTTCGAGTGCGCCTGCCGTGCCGGCGGCCAGACGGGCGTCGGCCGCGCGGGCTTGCGCCAGCGTTACGTCCGGGTTGGTGTCAAGAAACGCACCAAGGGCAGCGTGCGCCTGGACACGACTGAGAAAATGCTGGGCAACTTCAACGCTGGAGACTGCGCGCGCGCGCAACTGCGCGGCCAATTCGGTCAGCGTCAGGTCGTGTAATTCGTGAGTGGAGGGCGACATGGTGATGGATTCGGGTTATTCAATGACTTTGGGCACCAGGAACAGGCCCGACTCGACCGCCGGCGCGCTCCTTTGGTTGGCCTCGCGCTGGTTGGGCTCGCTGGCCACGTCGTCGCGCAAGCGCAGCGACTGCGCCAGCGTCACATCCACTGGATGCGCCAGGGGCACGATACCGGCGGTGTCCACGGCGCGCATTTTTTCAACAATACCAAAAAAATCATTGAGTTGCGTGCACAAGCGCGCACGCTCCTGGGGCTGCAGGCCGAGCCGGGCCAAACGCGCCAGGCGGTCAATATCAACGGGGGTCAGGGCCATGGTTTTTCCATCGAAACAAGGTGTAAAACGCGGGAATTACGGCGTCGGCAAGCAAGTTATGCACAGGCCATGGGGTATTATCCCGCCTTTACGTTTGCGTCTGAAAAAGCGTTGTTTCAGACCCCAAAACGCCGTTTTGATCATTAATTTGGGCGACTTGTCGGCCGAAGCGCCGCGGGTGCCCGCACAAGGATACCTTCATGTTTGGAACTTTCCGGCAATATTTTTCAACCGACCTGGCCATTGACCTGGGTACCGCCAACACCCTGATTTACGTGCGCGACAAGGGCATTGTGCTCGACGAGCCCTCGGTGGTGGCGATCCGTCACGAAGGCGGCCCGCAAGGTAAAAAGACGATCCAGGCCGTCGGCAAGGAAGCCAAGGCCATGCTCGGCAAAGTGCCCGGCAACATCGAGGCGATTCGCCCGATGAAAGATGGCGTCATTGCCGACTTCACCGTCACCGAGCAGATGCTCAAGCAGTTCATCAAGATGGTGCACCCGCGCAGCATTTTCCGGCCCAGCCCGCGCATCATCATCTGCGTGCCTTGCGGCTCCACCCAGGTGGAGCGCCGCGCCATCCGCGAGAGCGCCCTGGGTGCCGGTGCCAGCGACGTTTACCTGATCGAAGAACCCATGGCTGCCGCGATTGGCGCCGGTTTGCCAGTCTCTGACGCACAGGGCTCGATGGTGGTCGACATTGGTGGCGGCACCACCGAGGTTGGCGTGATCTCGCTCGGCGGCATGGTCTACAAGGGCAGCGTGCGTGTTGGCGGTGACAAGTTTGACGAAGCGATCATCAACTACATCCGCCGCAACTACGGCATGTTGATCGGCGAGCCCACCGCCGAGGCGATCAAAAAGAACATCGGCTCGGCCTTCCCCGGCAGTGAAGTGCGCGAGATGGAAGTGCGCGGCCGCAACCTCTCAGAAGGCGTGCCGCGCAGCTTCACCATCTCCAGCAACGAAATCCTTGAAGCGCTCACCGACCCGATCAACAACATCGTCTCGGCCGTCAAAAATGCACTGGAACAAACGCCGCCTGAACTGGGCGCCGACATTGCCGACCGCGGCATGATGCTCACCGGTGGTGGCGCGCTGTTGCGCGACCTGGACCGCCTGCTGGCCGAGGAAACCGGCTTGCCGGTGCTGGTGGCCGAAGACCCGCTGACCTGCGTGGTGCGCGGTTGCGGCATGGCGCTGGACCAGGTCGAGCGCCTGGGCTCGATCTTCACCAGCGAATAAGCGAACGGACGCAGCGATGCCACTGGGTACGCTGGAGAGTTCGCCGCCGCCTTTTTTCCGGCAGGGGCCCTCGGCCCTGTCCAAACTTGTTTTTTTCGGGGTGCTGTCGCTGCTGCTGATGGTGGCTGACCTGCGCTTTCAGGTCGCACAGCCAATACGAAGCACCCTGGCCACGGTGCTGTACCCGCTGCAATGGGCCGTGTTGCGGCCGTTTGTCTGGCTGCAAGACAGCGGCCGCTACTTTGAGTCCTTGCAAAACTCACAGGCCGATGCCGCCAGCGCCCAATACCGCCTGGGGCTGCAGTCGCAGCGGGCCCAGCAGGTCGAACAGCTGACGCTGGAAAACACGCGACTGCGCCAGTTGCTTGAGCTGCGCGCGCGCGTCAACACGCCGGCACTGGCTGCGCAGGTGCTTTACGACGCGGCCGATCCATTCACAAAAAAAATTATCATCGACCAAGGGGCGCTGGCCGCTGTAGTGCCCGGCTCGCCGGTAATCGACGAAGTTGGCGTACTGGGCCAGGTCACACGGGTTTACCCGCTGGTCAGCGAAGTCACCCTGGTCACCGATCGCAACCAATCGATCCCTGTGCTCAATGCGCGAACCGGTGTGCGGGCATTGGCGTTTGGCGACGCCAGCGTTGGCGGTGAACTTGAGCTGCGTTTTCTTGACGCGAATGTGGACATGCAGGCCGGCGATGTGCTAACCACCAGCGGCATTGACGGCGTCTACCCACCCGGTCTGCAGGTGGCACGGGTCAAGGGCGTTGCCCGGCAGAGCGACTCTACCTTTGCCCACATCCGCTGTGAGCCCCTGGCGCAGGTCAGTGGTGCGCTGCACGTGCTGGTGCTCAAGCCGGTGCAACTGACCTCCGCCCCGTTGACGCCAGAGCCGATACCACTGGCGGCCAAAAAACCCAGGGGCAAGCCATGATCATGCCCCGCGGTCAGCAGTTGCTGATGCCGGTCAAGCCGGTATTTATCTGGGCCAGTCTGGTCGCCGCGCTGGCCTTGGCCATGGTGCAAAACATGGTGTTTTGGGGACGCGCGGCCTGGCTACCTGACGTGGTGGCGGTGGTCTTGTTGTTCTGGACCGTGCAACAACCGCTGCGCGTGGGCGTGGGTACCGCGTTTGTGCTCGGTTTGGCAGTCGACGTGCATCAGGGTGGCTTGCTTGGACAGCACGCTCTGACCTACACCGCCTTGAGTTTCCTGGCCCTTGGCATTCACCGCCGCCTGCTGTGGTTTACCTTGGCCAGCCAGATGGCACAGGTGCTGCCGCTGTTTGTGGCAGCGCATGTGCTCGCGCTGCTGGTTCGCATCGCTGCCGGGGACGCATTGCCGGGCTGGTCAATGGTGCTGGCGCCCTTGCTGGAAACCCTGCTCTGGCCGGTGGTCAGCGTGCTGCTGCTCATGCCGCAACGCCAGTCACCCGACCCGGATGAAACCCGTCCGCTTTGACTTGACATGACTGTCTTTCGCAATGTTCAGGCAGAGCTGGCACGCTTTCGGCTGCGGGTGCTGGTGGCCAGCGTCGTCGTCCTGTTGTGCTTCGGGCTGTTGGTGGCGCGGCTGGTCTACCTGCAGGTGGTGCGCCATGACGACTTGCGCGCGCAGGCCGAGAGTAACCGCACGGCGATCGTGCCGGTGGTGCCCAACCGGGGCTTGATTCTGGACCGCAACGGCATCGTGCTGGCGACGAATTATTCGGCCTACACGCTGGAGATCACGCCATCCAAAGTAGCCAACCTGGAACAGACGATCGACGAACTGGCCAGCGTCATCGAGATCACCGTACGCGACCGGCGTCGCTTCAAAAAACTGCGCGAAGAGGGCAAGAGTTTCGAATCGCTGCCGCTGCGCAGCCGACTCAGTGACGAGGAAGTGGCCCGTTTCGCCGCCCAACGCTGGCGCTTTCCCGGCGTTGACATCAAGGCGCGGCTGTTTCGCAGTTACCCCTACGGCGAGCTCGCCAGCCATGTGATCGGCTACATCGGGCGCATCAACACCAAAGAAAAAGAAACGCTCGACGAGTCCGACGAAGCGGCCAACTACCGCGGCACCGACTACATCGGCAAGCTCGGCATCGAGCAGCGCTTTGAGTCGCTGCTGCACGGCACCACAGGCATCGACGCCATGGAAACCTCAGCCGGCGGGCGCGCCACCCGGCGACTGGCCAGCCAACCCGCGGTACCTGGCAACAACGTCCGCTTGTCGATCGACATCAAGCTACAAAAGCTCATTGAAGACCTGTACGGCGAACGCCGCGGCGCACTGGTAGCGCTGGACCCAACAACCGGCGAGGTGCTGGCCTTTGTCAGCAAGCCGACGTTCGATCCCAACCTGTTTGTCGACGGCATCGACCAGGACAACTGGCAGCAGCTCAACGAATCGATCGACAAGCCGCTGCTCAACCGTGCGCTGCGCGGCACTTACCCGGCCGGCTCCACCTACAAGCCGTTCATGGCACTGGCGGCGCTGACGTTGGCCAAGCGCGCGCCGCAGACCATCATCAACGACCCTGGCTTTTACATGTTTGGCGGCCACCGTTTTGGCAGCCCGGAAAACGAGCGCGGTGGCCCTATGGACATGCACCGTGCCATCGTCGAATCCAGCAACGCCTATTTTTATTCGCTGGCCAACGAGATCGGTGTCGACGCCATCCACGATTTCATGGCGCCGCTGGGTTTTGGCCAGCTCACCGGCATCGACATCAACGGCGAAGTGCGTGGCGTATTGCCCAGCACCCGCTGGAAACGCAATTACTACAAACGCCCGGAACAGCAAAAATGGTACGCTGGCGAAACGATCTCGCTGGGCATTGGCCAGGGCTACAACAGCTTCACCATGCTGCAGCTGGCGCAAGCCACCGCCACCGTTGCCAACGGCGGCGTCAAGCATACACCCCGGCTGGCGCTGGCAACGCAGGACACCCGCTCGGGCGCCATCACACCGCTGCCCGCTGAGCCAGCACAAGACCTGGGCTTCAAGCCAGAGCACATCGACGTCATCCGCAACGCGATGGTTGGCGTGACGCAGGCGGGTACGTCAGCGCGGGTGTTCGCGGGCGCCGCCTACCTCAGTGGCGGCAAGACCGGCACAGCGCAGGCCGTATCGCTGGGCAAGAACGAAAAATACAGTGCCGTGCGCATGGAAGAGCGCAAACGTGACCACGCGCTCTACATTGCTTTTGCACCGGCGGAGGCTCCCAAAATTGCCATTGCTGCGATCGTGGAAAACGCCGGTTATGGCTCGGCGTCGGCTGCGCCCATCACGCGGCGCGCCTTCGACTACTGGCTGCTCGGTCTGTACCCCAACGACGAAGACCTGGCCGCCACCCGCAACGGCCAGTCAAGCGCGCCCCTTGGCAAACCCAGACCGGCGGTAGAAGTGGCCTGGCCCGTGACGTCAGCTTCAGCGCCAGAATAACGCGATGCGCTTTCTAGAATGACCATCGGACGCATTGGGGGGGGCGACGTGAGACAGTTACCGGACAAACGCGTCATAGCCTGTTTTGATAATCAGGGCGGTGACCACCAACAAAAACACCGTGCGCACAAAACCAGTCCCGTGTTTGAGCGCCAGGCGCGTGCCCAGCAGGCTGCCCGCCACGTTGGCCAGCGCCATCGCCAGCACAAAATGCCACCAGATGTGCCCGGTGCTAATGAACAGCACCAGCGCCGAAAAGTTGGTCGCCGTATTGATCAGCTTGGCCGCGGCCGAAGCACTCAAAAAGTCGTAACCCAGGAAACGCACGAACAGGAACACCAGAAAGCTGCCGGTGCCCGGGCCAAAAAATCCGTCGTAAAAACCAATCACCAGCCCGATGCCCGCGGCCAGCAGTTGCTCCTGTCGACCAGCAAAACGCGGTGCGTGGGTGCGCCCCAATTCTTTTTTGGCCAGCGTGTAAAGCAGCACCGCCAGCAGCACAAAAGGCAAAACCTTTCGTAAAAAATCCGGTGACAGCAACGTGACCAGCCAGGCCCCGGCAAACGAGCCCACCAGCCCGGCCAGTGCGGCGGGCAGCAGCGCCGCCCAACGCATCTGCACCTTCTGGCTGTATTGCCAAGTGGCCATACCCGTGCCCCAGATCGACGCCCCCTTGTTGGTGCCAAACAGCGTGGCCGGGTGCGCTGCCGGGAAAGTGGCAAACAGCGCCGGGATCAGGATCAGGCCACCGCCGCCGACGATCGAATCGACAAACCCGGCAAACAGACTGGCGACCGAGACAATGAGAAGTTCCATGGCGACATTGTCGTCGGGCGATCCATTGAAAAAGGCACCGGGATCACCGGTGCCTTTGGTTTTTTGTCTGGCCGCGTAGGGCCTTGTCTCCTGGGGTCGCTTCCTGCAGCGCACTGACTGGCCTGCAGGTTTGGTGGGTACTGTAATGCCCAAACGCGGTGCAGTGCCATCCGGACATACCCTTGTCGTGTTTACCCTTGGTGCACACTAACCGTTTTGGTGCGCGTCGGCAATGATCCAGCGGGCCGCTTTTTCGGCCATCATCAGCGTCGGCGAATTGGTGTTGCCGCTGGTGATGCGCGGCATGGCACCGGCGTCGACCACGCGCAGGCCCGCGATCAGGCCACCGGGGCCGCGCACGCGCAAGCGGCTGTCGAGCACCGCCGCGGGATCACCATCGGGGCCCATGGCGGTGGTGCCCACTGGGTGGAAGATAGTGGTGGCAATGTCGCCAGCCAAACGTGCCAGCTCGTCATCGCTTTGAAACTGCACGCCCGGCTTGAACTCTTGCGGCTGGTACCTGGCCAGCGCCGGTTGCGCGACGATGGTGCGCGTCAGGCGCAGCGAGTCGGCGGCCACCTTGCGGTCGGCGCTGGTGCTGAGGTAATTGGGCGCAATCGCCGGGGCCATCTTGAAGTCCGGCGAGGTGATCTGCACGCTGCCCCGGCTGGTCGGATTCAGATTGCAGACGCTGGCGGTGAACGCGGCAAACGGGTGCAGCGGCTCGCCAAACGCGTCCAGACTGAGCGGCTGCACGTGGTATTCGATATTGGGGTAAGGCTGGTTGGCGTCGCTGCGGGTAAAGGCGCCCAACTGGCTCGGGGCCATGCTCATCGGGCCGCTGCGCTTGAGCGCGTACTCCAGAGCGATCCTCGCCTTGCCCCAGAGTGAATTGGCCAGGGTGTTGAGCGTTTGCACGCCCTGCACCTTGAACACCGCGCGAATCTGCAAATGGTCTTGCAGGTTGGCGCCGACCCCCGGCGCGTCGTGCAGCACGGGGATATTGCAGCGCTGCAGCAGCGCGCCTGGGCCGATGCCCGAGAGCTGCAGGATTTGCGGCGAGCCAATGCTGCCCGCGCTCAGGATCACCTCGGCACTGGCGCTGGCCGTCATGCGCACGCCGTCGTGGATCAGCTCGACACCGGTACAGCGCAAGCGTCCATCAGCCTGTTTTTGCAGCAGCAGCCTGGCCACCTGGGCGTTCGTCCACTGGGTGAAGTTGGCACGCGCGGTGCAGGTGGGGCGCAAAAACGCCTTGGCCGTGTTCCAGCGCCAGCCGCTTTTCTGGTTCACCTCAAAGTAGCCGACACCTTCGTTAGATCCGGCGTTGAAGTCGTCGGTGGCCGGTATGCCTGCCTGCTGCGCGGCGTTTGCAAAGGCATCCAGAATGTCCCAGCGCAGGCGCTGCTTTTCCACCCGCCACTCGCCACCGGCGCCATGGGTGTTGGCAAATTCTTCAAGCGTTTTTGCACTCCAGCCCTCATTGGACCTGCGCGAGTAGCTATCTAACTTGTAGTGATTTTCGTGCCGTTTGAAGTCTTGCAGGCAGCTTTCCCAGCGCCAGGCGTCGTCGCCCAAGGCCTGTGCCCAGGCGTCGTAATCTCGCGCCTGACCGCGCATGTAAATCATGCCGTTGATGCTGCTGCAGCCGCCCAGAACGCGGCCACGCGGGTAGCGCAGGCTGCGCCCGTTCAGGCCCGCATCGGGCGCGGTTTTGTAGAGCCAGTCGGTGCGCGGGTTGCCCATGCAATACAGGTAGCCCACGGGGATGTGAATCCAGTGGTAGTTGTCCGGCCCCCCCGCTTCAATCAGCAGCACGCGCTGGGTGGCATCGGCACTCAGGCGGTTGGCCAGCAGGCAACCGGCGGTACCGGCACCCACAATGATGTAGTCGAACGTTGCAGTCATGGCGGAAAACTCCTTTGCGGCCGGGGCATTTTGCCCCAGCGCACGCTTGCCGCTACGATGCGCACCTGAACTGCTTGCCATGACCGACACCGCCCCGACCCTGACACCGCAAACCGACGCCAATGCGCGCACTTGGGTGCTGGCGGGCTGCTGGAACGCCGCCCGTCTGGCCGAGCCCGCCAACTGGCAACGCATCAGCCAGACCTTGGCGCAGATCGGACAACCCGGCGCCGCACCCACCGCCTGGGACCTGCGCGCCATCAGCCGGCTCGACCACACTGCAGCGCAACTGCTGTGGAACCACTGGGGCCGCCAATGGCCGCTGCAACTTCTGCTCACGCCCCACCAGCGCGCCATGCTGGAGCGGGTGGCACGCTTCACCACCGCCGCGCCCGCGCGGCCGCACACGAGCGCCTGGACGCTGTTTTTGAAACTGGGAGAGACACTCTGGCGCGTGGAAGAACACCTTAGTGGCCTGGTGCGCCTGCTTGGGCAACTGGCACTTGACTTTCTCGCGCTGCTACGCGCACCGCGCCGTGGCCCCTGGCGCGATGTGTCGGGCCATCTGTACCACATGGGGGCGACCGCGCTGCCCATCACCGCGCTGGTCGGTTTCATGATCGGCATCGTGCTGGCCTACCTGATGTCGCGCCAGCTGCGCCAGTTTGGCGCGGACACGTTTATCGTCAACATTCTGGGCATTGCATTGATCCGCGAGCTCGGGCCGATGCTGGCGGCTATTTTGATTGCCGGGCGCTCGGGCTCGGCGATGACGGCGCAGATTGGCGTGATGCGCGTGACCGAAGAGATTGATGCGATACGCGTCATGGGCATTGCCATTGGCTTGCGGCTGGTGCTGCCGCGGGCGCTGGCCAGCGCGATTGCCATGCCGCTGATTGCGGTGTGGACTACGGCGGCGGCGATGCTCGGGGGCATGCTGGCCGCCGATCTGGTGCTGGGCGTCAAGCCCGCTTATTTTTTAACCACGCTGCCCGATGCGGTGTCGATTGGCAATCTGTGGCTAGGCTTGGGCAAGTCGGTGGTCTTTGGCGTGCTGATTGCGTTGATTGCCTGCCATTACGGCCTGCGCATCAAGCCCAATACCGAAAGCCTGGGCCAGGGAACAACGGCGTCGGTGGTGACCAGCATCACGCTGGTGCTGCTGGTGGATGCCGCGGCAGCGGTCATTTTCAAGAATGTTGGCCTATGAATCCGCCGATTGAGCCCGTCGCGCAGGTGCTGCGCCAGCCCATGGTGCAGATCGACAAACTGTGGTCGGTGTTTCGCCGCGCCGGGCGCGACGTGGTGGTGCACCAGGAGCTGGACTTGCGCATTGCGCGCGGCGAACTGCTGTCGATCGTCGGCGGTTCGGGTTCCGGCAAAACCGTGCTGTTGCGCCAGATGCTGGGGCTGGCCCTGCCCACCCGCGGCCAGGTGACGGTGCAGGGGCAACCCGCCACACAGCTAGGCCGTGCCGGTGCTTCCAGCCGCGTCGGCATGCTGTTTCAGCACGGGGCGTTGTTCAGCGCTTTCAGCGTGCTCGACAACATTGCCTTTGCACTGCGTGAGCTGGGCACGCTGCCAGACAACCTGATTCGCGACGTCGCGCTGGTCAAACTGCAGATGGTCGGGTTGGCGCCTTCTGTTGCGCACCAGATGCCCGCCAGTTTGTCGGGCGGCATGATCAAACGCGTGGCGCTGGCGCGCGCGCTGGTGATGGACCCGCCGCTGCTGCTGCTGGACGAACCCACCGCCGGGCTGGACCCCGGCAGCGCCGACACGTTTTGTGCGCTGCTGAAATCCCTGCATGAAGAGCTGGGGCTCACCGTGGTGATGGTCACGCACGACCTCGACACGCTGCTGGAACTCTCCACCCGCATCGCGGTGGTGGCTGACAAACACATCGTGGCCGAGGGCGACGCGGCACATGTTATGGCGCAGCCGCACCCGTTCATCAAAGAGTTTTTTCTGGGCGAACGTGGCCGACGCGCCAGCGCCCTGTTGCACAGGCAAGCGCAGACGGAGTAAAAACACCCCCTACCGGTACTTATGGAAAACAAATCCCACGCTCTGGCCGCCGGCAGCTTTGTGCTGCTGTTGCTGACCCTGTTGACAGCCACCGCCGTCTGGCTGACGCGCGACACCCGCGCTATGCGCGAGTACCTGCTCAGCGGCAACGTCAACGTTACCGGTCTGCAACCGCAAGCGAGCGTGCGCTACCACGGCGTACCGGTGGGCAAAGTCACCGCCATCGGGCTCGACCCGGACGCTCGTGCGCAGGTGCTGGTGCGCATTGCCGTCGACGACCAGGCGCCCATCACCAGCAGCACCTTTGCCACCCTGGGTGTGCAGGGGGTGACCGGCCTGGCTTTCATTGCGCTGGATGACGCAACGCCAACCAGCACGGCGCTGGCCACCGGCACCGAACAGCCTGCACGCATCCCGTTGCGCGCAGGCCTGATGAACCGGCTGACCGACCAGGGCGAGCGCCTGCTCGGGCAGCTTGAGCAATCGGGCCAGCGTCTCAACGCGCTGCTGTCACCCGAAAACCAGCGCACGCTGATGACCGCGGTCAACAACCTGGGCCAAGCAGCGGCTGACTTGCAGCAGCTCTCAGCGCAAGCGCGTCAAAGCTGGCCCGCGCTGGCCAAGTCAGGGCAGGAGACCTTGGCCGCTCTGCAGGCCACCTCACAGCGCGTGGGTGACAGTGCCAACGAAGCACGCGCCTCGGCGCTGGCTTTCAGGCGTGTGACCGAGCGCATGTACGCCCCCGGCGGCACGCTCGATAAGCTCGACTGGGGTGCCGACGTGCTGGTGGCCACCGGGCAGACACTGCACAACAGCACCTTGCCGGCCGTGCAGCAGGCGGTGCAGGCGGCGGCGCGCACCACCCGCCAGATCGGTGAACTGGCCCAGGCATTCAGCGACCAACCCCAGGCCTTGCTGCTGGGCAAACCGACGCCGCACCCGGGCCCGGGCGAGCCCGGCTTCATGGCGCCTGCACCAGCGGTTCGCTAGGGCAACAAGTTCGGCCGAACTGACGTTAACCTTCACCCCTCAAAACTATGTCTTTTATAGCTTCTTACGCATATTTATCAGGGGCTAGAGCCCTGTTTCTCTTGATTTCTCTGGCGCTGACCGGCTGCTCGCTGCCGCGCAACGACGCTGGCGTGCTGTTGCACGACTTTGGCCCGGGCGCGCGCCAGATCAGGCCCGGCGCCCGCGCGGAAGTGCTGCCGCCGCTGGAGTTGGCCCCGGTGCAAGCCAGCGCTGCGTTGGGTGGCACCGCGCTGCTGTACCGCCTGATGTACGCCGACGCACAGCAACCCCAAGCATACGCACACTCGCGCTGGAGCATGCCGCCAGCGCTGCTGGTTGACCAACGCTTGCGCGAGCGCCTGGGCCTGCGTCGCGCGGTGTTGCATCCAGGCGCTGTCGCGCCGCCCCGATCCGCAAGTGCAGCCGCAGTTGCCATCACCGAGCCCGCGCTGCTGAAACTGCAGGTCGACCTGGAAGAGTTCAGCCAGCTGTTTGATACGCCAGACAGCAGCAGCGCGCTGGTACGCTTGCGTGCCACCGTGCTGGTGCGCAGGGTCACGGGCGATGCATTGCTGGCGCAACGCAGCTTCATCGCCCAGCAAACGGCGCCCACCGCCGATGCGTCAGGGGGTGTGCAAGCTCTCGCTGCGACCACCGACCAGGCCATTACCGAGCTGCAGGCGTGGCTGGCGCAACTGCCCGACCACTGAGCCGCCGCGCGCGATCCGACGCCGTGGATGCCCGATCAGCTCGGGCATGACTGCCGTGCGTTTTGCTCGACCCGCTACGGGGCTGGTGTTCGCCTATCTTGCTGGTGCGCCAGTCACCACGGGCAAACCAGCCTTGGCCCAGGCTTTCATGCCGCCTTCGACGTTGACAGCTTTGGTAAAACCCGCCTTTTCGAGGATGACCTGCGCCTGGCCCGAACGGTTGCCAGAGCGGCAAATCAGCGCGATCGGCCTGTCTTGCACGCGGCGCAGCTCACCCAGACGCTGCGGCAATTGATCCAGCGGAATCAGGGTCGCGCCAGGGGCGTGGCCCTGGGCAAATTCGCCCGGTGTGCGCACATCAATAAGCAGGACGCCCTGACTCTGGAGCGCCGCACTCTGCTTGACGTTGACCGTGCCAACGGCCAGCGCAGCGTTGGCGCCCAGCGCCAGCATGGTGCAAAAAAGCAGGGGGCGAACAAACGTCGGGAATGATGGCATGTGTAATCCTTGGTCGAAAGATCAAAAGGTTTCCCAGTCGTCGGCTGCCGCTTTGGCGGGTGCCGCCACTTGGGCGGGTTTGATCGGGACATCTGCAACGGCCAGCCGCGGCGTCTTGCCTGGTGCGGGGGCATTGGCGCGCGTACTGACCCGCGCCTGCTGCCGCGCAGGTACGGGTTTGGGTGCCGCCTGGCGCGGGGGCAACGCGCGCGCTGTCGGCAAGACGCCCGCCGCTGACTCGCCACTCTTGAATACGGCAACCGTCTGCACCAGCTCTTGCGCCTGCGTGCGCAGGCTGGCGGCGGCCGCGGCCATTTGTTCAACCAGCGCGGCGTTTTGCTGTGTCGCCTGATCCATCTGCCGCACGGCATCCGATACCTCAGAAACACCCGCAGCCTGTTCATTGCTGGCGGCGTTGATTTCACCCATGATGTCGGTCACGCGCTGGATCGAGCTCACCACTTCGGTCATGGTGCTGCCAGCCTGATCGACCAGCGCCGAGCCCAATTCGACGCGCTCGACGCTGGTGTTGATCAGGGTCTTGATTTCCTTGGCTGCCTCGGCACTGCGCCCGGCCAGTGACCGCACCTCGGACGCCACCACGGCAAAACCACGGCCTTGTTCCCCAGCGCGCGCCGCCTCCACCGCGGCATTGAGCGCCAAAATATTGGTCTGGAACGCAATACCGTCAATCACCTGGATGATGTCGCTGATCTTGCGCGACGCCTCGTTGATACCGCGCATGGTGTCGACCACCTGACCGACGACCTGGCCGCCCTGGGTGGCCACACTGCTGGCGTTCATCGCCAGCTGATTGGCCTGACGGGCGTTCTCGGCCGACTGATTCACCATTTGCGTGAGATGCGCCATGCTGCTGGCGGTGCTTTGCAGGTTGCTGGCGGTCTGCTCGGTGCGGTTGCTCAGGTCCTGGTTACCGCTGGCGATCTCGGAGGCGGCCAACTCAATGCTGTACGAGCCGGTGCGCACCGCCGCCACCGCTGCGTCCATACGTGCCAGCGCCGACTTCAGGGCCACACCGGCCGGGGTTTCGGCAGCAACAGCGACAACGTTCAGGGCAATGCCGTCGGCCTGGTTAACTTGCGACACCAGCACGCCCAACTCCTCCCCCGCACGCGCGGCGCGGGCCATGCCAAGCACCAGCACAACTTCGACTCCCGACTGCACCACCACGTAAACCGCGTGCAGCAAGATAACCGAAAAGTTGGGTTCGGACAGACAAAACAAGCCGAAGCCGGCCGCTTGCAAGCGATCAAACAACACATGGTGCACCGCATAGACTGCGGCGCCAAAAACAATGATGCGCCAGTCTCGGTACACCAACAACAGTGCCAGGGTGACGAACACACCAAAGTGAAACTCGACCATCCCGCGCGCCAACTGAATGTGCAACACCACCAGGCCAATGAGGGCAAAGGTCAGTACGTACTTGCTCAGGCTCGTTGCCTTGGCGCTGGCGTAGACCGCACCGGTCAGAACGACAAACACCAGGGTACTCACAACCGCGAGTGAAGTATCGACAAACTGAAAGCCCAGTATCAGGCTGGCCACCGCACTGATGGCGATTGCCAACAACAGTATCCGGTCACCAAACAGGGCCGCAGCGTGGCTGCTGGAAGAGTGAGTGGACATCGTAATCTCCGATTTAAATATTGTGCTGAATCGTCAGACTATGCCATAAGTCGCGGGATTCACACGGTGTCGAGCGTTTAAGACGCAGACCTTGCGGCTACACCCTAGTTGCGTCGGCCGAAGATGGCGCTGCCGACACGCACCATGGTGCTGCCTGAAGCGACAGCTGATTCGAGGTCGGCACTCATGCCCATCGACAAGGTATCAAGCCCCAAGCCTGCTTGGTTTAATGCATCAAACAAGGCGCTAGCCCTTTTAAATACTGCGCAAGCAGCTGCAAAATCCGCAGCAGGTTCGGGAATGCACATCAACCCGCGCAAGCGCAGGTGCGGCAAAGCCGCGACGGCCCGCGCCAGCTCCAGGGTTTGCCCCGGGACCACGCCCGACTTGGTGGGGCCGCCGTCTACATTGACCTGAATGCACACCTGCAGCGGCGCCAATTGCACGGGGCGCTGGTCACTCAGGCGCTGCGCAATCTTGAGTCGATCCACCGTTTGCACCCAGTCAAAATGCGCGGCAACCAGGCGCGTTTTGTTGCTCTGCACCGGGCCAATGCAGTGCCACACCAGTGGCAGGTGCCGCAACCGGGTGATCTTGTCGACCGCTTCCTGGATGTAATTCTCACCAAACGCAATTTGCCCGGCGGTATGGGCCGCAGCAACGGCGTCGGCGTCGAAGGTTTTCGACACCGCCAGCAGCGCAACCGCGTCGGGGCTGCGGCCAGCCTGTTGGCAAGCTGTTGCGATCCGCTCGCGTACTGCGCTGATCCGGGTTTGAATCGTGGTCATAATCTCACTGGCGTAACAAATGATGAGGGGGTTTTGTGGATATCACCCAACTGCTGGCTTTCAGTGTCAAAAACAAGGCGTCAGACCTGCATCTGTCAGCCGGGCTGCCGCCAATGATCCGGGTCAATGGCGACGTGCGTCGGCTCAACGTCGAGCCGCTCGATCATAAGCAGGTTCACGCCATGGTGTACGACATCATGAACGACTCCCAACGCAAGCACTACGAGGAGTTTCTTGAAATCGACTTTTCGTTTGAAATTGAAGGCTTGGCGCGTTTTCGGGTCAACGCCTTTAACCAGCAGCGCGGTTGCGGTGCCGTGTTTCGTACCATTCCAAGCAAAATTCTGACGCTGGAGCAACTCAACTGCCCGAAAATTTTTGCCGACCTGGCGATGAAGCCGCGCGGCCTGGTGCTGGTGACCGGCCCCACCGGCTCGGGCAAATCAACGACGCTGGCGGCGATGGTCAACTACCTCAACGAGAACGAGTTTGGCCATATTTTGACGGTGGAAGACCCGATCGAGTTTGTCCATGATTCCAAAAAATGCCTGGTCAACCAGCGCGAGGTCGGATCGCATACCCAGAGTTTTGCCGCTGCTTTGCGGTCTGCGCTGCGTGAAGACCCCGATGCGATTCTGGTGGGCGAAATGCGCGACCTGGAAACCATTCGCCTGGCCATGACCGCTGCCGAAACCGGCCACCTGGTATTTGGTACGCTGCACACCAGCAGCGCCGCCAAGACCATTGACCGGATCATCGACGTGTTTCCGGCTGAAGAAAAAGAAATGGTGCGCGCCATGTTGTCCGAATCGCTGCAAGCGGTGATCTCGCAAACCCTGTGCAAGCTCAAGGACGGCAGTGGCCGTGTGGCCGCGCATGAGATCATGCTCGGCACCAGTGCCATCCGCAACCTGATCCGCGAGGCCAAGGTCGCGCAGATGTATTCGTCCATCCAGACCGGCAACAGCGTTGGAATGCAAACGCTCGACCAGAACCTGACCGATTTGGTGCGGCGCAACGTCGTCAGTGCGGCCGAAGCGCGCACCAAGGCCAAAATGCCGGAAAATTTCCCGGGGTAGAGATGGCACACCCCCCGGCTTGCCCACTTCGTGTGGCCGCTTCACCCGCCAGCCGTCAGAGGCGGGGCCAGTGGCCCGGCAAAGCCGGTTTCACGGCGGTTCGCGCTTTGCTGCCCTGGTAAACGCACGCACCCGGTTAAATGAAGGAGTTTTCGTATGGAACGCGATCAGGCAACCACATTCATTACCGACCTGCTCAAGCTGATGGTCGGGCGTGGCGGGAGCGACTTGTTTTTGACAGCTGATTTGCCACCAGCGATCAAGGTCGACGGCAAGATCACCAAGGTATCGCCGCAGCCGCTCAACGGCACGCACACCATTGCGCTGGCGCGTTCCATCATGAACGACCGCCAGGTGGCCGAATTTGAGCGCACCAAGGAATGCAACTTTGCCATTGCACCGCCTGTCTTGGGGCGTTTTCGTGCCAATGCGTTCATGCAGCAGGGCAAGGTGGGTCTGGTGCTGCGCACCATTCCGAACAAGCTGCCGACCATCGACGACATGAAGCTGCCGCCGATCCTCAAGGACATCGTCAACACCAAGCGCGGCCTGTGCATCATCGTTGGCGCCACCGGCTCCGGCAAAACGACCACGCTGGCGGCGATGGTCGACCACCGCAACGAAACCACCTATGGCCACATCATCACCGTAGAAGACCCGATCGAGTTTGTGCACGCGCACAAGAATTGCGTGGTGACACAGCGCGAGGTCGGCATTGACACCGACAGCTGGGGCGCTGCGCTGAAGAACACGCTGCGTCAGGCACCCGATGTGATCCTGATGGGTGAAATTCGTGACCGGGAAACGATGGACCTGGCCGTCAACTTCGCCGAGACCGGCCACCTGTGTCTTGCCACATTGCACGCCAACAGCACCAACCAGGCGATCGACCGCATCATCAATTTTTTCCCCGAAGACCGGCACCAGCAGGTACTGATGGACTTGTCGCTCAACCTCAAGGCGATGGTGTCGCAACGGCTGATCATCAAGCCCGACGGCAAAGGCCGCACCGCGGTGGTGGAGATCATGCTCAATTCGCCGCTGATTGCCGATCTGATTTTCAAGGGCGAGGTTGCCGAGATCAAAGAGGTGATGAAGAAGAGTGCCAATATCGGCATGCAGACGTTTGACCAGGCGCTGTTCAACGCCTACGAAGCTGAAGAAATCACCTACGAGGACGCGCTGCGCAACGCCGACTCGGTCAACGACCTGCGCTTGCAGATCAAGCTCAACGGCAAACGTGCCAAAAACACCAACCTGGCCGCGGGCACCGAAAATCTCACCATCATCTGAATGCTTTTTTGAAGGATATTGCATGACCAGCAGAACTTACGAACCGATTTCCGCGCGCCGCGTCGCCTTTTTGGGCTTGGGCGTCATGGGTTACCCGATGGCCGGACACCTGGCACAGGCGGGTCACAACGTCACGGTTTACAACCGAACCGCTGCCAAAGCGGTCGCTTGGTGCAATGCGTACGCGCAAGCCGCCGGTGCCAGCGGTCAGCTGGCGCACGCCGGCACGCCGCGCGAGGCGGCCAAAGGCGTCGATATCGTCTTTTGCTGCGTTGGCAATGACGACGACCTGCGCAGCGTCGTGCTGGGTCCAGACGGCGCCTTCGCCGGCATGCAAGCGGGCGCCATTCTGGTCGACCACACCACCGCCTCGGCCAACGTCGCGCGCGAGCTTTACGCCAAAGCGAAAACGCTGGGCCTGCAGTTTGTCGACGCGCCAGTCTCAGGTGGCCAGGCCGGTGCGCAAAACGGCGCCTTGACCGTCATGTGTGGCGGTGACAAAGCCCCATTTGATGCTGCACTGCCGGTGGCGATGGCGTTCTCCAAAGCGTTTACCTACCTGGGCGACAGCGGTGCCGGCCAGCTGGCCAAAATGGTCAACCAGATTACCATTGCAGGCCTGGTGCAAGGCCTGGCTGAAGCGATTGCCTTTGGCCAGAAAGCGGGTCTGGACATGAACCTGGTGCTCGATGTGATTGGCAAAGGCGCCGCGCAAAGCTGGCAAATGGACAACCGGGGCAAAACCATGGTCGCCGACAAATTTGATTTCGGTTTTGCCGTGGACTGGATGCGCAAGGACCTGGGTCTGGTGCTCGACGAGGCCAAGCGCAACGGTGCGCGCCTGCCGGCCACCGCCTTGATCGACCAGTTCTACGCCGACATCCAGCAAATGGGCGGACGGCGCTGGGACACCTCCAGCCTGATCAAACGACTGAAGTAAATTCCCCCTGAGCCACGCTGGCAGCGCGTCACACCCTCAAGGGGGCAACACCTCCAGCCCGGCAAAACCAGTTCTGCGGTGTTCGCGGTTTGAGCTGCTGTTAGTGAACTGTTCCGACTTGCGGCAACTACAGTGGCGTGTTGGTCTTGCCTTCAGGTGCGGGCTGCGGCAGCAGGTTGCGCAGCTCGTCTTCGCTGATGATCTCGAAGACGCGCACCACTTTTTGCACGCCGCTGGTCGAGCGGGCGATTTCGGTGGCGCGATCGGCTTCACGCTGTGTGACACGGCCCATCAGGTAAGTCGTGCCGCGCTCGGTCACTACCTTGAAGGCATTGGCATACAGCTCTTTGGCGTCCACCAAACCGGCCTTGACGCGGCCAGTCACCAGCGTGTCGGACGAACGCTGGGCGAGCGTCGCTTTACCCAGTTCGGCCAGCTCATTGACGACCGACTGCACGTTCTCTACCCGCGACACCACCTGTTCCACCAGCAGTTTGTCTTGCACGTTGGGCACTTCACCGGTGAGCAGGACACGACGGTTGTAGCTGTTGACGTTGACGTGCACCCGATCACCCAGGTTGTCCCGGATACGACTGGCCGCGCGCAATTCAATGGTTTCGTCTTCCAGCTGGGCACCGGCCGTGCGCCGGTCGGTGGCCACCAGCCCACCCACGACTGCACCACCCATGATCACTGGGAAACAGCCACTCAGGCCGACAGTCACGCTGCCGGTCAAGGCCAGTAGCATCACCCAATGCTTGATCGTTTGTTTGTTCATGCCATGCTTTCAGAATCGCCAAGTAACAAATCATCCACCGCGTCACACAGGCAGTGCAGCGTCAGCAGATGAACCTCTTGAATGCGGGCAGTGCGCTCGTGCGGAACGCAGATGTGCACGTCAGTGTCGCGCAAGGCGCGCGCCATTTTGCCGCCACCGCGACCGCTGAGGCCAATGACCACCATGTCGCGCTCATGCGCAGCTTCGATCGCCGCCAGCACGTTGCCTGAGTCACCGCTGGTGGAGATGGCCAGCAACACGTCACCGGGCTGCCCCAACGCACGCACCTGGCGCGAAAACACAACATTGAAGTCGTAATCGTTGGCAATGGCCGTCAGGATCGAGCTGTCGGTGGTGAGCGCAATGGCCGCGAGTTCCGGGCGCTCACGCTCAAAGCGGCCGACAAATTCGGCGGCAAAATGTTGTGCGTCGGCGGCCGAGCCACCATTGCCGCAGCTGAGCACCTTGGCGCCGCTGGTGACACAGGCCAACAAGGCTTGCACCGCGTCGGCAATGGGTTTGCTCAAGACTGGCGCGGCCTGGTACTTGAGGTCGGCACTGTCGATAAAGTGTTGTTGAATACGTTGTTCCAGCATGGGCGCGATGATACCTGCGTGCGGCTTATCCCCAGCTTAAAAAGGAGAGCGGCGGCGCTTTGACCCCCACTGTCACGTTGGGGCGTCAAAAGCACCCTGAATCCATTGGACGGCGCCGCTATCGACAGCAACCACGTCAAACCGGCACGGCGGCAGTGATGCTTGCCGCAGCAGGTAGTGGCGCGCGGCAAAGACGATGCGGCGTTGCTTGGTGATGCTGACGCTGGCGGCTGCGCCGCCGTGACTGGTGCTGCGACGCTGACGCACCTCGACAAACACGCAAGTGCCGTCGGGTGCACGCATGATCAGATCGATCTCGCCGCCACCGCGCCCAGGCGTCCGATAATTGCGCTGCAATAGCAGCAACCCGGCGCGTTGCAGGTGCTGCAGAGCCAGCGCCTCGGCGGCGTCACCGCGTTGTTTGGTCGTGGCTGGCGCCAGCGGCGAATTTTTTGAAAGTAGACCCATTGACCACCCCTCCTCCATCCCGACTGGCGGGAACCTTTGCCACGGCACTGCACGCAGCGCACGACGCTGCCGCCAGTCAGAATTATCCGGCCGGCGCGCTTTATGTGGTGGCCACGCCGATCGGCAACCTCGCTGACATCACACTGCGGGCGTTGCACGTGCTGCAGCTGGTTGATGTGATTGCCTGTGAAGACACGCGCCACACCCAGGCGCTGCTGCGGGCCTACGGCATCGACAAGTCCGCGGCACAGTTGCTGGCGGTGCATCAGCACAACGAGGCGCAGGCCATGGGCAGCGTGGTCGATCGATTACGCCAGGGTGTCCGCGTAGCCTACGTCAGCGACGCAGGCACACCCGCCATCAGTGACCCCGGCGCCCGCCTGGTGGCTGGTGTCGTACAAGCCGGCCTGAATGTGGTACCCCTGCCCGGCGCCAGCAGCGTAACCACTGCGCTCAGTGTGGCCGGACTGGCACAGGATGCCGACCACGGTAGCGGTTTTTTGTTCGTCGGTTTTTTACCCAGCAAGACGTCCGAGCGCAACGCTGCCGTCCAAGCCCTGGCCGCTGAGCCACGGACGGTGGTGCTGCTGGAAGCACCCCACCGCGTCGAGGCGCTGGCACAAGCACTGGCAGCACTCGGCCAGCGCCCACTGACGGTGGGTCGCGAACTGACCAAGCAATTTGAAGATATCGTCACACTGGCAGCGGCTGACTTCGCCGGCTGGTTGGCGCAAGACGCCAATCGGACGCGGGGCGAATTTGCCTTGGTGCTGCACCCGGGCGCAGCGGAGACCGCCGCTACACCACAGCCACGCGTGCTGCAATTACTGCTGGCCGAACTGCCCCTCAAAACGGCGGTCAAGCTGGCAGCCGAGATTACCGGCGAGCCGCGCAACGCGCTGTACGAACTGGCACTCACGCTGAAAGATTCACCATGACCGACACCACCGCAGCGACCGCGCCGCAGCGCTGCCCACTGTGCGGTCAACCCAACCAGTGCGCCATGGAATTGGAACGCCAAACCGGAGTCAAACAACCGCCGTGCTGGTGCAGCACTGAAAACATCCCCAAAGCATTGTTGGACCGGATTGCCGCAGCAGATGTGAACCGTGCCTGCGTGTGTGCAGCCTGTATCCAGGCTGCGAGCGCGGCCTGACCGGTCAGGCCGGGTTGCCTTGACCCACCACTTGCTCTGCAATCGCGTACAGCAGCAGCAGGTCTCGGAACGCTGCCAACTCGAACGACGGCTGTGCTGACGCCTGCTCGGCACGGTAGATACAGGCATTGAGGTAAGCCATGACTTCCTTGCGATTCCAGACCTGTGTCAGACGCGCGAGCTCGTCGGCGTAGGCCGACAGGTCCCGGCCTTCCAGATGGTAGGCCGGGAAATCTGGCAAAACACAGTTGAAATGGCGGTTAAAAGCAGTGCGGTACTCGCGGAAATCGGTCTTGTAACCCAGCGAGTGAAACAACGACAGCAAGTCCAGATAGATGAACGGGTTGGGTTGCGCGGCTTCGGCAATCTGCTTTTTCAGGACAAACAGGGCGCGCTCGGTCTGCCCAAGTGACACAAAAAATTCGGCTTGTTGGCGGATATCCAGAATCGACTCAGCGCCGGAGTCACCCGGTTTGCTTGCGTCACCCAGTCCGGCCCAACTGCTCATGTCAATGTCAAGATCGACTTCTTCATGGGTAATCGCGCCAAAATTGCTGTCGCCCACGTCCTGCAACCGCGTGTTGGTAAACGCGTGGTTCAGGTCTTGCAAGGACGCTGGAATTACCGATTTACTCAACGGCTGGACAGGTGCAGCGGCGACCACGGGTGCAGCCTGGGTGACAGTCTGCGGCGTGGTCGCAGTACCCGACTGCGCATGCCACCAGGACTGCGCCGATTTCTCGCCTGGCAAAACCGACTTGGTATGCGTCGTCGGCCCGGACAAGTCATCGCGTTCGCTGGCCGACAGCGCCATCTCTGTCAGAATGCTCGCCCCACCATCTTGCGCCGGTTGGTCGCGATAGCGTTGCCACAGTAGCCAGACCAGGACCGAAATACACAGGAACAACAAGGCCAGAACCACATAAAACAACTGCAAGGACACGCGTTCGGTCTGGGCTTTTTGCAGCTGAATCTGCATCTCGGCCAGCGCTGCGTTGTTCTTGGCGGTCACGTCCTTGAGCGCCTTGAGTTCTGCTTGCAAGGTTTCGATCTGCTTGGCTTGCAGCAGTGATTCAGCAGACGGCAAGGTCAGCGTTGTTGCGGCCAGACCGTCGGCCTGACCCGAGGGCAAATTCAAGGTTTCAAGCTTCAGGGCTGACTTGGCGGTCTCTGCTGCTGCCACCGGTGGTTGGGCAATGACGGCGGGTTTTTTGGCCCGCTTGGTCACCGCCGACTTTTTGCGCACAGGACGAGGCTTTGCAGCAACCGCCGACTTGACCACAGCCTGCGTCGGTGTCGCCGCCGGTGCTTTGGCAGCGCCCGTTGACGCGGCGGCTTCAGCCACCGGCATAGCCACAGACTGCGGTGACTTCACCGCTGGCGCTGGTGCGACCGCCGGTGGCGGTACCACCGGCAACGCCTGTGCTGGCTCAGTCGACGGCATGACCACCACTGGAAAATCGGCAAGCACCACGTAGCGGCGAGTAAATTGGGTTGCACAGGTTGAATGCAACTGCACCGTCACCACCGGCTCGTCGACCAAGGCGCGAGACTGAATTCGGACTTTGTACGAGGGCGTCGCCACGCCAGGCTGTGGCGTCACCGTCACGGCGGCGGGCGCCTGGGGCGTGTCGGCATGAAAAACGTCGGCGGTAAAACACGATGCCGAGACATCTTCTTCGGGCGCAGTCTGGACCATCACCGACAAATCAAGACTGCGACCGATGACCACACTGCCGCGCAGATCTCCCAGTGTGAACGCTTTAGGGGCCGTCACCAGGCCGGCAGTCAAAGCCAGCCCCAAGAACACACCGTAGAAAACTCTGCGCTTCAAGACATTGATCCCTTATTGCGATGCTGCTGTTTGTTGTAACTTGGCGGAGCATAACGCGAACTGGCGCTATTTTCTATCGAAAGCGGCAACATCTTTGGGTTTACACGCCATTTTTGGATAAGCTTGCGTTTCCAAGACAACCGTGCGCCCGTTTTCCAGCGGGTATGCCCACCGCTTATGTGCCAACTTCTCGGAATGAACAGTCACCTGCCGGCGAGCCTGACGCTGAGTTTTACCGGCTTTTCGCAGCGCGGGGGCTGCACCGACCACCATGGCGACGGCTGGGGCATCGCCTTTTTTGAAAGCGACTGCGCTGCCACCGGCAAAGGCGTGCGCCATTTTGTCGACAAATCAAGTGCGGCTACCTCACCGATCGCGCAGATGCTCAAAAGCTACCCCATCAAAAGCCACAACGTCGTCGCGCACGTGCGCAAGGCCACTGTGGGCAGCGTGGCGCTGGAAAATTGTCATCCGTTTGTGCGTGAGTTGTGGGGCCGCTACTGGGTTTTTGCCCACAACGGCGACCTGAAAAACTACGCGCCCAAACTGCACGGCAGTTTCAAACCGGTCGGCAGCACCGACAGCGAACTGGCGTTTTGCTGGCTGATGCAAGAACTGGCCAAATCACACGCCAATGTGCCCAGCGTCGACGAACTCACCTGCACGCTGCGCGAACTGGTGCCGCAGATTGCCAGGCACGGCACCTTCAACTTCTTGCTCAGCAACGGACTGGCGCTGTGGGCGCACGCCACCACCAAGCTGCACTATGTGCTGCGCGCGCATCCGTTTCACCAGGTCCACCTGAAAGACGAGGACGTAACGGTCAATCTGGCGCAGCTCAACAGCCCTGAGGACCGCTTGGCCATTGTGGTCACCGAACCGCTGACCACCGACGAAGACTGGGTGGCGATGCTGCCAGGGCAGCTGATGGTATTTGTTGACGGTACGCCGCTGGAGTGCAGCTGCCCGTCACACCACAGTCGGTCGATCCACGCGATGCAACACTGCGTGGCGCTGCGTCAAAGCAAGGCCGCTTCCAGCGCGTCGATAAACATCGCGGCCACGTCAAACCCGGTCTGATCGGTGATCTCCTGAAAACACGTCGGGCTGGTGACGTTGATCTCGGTGAGATGGTCGCCAATCACGTCCAGGCCGATCAACAACAGTCCGCGTGCGGCCAGCACCGGGCCAATCGCCTCGGCAATCTCTCGGTCGCGCGCGCTCAAGGCTTGCGCCACGCCCTTGCCACCGGCGGCCAGATTGCCACGCACCTCGCTGCCTTGCGGAATGCGCGCCAGGCAGTACGGCACCGGCTTGCCACCAATGACCAGAATGCGTTTGTCGCCCTGGGCAATGGCCGGTAGAAACTTCTGCACCATCACGCTCTGCGCACCCTCGCGGTTCAGCGTTTCGATGATCGAACCCAGGTTCAAGCCGTCTTCTTTGACCCGATAAATACCCATGCCGCCCATGCCGTCGAGCGGCTTGAGGATGATGTCATGGTGCGCGGCGTGAAAGCGCTTGATGTCTTGCGCGTCACGCGTCACCAACGTGGGCCCAATGAACTGCGGCCACGCCAGGATCGCCAGTTTCTCCGGGTGGTCACGCAGCGCGCGCGGCTTGTTGAAGACGCGCGCGCCCTCACGTTCGGCCTGCTCCAGCAGGTGCGTGGTGTAGAAAAACTCGCTGTCAAACGGCGGGTCTTTGCGCATGACCACCGCGTCGAAATCTTTCAGCACCGCAGGCCGCTCGTCGGGCGCTTGCTGTGCCGCGGTAAACCATGCGCTGGCCTCACCTGTGAGCGTGATGTCGCGCACAAACGCGGTCGCCGGCGCGCCGCGCTGCCACATCAGATCTTTGGGCTCGCACGCGCTCAATGCGTGGCCGCGCCTTTGCGCCTCGCGCATCATGGCAAAAGTGGTGTCCTTGTAAATCTTGAAAGATTCAAGTGGATCGGCGACAAACAACAACTTCATGGATGCATTTCCTCCGGACGATATTCAGATTTCAATTTTGCTACCCAGTTCGACCACCGCGTTGCTGGGCAGGTTCAGGAAGTCAGCCGCCGCGCTGGCGTTGAGGTGCATCTGGGCAAAAACTTTTTCGCGCCAGGGCGCCATGCCGCCGCCGAGCTTGGGGGCGACCGTATCACGGCTGAGGAAATAGCTGGTGGTCATGGGGTCAAGATCGCAGCCACGGCCCTTCATGTGCGTCAGCGCCTTGGGCAAATCCGGGTCATTCTTGAAACCGTAGTTCACCACCACCTGCCAGCAGTCGTGCCCCAGCGACTCGATGGTCAGGCGCTTGTCCATGCCAATCCACGGGACCTCGTGATTGACCACGGTAATAAACAAATTAATCTCATGCAGCACCTTGTTGTGTTTGAGGTTGTGCAGTAAGGCGTTGGGCACCGTGCCCGGTGCCGCGGTCAGAAACACCGCCGTACCCGCCACTCTTGTTGGCGGACTGACAAACACCGCTTCCAGAAAACTCGGTAAGTCAATCGCGTCGGCCCTGAGTTTTTGATTCAACAAACGGCGGCCATCTTTCCAGGTAAGCATCAAGGTGTAGACACCACTGGCAATGAGCAACGGAAACCAACCGCCCTCGACCAGCTTCATCAGGTTGGAGGTAAAGAATGCCAGATCGACCAGAAAAAACACCCCGGTGGCCGCCACGCACAACAGCAGCGGGTAGCGCCAGGTATAGCGAATGACAAAGAACGTCAGTACAGTGGTGATCAGCATGTCCAGTGTCACCGCAATACCGTACGCTGCAGCCAGATTGCTCGACGACTTGAACAGCAGCACCGCCAGCACGATGGCAACAAACAGTCCCCAGTTCACGAAGGGCATGTAAATCTGGCCGGTTTCCTTGATGTTGGTGTGCCAAACCTGAAAACGCGGCAAATAGCCCAGCTGGATCACCTGCTTGGTCACCGAAAACGCGCCGGTGATCAGCGCCTGCGACGCAATCACCGTGGCCAGTGTGGCCA
>Ga0210015_1001108_pt1 | contig 27019 bp, 26 predicted proteins | sample CryGeymeta201522_FD_185471 | JGI IMG/M metagenome (GOLD analysis project Ga0210015, IMG submission 185471) | Groundwater microbial communities from Crystal Geyser aquifers in Utah, USA - Crystal Geyser metaG 2015-22 (SPAdes) (version 2) | ecosystem: Environmental > Aquatic > Deep subsurface >... | reverse complement strand
TTTTGGCTGGCAACAACTTCGATTTGATTGTTGTCGTATGTCCGATAGAAAACCCACGCTCCTTTGGTTGTCGCGTATCTTGATTCTTGCGGATGGCTGAAAGTTGCCCAAGCATCGCCTTGTTTTATCCCGCGTTCCTGCAAGCGCTGTAGCGCATGATTGGTCCAAATTACTCCGCCGAAATGTTCGTCCATAGAATAATTATAACAATTATCGTCCTTTCCCCCTATAAAATACCTCTTGATTTATCTATCACTAGTCTTGTATAGTTTTTGACATGGACGATAATCAAGACGACAAACAAACAACTCCTTCCGGCAGTTCCGTAAACAATCCACAGGTCGAGGAATTCTTAAATTTGGAAAATTTGGTTAAATCCTACGTGGCAAAAATTGATGCTTCAGAAAAGGAACTTAAAGAAAAAGCCCAAATGCTTAAAGATGCTTTTGAAAACGATGTTGTTTATCGGGAGCATGCGGAAAAAGCGAAAGAAGCGAATAAAATAAGGTCCAGCACCAAACAGCAACTTTTGAAGCAACCGGCGATGGCGGAACTTTCAGAGAGAATTAAAGATTTGAAATTTGATATTCAAGAAAATAAGGCCATGATGTCGGATTATCTTCAGCAATACCAAAAACAAACCGGAGCAACTCAGATCGAAGTTGGTGACGGGGAAGTTTTAGAAATTGTCAGCGTAGTTAAGTTAGTTAAAAGATCGGTCAAAAATTAATTTCAGGAAGTGAAGAAAATAATTATTTTTTTAGTTTTATCATTTATTCTTGTTGGCGCGCTGATTTTTAAGATGGTTTTAGGGAACAGTAAAGCAGAATTGGAACGAAACCAAGAAGATTTAGAAATCTTTGAAGGAGACAAGGAGGAAAAAGTGGAACCAACAGGAACTCAGAACGATGTCTTGGGTGTGCAGATTGATAAGATCAAAACTTATTCTGCGCTGATAAAAACTTCAGAAGGGGAAATAACCTTGGAATTGAATGTTAAAGAAACGCCGATTACGGTCAATAATTTTATCTCTTTGGCAAAAAAAGGTTTTTACAACAATACGATTTTTCATCGAGTGGTAAAAGGCTTTATGATTCAAGGGGGTGATCCGAACGGCGACGGTAGCGGCGGCCCAGGTTATAAATTCGATGACGAACCGTTTGAAGGCGAATATACCAGAGGAACAATTGCCATGGCCAATGCTGGTCCGAACACCAACGGCAGTCAGTTTTTTATCATGCATCAAGATTACCCTTTGCCCAAAAGTTATGTAATTTTTGGCAAGGTAACTGCGGGAATTGAAGTTGTTGATAAAATTGCCTTTTCTCCAGTGGAAGCGAACCCGATGGGGGAAATGTCTAAACCGGCAACGCCAGTAAAAGTGGAGTCAGTAGAAATCTTGGAAAGGTAAAAAAGGACTATACTTGAACTCTTTCGACATACTGTCCTGATTCAACATTGACAGAAACAGTATCGCCTTCTTTGATAAATAATGGGACGAGGACCTTATGGCCGGTTTCTAATTCAACTTCCTTAGTCGCTCCGGTAACAGTATTACCCCTAGCTCCTGCTTCGGCATGAGTGACTTTCAAAAATACCTTGAGAGGCGGTCTAATAGCAATAGCTTTTTGATCAAGAACATAAACTTGGTAACCTTCTCCCTCTTTCATTAAGGAGAGAAGACCTCCTGCCATATCTTTGAGTAAGGAGAATTGTTCATAAGTTCGCGGGTTCATAAAACTTAGGGTATCTTTATCTTGATAAAGATATTGTAATTCTTGAACTTCGACCGGCGCTTCTTCTAATTTTTCGCCGGATTTGAAAGTAAATTCTAAAACGTTACCGGTCTTAATATTTTTAAGCTTGGTTCGATAAAAGGCTGATCCTTTTCCCGGAGAAACGAAGGTTTTGTCCACGACGATATGCGGGGCATCCCGAAACATAATACAAAGACCCTTTTTAAGATCAGAAGTTAGGATTGTCATGGGTGATATTTTAAGCCTTGGCCTTGAGCTTGTAAAGGATCAGGCGGCAAGCGGTGTGACTTCGTGGATATCAGAAGAGTCGGTAAAGAGCATTACTAACCGGTCAATTCCCACCGCAATTCCGGCGGTTTTTGACAGACCTTCTTTTAGGGCTTCAACGAAATCGTGGTCATAGTCAAAAACCTTCATTTTTTTTGATTTTCTTGTTTCAATATCCGCCTTTAGTCTTTTTTCTTGCTCATGGGCATCAGTTAGCTCGGAATAGCCATTGCCCAATTCCAATCCGCCAATATAAAATTCAAATCTTTCTGCATACCTCGGATCACTTTCTTTTATTTTTGAGAGGGCTGCCAAGGGTGCGGGGTAATCATAAAGGATTAGAGGTTGCTCTTTCGGTAACCTTAGCTCAACTTCGTTTAAAAAGATTTGATGATAAAGTTCTTCCCAGGAGTTTTTTTCATCTACCTGATAACCTTTTTGCCGGCAGATTTTTCGCGCCTTATTGATATCAATAAATTCATCTAAATTGATATCCGCGTACCTTTTGAACGCTTCCTTGCATGAGATGCGGAACCACGGTGGAGAGAGATTTATTTGTTGCCGCTGATACTTTAAAGTTTTAACATTTAATATTTGGTTTTGACATTTGACATTTGACATTTGACATTTTTCAAACAGCCTTTGTTGAATATGGTTGACTAAGTTCTCACAATCAACCATTAACTCAAGATAAGTAGCGTTATCTCGGTACCACTCTAAAATGGTAAATTCAGACAAGTGCAGCGGGTCATGTTCTTGCCAATCGCGATATGCCTTGGTAATTTGATAGACATTTTTTAGGCCGGAGGCAAGAAACTTTTTAATAAAAAATTCTGGCGATGGGGTTAGAAAAAGATTTTTTTCCTCAAGCTTGAAAACCTCATTAAAAGGATTGGTATCTGGTGCAGGAACAAGGGTGGGAGTGTCTATTTCGAGAAAGTTTTCTTTAGCAAAAAATTCTCTCAGCGCTGTCAAAATTTTCGCTTTTTGGTAAAAGTTTTCTTTTAAGCGCTGATTTTGCTTGATTTTTTTCCAAACTTGATTTATCTCTTGCATTCTTCGAGTATTTTGTTATGCTAAAATTATATATGAAAGAAAGAAACAAGACCTTTCTTATTATACTGCCTCTTTTGATTTTGGCAGCGGGAGTAATTTTAACCTTAAGCTTGAAAACCTTCAAGTGGTCCGGAGTTGCCAGTGGTTGTGGTTGCGATATTGCCCAAACTGATGGAAGTTTTGACCTTTCGGAGAAGCAAGCTGTTTTCTTAAATCAAGAAGTTGAGCCCCCTTTAGCAGCTTTGCCTGAAAAAGAAAAACCATTCGTGTTAGGCGAAGCTTCTCCAAACGAGAAATGGATTGAAATTAACTTGTCAGAACAAAAACTGATTGCTTGGGAGGGTGGCAAGAAATTTTTGGAGAGCCTAGTTTCTTCGGGTAAATGGGGAAAGACACCCACCGGAGAATTTAATATCTGGGGCAAATTTCGCTATACTAAAATGTCGGGTGGGAATAAAGAGCTGCATACATATTATTATTTACCCAATGTTCCCTACACGATGTATTTTTACAAGGATTTTGGTCTTCATGGGACCTATTGGCATAATAATTTTGGCCATCCGATGAGCCATGGTTGTGTTAACCTACCGACGTTGGTAGCAGAGAAATTATTCTACTGGACAACCCCGATCGTACCAGAAGGAAAAAATTCTGTGGCGGCCAGTAAAGAAGATGCGGGGACGAGGGTAGTAATTCATAATTAGAATCTTCTTAATTCCTCGAATTGCCCGTTGACTTTTAGCAATCGAGGTGTTAAGCTGCTAATATTATTTTTTAATTTGATTGTCAAGGTATGGCTACTTTATCTTCTATAAAAATTCAACAAAAACTTAGTCGCGAGACCAGAGTTCCTCTGGTAGCTCTCAGGGACGTAATAATCTTTCCTCTTACCGAGGTGCCTTTGACTTTCGGTCGGGTTAAATCTAACGCCGCTATTTCTGCTGCTTTTAAATCCGACAAAATGATATGTTTTGTTTGCCAAAAGAATTCTCGGACCGAAATGCCAAGTTCAGAAGATCTCTACTCGATTGGTACGTTGGCGACAATAGAACATTTGATCGAAAGTAACGGCAATATTCACGCCTTAATCAAAGGAATAAAACGAGTTAGAATTCAACAGGTTCTTCAAAGCGAACCGTACTTTATTGCCTCAGTAGTTGAAGAAGAGGAGGAGACAACAGAAACAGATGAACTGAAGGCTTTGGCTAAGCACATTACCGAGCAGGTACAAAAGATCTTCAATTTGGGAAAATCAATTGATGTTATGATTTTGATGAAGCTGCTTTCCGGAGTTTCTCCTGCCGAGTTAACTAATCAAACCGCCTCTATTTTGGATCTCAAACCGGCTGACAAGCAGCTATTGTTGGAGATTTCTTCGATTAATGAAAGATTAGAAAGAGTGGCGGGAAGGCTCTCATATGAAATGAAAATTCTTGAGTTAGAAAGAAACATTGCCAATAAGACTCAGGCTCGTTTTGACAAAGGAATGAGGGAAGCGATTCTGAGAGAGAGAAAAAGAACAATTGAGAAAGAACTAGGTGAATTAGGCATGGAGGGAGAAGACGAAAAGGAAATTAAAGATCTGAAAGAAAAGATTATTAAGGCACATATGCCCGGTGAGGTTGAGAAAAAGACCTTGGAGGAATTGAATCGTCTAAGAAAGATGTCGCCCAACAATCCAGAAGCGGGTTACATTAGGACTTATTTGGACTGGCTTATTGCAATGCCATGGTCGATTGAAAGCCCAAACAACGTGAGTTTAACAAAAGCAAAGAAAGTTTTGAACCAAGATCACTACGGGCTGGAAAAAGTTAAAGAAAGAATCTTAGAGTATTTGGCAGTGATGCAGTTAAAAGAAAAAAATAAGAAAGCAGGAGAACAGGAAGATGGAAATAGAGGGCCAACTATTCTTTGTTTTATTGGTCCACCGGGTGTGGGGAAGACCTCAATTGGCAAATCAATCGCTCGTGCTTTGGGTAGAAAGTTTCTTCGGATTTCGCTGGGAGGGATTCGCGATGAAGCGGAAATTCGCGGTCATCGGAGAACCTATGTTGGCGCCTTGCCGGGAAGGATTATTCAAGGAATAAAGAATGTTGGTACCAAAAACCCGGTTTTTATGCTCGATGAAATTGATAAAATTGGTATGGATTTTCATGGAGATCCTTCGGCAGCATTATTAGAAGCTTTAGATCCGGAACAAAACAAGGAGTTTTCGGACCATTATTTAGAAGTTCCTTTCGATCTTTCACAAGTCTTTTTTATTACCACGGGTAATCTTCTTGATACTATTCCTCCTTCCTTAAGAGATAGATTAGAAGTAATTAGATTTAGTGGTTATACCGAAGTGGAGAAGATAAATATTGCCGAAAAATATCTTTGGAAAAAGCAATTGAAAGTAAATGGTTTGGGTAAAAAAGAGTTAAATTTATCAAAAGAAGCATTGCTAGAAGTAATTCGTCGTTATACCCGCGAAGCGGGGGTGAGAAATCTAGAAAGGAACTTGGCCTCAATTTGCCGCAAAATTGCTAGAAAAATCGCTGAGAATAAATCGTTTGAAAAAGAAATTTCCATGGAACAGGTAAGGAAATTTTTAGGGCCACCAAAGTTTCCCCATACGGTTTTGGAAGAGAAAGACGAAGTGGGAATTTCTACTGGACTGGCTTGGACCGAAGCTGGTGGCGAAGTTCTTTTTATAGAAGTTGCCTTAATGCCCGGTAAAGGGGTATTACTTTTAACAGGACAATTGGGAGAAGTGATGAAGGAATCCTGTCAGGCGGCCATGTCTTTTGTTAAAAGCCATTTTAAAGAATTGGGACTAAAAGAAAATTTTGCCAAAAATCTTGATGTCCACATACACGTTCCCGAGGGTGCAGTCCCGAAAGATGGACCCTCGGCCGGGGTTGCCATGGCAACCGCCTTGGTTTCTGCTTTGACTAAAAAGCCAACTCTACGCGAGGTAGCAATGACGGGAGAGATAACTTTGAGGGGGAGGGTGATGGAAATCGGTGGAGTGAAAGAAAAGGCTTTGGCTGCCAGGAGAGCCGGAGTTAAGACGATAATTTTACCAAAAGATAATAGAAAAGATTTGGAAGAAATTCCCTCGGAAGTGAAAAAAGATTTGAAATTTGTCTTTGTCGATAACTTATTTGATGCTTTTAAAGTCGCGATCGAACAAAGTCGCGATCGAACAGAGTCGCGATCGAACAAGGTAGCGATCAAAAATAGTTAAATTTGATTAACCCCTAAAAAGTCTCTGGCTTTTCGATAATATAGAAGAGGTAATAGAGTATTTCCTTTCTCTACTTTAGATTTTTTTCCATAAATTTCTTTTGGCTGTCCTTTAGATGGCTCAGTTAGATCAAAAAGGAAAGCACGGTTTTCTTTTTCCTTTAGGGCAAGGTCGTATTTTTCTAACAGAGTTTCACCAATTTTAGCGTCTTCGGGATTACAATTTGCCCAGCAAGAGAAAATAAAATAGTGCCACTTGGGTTTTTCAAGAGTATTTTTAAAAATTTCCTTCTTTGACCAGAGAATAGTGACAGGATGACCTGTTTTATAACGAAGGAGCTCTTCGTTGAAGTCCCAAGAGACACCGATTTCTTCATCCGGTTTAAGTAATGGCATAATTTGATCAATAAACTCATTTTGCCAAAGAGCCTTTTTAATCTGCTGATCTTTATATTTAATGACTAAGGCAGAAAAAGCGGCGTTGGTGATTAGTAGAACTATTCCTAACCACGGCCATTTTTTTTGGTCAAGTAGTTTTTTCGTCAGCGAGACTGACGAAAAAAGAAAAAATGGGGTCAAATAATAAAGCCAGTAAGGGTGAGCATAAGCCCCATTTAAAAATAAAAGCACGTTTGAACCGCCGAAGGCAAGATAAACAAGTGAAATCTGATCGGTTTTTCTCTTCAGGAGAAGGTAAATTGCCGAAGCCAGTCCGAGGGGGGTGAAATAAATAATTATTCTTAGCAGCAAAAGAAAAATAAGTTTGGGGAGGGCCCATGATTGTCCAAAAAACTCACTACCGAGGCTTCTGCCGAAGAAAGCAGAGATTAATTCTTTTGGGCCTACAAATAAGGATGCATAGGCAAAGAACAGGACTAATACGACAAAGCCGATATGTACGTGCATATGGAATTTGTAAGATTTTGAGGTGATTCCAATTAGACAAACGGCTAAGAGAAAGATAATCATCGGCCAGTCAATCAAACAGCCAATCACTATTAGTAGTATTAGTGGAAAAGTAAGTTTGCGAGAAGAATTTTTAATGGCAAGATATGTAAAGAGAAGAGTGACACAAAGGAGTAATGGTTCAAATTGGATGATTTTACCAAAAGAAAACAAAAATGGTGAGGTGGAGGCGAAAAATAGAGTGAGCCACTTTTCTGTTTTACCCCAAATTTGATTGGCAATTGCCGCCATTAAAATAATCGAAATCAGCGTGGAGGCTATCGGAAAAAATCTCCCCGGCCACCAGAGGTTCTGACCAAAAACCTTGAAGGAAAGAGCAGTTAAGAGTTGTAAAAGTGGCGGGTGATGAAGGTAATATTGAAATTTGCCATCCTCTATCTTGTTTGCTGGTGCGAGTTTCGTTCGCCCGAGCCCGATCTTTAAATAGTTTTTCGCCTGGATAGAATAGGTGGCGTTATTATTACCAAAAGGTCCGACAAAGGGCAGGTTGATATCCTTTAGAAAATAAAAAGCAAAAAATAAAAACGAGACGATAGAGATAATCTTTAAAATCTTCTTCATGATATTTGCTAAAATCGGTTTAAGATGATTGTAGCAGAGTTAAAAAAGAGTTTACCTCTAGCCGGGGCTTGCTTACTGTTGGCAATCCTTCTTTTTTTACAAATTTCCTGCATTTTCAAAGAGTCACGAACTTTTGATGAAATTTTACATTTAGAGGCTGGCTTGGTATTTTGGCAGAAAAGAGATTTTACCATTGAGCCTTTTAACCCCCCTTTAGCAAGAGAGTTAATTGTTTTACCCCTGTTGTTTGACCAAAAAATAATAGATGACCCATATTTATTTTGGCCAAGAATCATCACGGTGTTATTCTCTCTCGGGTTGGCGGTGATAGTTTATCTTTGGTCAAAAAGTCTGTTTAGTTTACTTGTATTGATTTTTACTCCAGAGATTTTGGCTCATGCACACTATGCCAACACGGATCTAGTATCTACTTTTTTTATTCTTTTATCATTGTTTCTTTTTGATAAATATTTTCTTGGCGCAAAGAAGCTTGGGTGGAAGAATTATCTATTAGTAGGAATTTGTGCCGGTCTTGCTTTGGCCACCAAAACCACGGCAATTTTTTTTGTCTTAATACCAATATTCTCTTTTTGGATGCTTTTTCCAAGACACAGGAAACTAAGTCTTAAAGGGGTATTTCTCTCAATTTTTGCTATATTAATAGTTATTTGGTCAACCTATTTTTTTACCCTAGAGCCAGTTTTGGGTTATCGAGCTGATCCGAATCGCCAGGCTTTTGCCCTGGTTAAAAAATATCCTCGAACATCTTTTTTACTCGATACTCCCATTCCTTTGGGAGGTTATTTAAGTACCATAAAGCAAAATATTCTTTCTAACCAAACCAATAAGTTTCTCAAGAACACTGTTTTCTTGGGTAAATTTACCCAAGGAGTACCCGGAATTTACCTTTGGTTGGTTTTTTTAATCAAAACCCCGATTCCTTTGCTTATTTTACTCACCTGGATTCTCTTGAGAAAGAGCCGGACCGAAGGCGAGAAATTTTTGAAATTTACCTTAATTTTCATCTTGATGGAAATGATTTTTTTAGGATCAAACTTGAGGCTGCGTTATTTCTTGATCGTTTATCCCTTATTGGCTATTCTTTCCGGAAGTATACTCAGTGAGTGTTTAAAAAAAACGAATGGGTGGTACACAATTTTGGTCGGAGTGCTTATGGCATGGTTGGTAACAGGGACCTTAAATGTTTTTCCTAATTTTCTGACATTTTTCAATGAAATTTCTGGCGGGAGAGACAATGGGTATAAGTATGTAGTTGATAGCAATCTGGACTGGGGACAGGGTTTACTAACCCTGAAAAAGTACCTGCAGGAGAAGAAAATCGATCAAGTTCAGCTAGCTTATTTTGGTAGTGTCGAACCAAAAGTTTATGGACTTTCTTATACCAGGGTCAAAGATGCCAACTTGAGAGGTAAGAAGGAAATCAAAGACTTGGCTTTGCACAGACCCCTGGTGATTTCTGTCAGCTGTTGGTATTATTGCGGCTACTTTCAAAACCAAGAATTACTGAAGCTAAAACCATTGGTTTTAGGAGGCCAGTTTCTTCTGTTTAACTTCTAGCCGGTTTGGCCTCATTTTGAGCGACTTGACGGTTCGATTGAACTCACCGTCAATCCTGAGTTTATCGAAGGATTGACAATAACTATGGGCTGTGGTACAATCCAATTTACTTCTGAAGCCAGATAGGCCTAATTATCCGAAACAGTAACCTTCCCCAGAAGTATACAGACCTCAAATTTCCAATGATTTCTATTTATTTACAAATGTTGAGGTTTGTACACTTTTGCACACTTTTGCCGGATTGAAGTTTAATTTCGAGCGTAAAAAATGAAGAAACTATCCTTTTTACTGATTTTTATCTACTTGATAAAACGGCTCTATTTGCCGATGCCCGTTTGGGCTTCGGAAACAGCCGAGAATTCTGCTGCTCTGGTGGAAATGGCTTCCTCCCAAACAGTCGATATTAGACCGAGACAATTGGAAGATTTTTTGAATTCCTATGATTCACCAATGGCTACTTATTCCGGTTATCTTGTCAAAATGGCTGACAAGTACAATATCGATTGGCGTTTAGTGCCGGCGATTACCGGGGTAGAATCAACTTTCGGGAAGAATATTCCCTATAATTCTTATAATGCTTACGGATGGAATAATGGGAATACCAGTTTTGGTTCTTGGGAAGAATCGATAGAGGTAGTTAGTAGAAGTTTGGGAGAAAAGTATTATGGGCGTGGTCTCAATACCCCTTATAAAATTGCGCCTGTTTATTGTCCGCCATCTAAGGTTTGGGCAGGTCTAAGGTTTGGGCAGGAAAAGTTGTTTCTTTTATGCAAAAAATTGGAGAGTTTGAAAAGGAAGCTTGGTTAAAAATTACACCACTAATGATGTAAAAAGTAGCTCCTGGGTCTTCTTTCATATTTACTATCCTTTTTTCAGCCGTTGCCGAAGTTTGTTGTCAGAAACTCTTCTACCCTTTGAACCGCAGTGTTTGTATTTGCAGAAACATCGGACTTTTCATCGTTAGTAAGTTTTGCATGTTGTATACCGTCACCGACAAATTGTACAGTTTCTCTGTCAACATGTGCTATTAAATCCACTCGCTCAAGCAACCAGCCATGGTCTTTAATTTTTTTTGGATATTTACTAATTTCTAGTTCTTCTCTTTCCCCTCCGGCCAGTAAATATACCTTATAATCAAAACCGAGCTTTGAAAATTCTATCTCATGTTCGACATTTAATTTCCCGTTTAAATATAGCTCTTGCAGTGGCTCTGCAAGTTCTGAAGTTTGTCTAACCCTCTCTTTGAACACTTGGATAAGTCGATGAACATGTTGACCAATTTCGGGCATTGAAAGGCGAGGTTCTCCGGTTTGTACCTCAGGCCGTTGTTCAAGAATTTCTTGTCTTAACATATATTTGTAATATTTGTAGCAAGATTATACCAAGAGAGCACAGAAAAATCAACTATAAGCTAATGGTGAGCGTTTACGAAAAAATTCGAACTCATTTTTCTGCCAATTTTTAGACCCTCTCCGGCTCGTCGCTCGTCCCGCACCAGACGGTGCAGGACTTCGCTCCGCGATTTTTTTACGAAATATCCTGATGGAATTAATTTACGAAACGACTTAGTAATGATATTAGTTTACCATAATTCCTATCAGCCCACCCAACCCAATTTAATTGTTGGCGGCGACCCCGCCTTTTCTTATTCTTACCCTTTACCTGTTCCTAATGTTTTCGGACGCTCAAGGGCTCGAGCCGATAAATTCTGAATCCAAAAGTAATTCCATCGGCTCTCGCTTTGGGTCGGGTGCGCTCTTTATAAGTTTATCTTTCTTGTTTGGCTTTCTGTCGCGCGCCCTCCCTTTAAGCTGGCTGATCCTAATGGGGTGGGGGCGGCGGAACCGCCATAATTCCAAATCCCAGTTAAAATCTCAGGTTTCATTTTTCGGAGTATCTCAGGTTTCATTTTTCGGAGTGGATTCGACCAACTCCTGAAGAATTTTAAATTTGATTATTTGAGGCTGAAATGCTAAACTACAACCAGTCTTTTAATATTATGATCATGGGTAAATATATGGCGCACATCTTAAAGATTTACAAAGCCAAAACGATAATAGAGGCATATCTTTAGAGCTCGTTGGTATTACAAAACTGGCGCTACCGCTCTTAATTCCAAGTAAAAACGGAGACCCAAAACAAGTAAATGCACTTGTCAGTTTCTTCACTGATTTACCACATCATAGCAGGGGCACTCATATGAGTCGCTTTGTTGAAATATTGTATAGGAATCGCCTAAATCATCTGACCTTCAAAGCCTTGAAAAAAATTGCGAGCGAGGCAAAGAAAAAGTTAAAGGCTGAAAATGCTTATTTAGAGGTATCTTTTACTTACCTGATAGAAAAACAATCTCCGGTCTCAAAAAAGTATAGTTTTGTTGATTATGAATGCAAGACGATCTTTAAAGTGAACTGTGGCGATTATGAACAAAGATTGATTGTGAAAGTTCCGGTATTATTACTTTGTCCCTGCAGCAAGGCTATCAGTAAATGTAACGCACATAATCAAAGGGCAATGGTGACAGTCGATGCGGACCTAATTGATAAATTCTGGATTGAAGACCTGATAAAGTTAGTTGAAAAAGAAGGAAGTTGCGAAGTATATCCACTGCTAAAAAGACCTGATGAAAAATACGTGACCGAAAAATCATACGAAAATCCTAAATTCGTAGAAGATGTTGTGCGCGATATCGCTTTAAAATTGAAGAACTTAGCTAGTATTCGATCTTTTATCGTCGAATGCGAAAGCTACGAATCTATACACAATCACAATGCGTATGCAAGATTTACCAGCAACGGTGTTTTAAGAGGAGGTGAAAATGCTAATAGCTAAAGAGTTTACTTTTGATGCCGCCCACAAATTACTAAATTATGATGGTCCGTGCGCCAACTTGCATGGCCATACTTATAAACTTCAAATCGTACTTTCCGGTTCGGTTCAAAAGAATGGGATGGTTATCGATTTTGTAGATTTTAAAAAAATTGTCACGGAGCGAGTTATCTCTAAGCTTGATCATAAATTTATTAATAAGATTATCAAGCAATCTACAGCTGAGAATATTGCTATTTGGATCTGGAATCAGTTAGAGAAAAATTTGCCCATTTATGAGATTAGATTATGGGAGACTCCCACAAGTTTTGTCATGTACAGAGGCCCTGATCAAGAGAAGGAAACTGGAAGATGACAAAGTCCTATAAACCTACTCCCGATGAGAGGTTGAGACTAAAGTTAAAACCAGATCAATTTAAGGTTTCGGGTGATCAAGTCTTCTTTACTATTCAAGGAGAGGGAGAAAGTATCGGTAAACCGGCGGTTTTTCTAAGACTGCATTTTTGTAACTTACATTGTGGTTGGTGTGACACCGGATATACATGGAATAAAAATTTAAAAGAGTTTTGGCAGGAAGGAAAAAATTGGAGTTTTCAGCGCGTCCTTCAAGAAGTTTCTGGGTATCCCGCTAAAAGATTGGTAATCACCGGAGGAGAACCCATGTTGCAACAAGAGAAGACTGGGGAATTTATAAAATTAATCCCTGACTGGGAAGTTGAAATTGAAACAAATGGGACAATTGCTCCGCTACCGCTTTTGGCTAGGAAGTGCCAATTTAATGTATCTCCAAAACTCGGAAATTCGGGAAATTCTCTCCGAGTACGTTATAAGCCCGAGGTATTAAAAGTGTTTAATGCTTTACCAAAAACTACCTTTAAATTTGTAGTTCAAGCAGAAAGGGATTTAGAAGAGATCGGTCGGATAGAGAGTGAGTGCGGGTTAGACCCCTCCAAAATTATCATCACGCCTGAGGGTAGTACTCAGAACGACATAAAAAATCATGCTCTTTCTGTTTCTGAGCAGGTTAAGCAAAGAGGGTGGAGGCTTTTGCCTCGGTTGCAAATTATGCTATGGGGAAAAAAGAGAAGACTTTAATGCGTTTATATTTAAAAAATTCTTCTATTTATGTTAAAGCAGCCTAATATCGAAAAAATATTATTAGAGATTAGGGAGAAAACAAAAAGAAAAAACTCTCTTGAATGTGAATCTTTTATATTTACTGATGAAACGTTGTTTGGGAAAAGTGTTCATAAAATACATTTAGCAATACCGACAATCGGCTGTCGATGGGCAAGACATCATGGAGGTTGTACGGTTTGCGGGTTTTATAAAGTAACCGTCAGAAAAAATTTAAGCACTGCTGAACTTTTATTAAGCCTTCAGGGGGAGAGCCGAAACTGGAGGGGCTTAAAGGGCAATATCGCATTAATTCTATTCACCAGCGGATCTTTTTTTGACGAGGAGGAAATTAATCGCGACAACAGAAAAATGATTTATCGCTTTATAAAGAAAGATAAAAGAATTACACATGTGTCGCTTGAAACCCGGCCTGATTTTATCAACAGAGCTGTTTTAACAGAAATAAAAAAAGAGCTCAGTGGTTTAGAAATCGGCATTGCCATCGGTCTTGAAACCTACGATGATCTTATCAGGGATAAATGTATTCACAAAGGATACTCTTTTAAAGAATTCGAAAAAGCGGCAAAACTGATTAAGGAATTTGGTTATAAACTGAAAGTAAATTTATTGGTAAAGCCGCCCTTTTTAACCGAAAGAGAGGCCATCGAAGATTGCGTAAAATCAGCAGAAATTTGCCGAAAAATAAAGGCTGATTTTTTATTCATCAGCGCCTGCTTTGTGGAGAAAGATTCTCTGCTTTATTATTTATGGCAATATGGATTGTATGAGCCTCCCAAGCTGTGGAGTATGGTTGAGATTGCCAAAAGAATAAAGCCCGGAAAAGCAGAGGTTAAATTTGGGGGATTTTCGGCTTACCCCAAACCAATCGCTTGTGCTTCAAACTGTGATAAATGCAACGAAAGGGTTATTGAACAATTAAAAAAATATACTGAATATAAACGTATTCAAAATGATATAAGTTGCGAATGTCAAAAGAGCTGGCTTCAGGATTTAAAGATAAATGACAGCAGGGGTATTGACAAAAGAGTCAGGGAATCTTATAGAAAAGTTTACCGGCGATTGAATGAAAAAAAGGGTTGACCTAAAGCAAATAACTTTACTGAGCAATTATAGTTGCACCAATAAATGCAGAATGTGTTGTTACCACTGTAAGCCACAGAGTACGGGATACATGGCCTTGGGATTTGCCAAAAAAATAATTTCGGATATTAAGCCATACGACGTTAAATATGTATCTATCCTGGGAGGTGAACCATTTTTAAACCTCAGGGTGTTACTTAAAATCATCCGTGAAGTAAAGAAAAACCATAAAGCCGCCATGGTTTTTACAAATGGTTTTTGGGCCGGGGATCTAATCAAAACTAAAAATATTATTAAAAAACTGGAGGCGGTTGGCCTTGACGAGCTAAGGGTAAGCGCCGATGGTTTCCATCAGGAATTTGTGCCCTTCAATAATATTGTCAATATCCTCAAAACAATAAAAGGCGTTAAGTTGAGATTGATAATCGAAAATACATATTTGCTTAATCCCGGATATAAATATTTAAACCTAAACAAAAAACAAATGAAGACAATAAATTCGTTTATTAATAGCGGCCCCACAAGAGATATTGGTCGGGCAAGCGACAGCCTGGATGATCTCTTGAAAAGTAAAAAGAAAAAAAACAAATGTAATCTTGTGGACTGGTATGGAAAACTCAACTTATTAACCGCTGTAAATATTGATTATCTTGGCTTGGTTACCGTTTGTGACGGTATTTGTATAGGCAATATGAATAACTCAAGCCTAACAGACATACTTGATGCCTATGAGACAAACCCGCATTTAATTATCGATACACTTCTGGCAAAAGGCCCTTTGGGGTTATATCGTCTGGCCGTAAAATATGGTTATCAAGGCGGTATGGAAAAGGCTAAAAGTGATTGTAATTTATGCTATAAGTCCAGGCAATTTTTAGTGCAAAAGTTCAGCAATTTACTGGCTCCGATTAATTGTTACAGGGAAAATTATGAAATTAATTAAGGCTGATTATATCGTTCCTATTAATAAATCTCCCATAAACGATGGCTACATTCTGTTTGACAAAGATAAAATCCTGTATGTCGGTAAAAAAAAGCCGGAATTTAAGAATATGCCTGTCAAAAATTACGATCATGCCGTTATTCTTCCTGGTTTAGTAAATTCTCACGCCCATCTAAACTATAGCGCTATTTCGACCGGCAAAAACATGAGGTTGTTGCCTTGGGTGAACGATCTTATTAGCAGGTGGCAAAAGTTAAGCGACATAGGGAAAAAAAGATCCGCCTCAATCGGGGCAAGGATGATGTTAGAGAGCGGAGTAACCTGTATTGCCGATTCTACTTATGAAGGCTACTCGGTAGACGCATTAATCGAACATTCATTAAAGGGAATCATTTTTGTCGAATTTTTCGGCTTTGATGAAAGGGTCCTTGAGGAGGCTTTGATCAAAAAGAAGGTTTGGGAGAAAAAAATAAAAAATAATTTGCTTAAAGTTAGCCTGTCTCCGCACGCAACCTATACTACCTCAGGAAAGTTAATAAAAGAAGCCAGTGATTTAATGGGCAAGATGGATTTACCCATAAGTATTCATGCGGCTGAAACGGAAGAGGAATTAAAGCTTTTTAAAAAAGGAGAAACAGGGCCATTTAAAATACTATCGGAATTCAAAGAACCCGGGTTTTGTTGGAATATAAAAAAGACAACGCCAATTAAGTTTTTAACGAGTTTAGGTTTGAAGAGTAAAACAATATTAAACCATTGTGTAGCCATAGAAAAAGGTGATATAGATGTATTAAAAAGTGCGGGTTTTTCAGTGGTTCACTGCCCACGCAGTAATGCTTTGCTGGGAAGCGGTGTATCTCCGGTAACTTCATTTATCGAATCCGGTATTTTAGTTTCGCTTGGTACAGATAGTCTGGCGAGTAATACTAATTATGATTTTTTTGAAGAAATGAGGGCGTCTTTAGTAATTCAAAGAGCGATGGGAAAAAATCTTAGTTACGATTCAGAAACTATACTGAAAATGGCAACAATCAATGGTGCAGAATCACTTAGTCTTAAAGATGTCGGTTCGCTTGAAGCGGGCAAGAAGGCAGATTTTGTTATCATAGATCTGGGAAGTAATGATCTTAATAAACAATATAGCATTTACGACCGCATTGTAATGGGGTCAAAAAAAGAGCACATTATCGAAGTATTTATAAACGGAGATTCCGTCTATCAAAATGACAAATATCCAAAGATTAAATAACATTTATAAGTCCGGAATTGATAAAACGTGGTCAAATACGGAGATTCCCGATAAGTTAATTGAATACTTGGATTATTTGAAAAGCAAGGTTACTTCATATTCTAAACTTAAGGTTTTGGATATCGGCTGCGGCCGAGGTCGATTAATCAAAAGAATGATTGAAGATGGCTGGGAAGATGTTACCGGCATAGAGGTTGCCGGGGAGGCGATAAAATACTTACCTCCCCGAATAAAATTAAAAATTATTGTCGGAGACTTTATGGAGGAGAGGTTTAATAAAAAATATGACATCATCACTGATCTGACCATGACTTGCAGTGTAAGTCCCAGGCACTGGAGTTCAATATTCAGAAAGATAAATGAAATATTAGAAGGAAATGGCTATTATTTAGGTGAATTCTTTACGGAGCGGATGAGCGGGAGCAAATTAGATAAAACGTGGTATTTGAAGGAAAATGATTTAAGAAATGCTCTGTCAGGGTGGTTTGAAATTATTTTTTTTAAAAAAGACAAAAAAATAAAAGGCAGCATTTTCTTTTTGACAAAGAAAAAAGAAATATGAAAAAACCAACTATTAAACAATTATGGATTGAACCGTCGGGGTTTTGTAATATAAATTGCACCATGTGTGGTGGTAATGTGAGACAAAAGCAGTTTACCAAAAGAACTGGCTTAATGAGTTTTAATTTTTTTAAAAAAATAGTTGACGAATTTACAGAATTCTCTAACAAAAGTCTTCTGAGAGTTGATTTCAGAGGAACCGGTGAACCACTGCTTAATAAAAATATAATCAAGATGGTTTCCTATTGTTCCGGTAACAGTCTATTGGTCGGGATTACCACAAACGGGTTGCTACTGGATAAAAAAACTTCCCGAGATCTTATTAACAACGATTTAACCACTTTAACATTATCAATCGAGAGCGTTAACAAATATATATATGAGGCTATTAGAAAAGGTTCTAATATCGACATTGTAAAGAATAATATCGCCAATTTTTGTGACATAATCAGAACCTTAAACTCTGCTTGTAAGATTCAGTTTAATGTTGTTTTGAGTGAAAAAACCATTGGTGAAATAGAAGAAATTATTAATTTTGCCGGAAAAATATCAATCGATAATATTTCTTTGCTGAACATCGAGGCCAGTGACGAAAACGGGAATGATGAGATATATTCTAACGATAAAATTCACGGAAAGAGCAGACACGAGATGCTTGACTTATTCCACAAATGGACCAGATTGGCTGGCAAAAGCAGTGTCCGAATAAATCTTCCTCCTTCTGCAGCCAACAAAGACAAGAATTGCATTTTTAACTGGAGCGCCCCCATGATAACATGTGATGGATTAGTATTTCCCTGCTGCCGAATGCAGAATATTAAATACACCCTCGGAGATCTAAAAAAACAATCATTATCTGAGATTTGGCAATCAAACGCGTATCAGAACTTTCGCTTGGGCAATCATAAATATTGCGGCTTTTGCCTAAAATACTTAGATAGATTTGAAAACATGTACTGGCTGAACAGATCGTGAATAGAAAATTTTTGACCGGCAAAACATCGAGTGGTAAAATTGAAGTAAGATTAAGTCTACAAATACATAAAATCATTTATGGGAGGTGAGAAATTGGATCCAACAGAAAAAAAAGAATTCAAACATATACCAGTATTGCCAAAAGAAGTAATTGAAATCTTAAAACCCCACAAAGGCGGTGTTTATGTTGACGGTACGATAGGGGGTGGGGGGCATTCAGAATTAATAGCAAAAGAAGCAGAGGGCGATGTTAGAATTATAGGCATCGATCAGGACCCGGAGGCGATAAAGGCAGCCGAAAAGAAACTTTCTTTTTTAGGAGAAAGAGTTACTTTTGTTAGAGATAATTTTCGTAATCTAAATAGAATTTTAGATGAGTTAGGCGTAGATTATATTGATGGCATATTATTAGACTTAGGGGTTTCAACATATCAATTAGAAACTCCCGAAAGAGGCTTTAGCTTTAGTGAATCTGAAAAAGATCTTAATGCTCCTTTAGATATGAGAATGGATCCTTCTCAGGCGCTTACCGCTTATGATGTTGTTAATACGTATGAAGAGGGAGAATTACGGGATATTCTTTATAAGTATGGCGAAGAACCTTTTTCAAGAAACATTGCAGGACGCATTGTCTTTGCAAGGAAAATAAAACCGATAGAAACAACGAACGAATTACTGGGAATCGTAAAGTCGGCCACATCTCCTAAATATAGATTCAGCAGGAAAAGAGGACATTATGCAAGTAAAACTTTTAGAGCAATAAGCATCGAAGTTAATCAAGAACTTGCTGTTTTAAGTGAAGTAATTCCTCAGGCCGTAAAAAGACTTAAAAAAGGCGGAAGATTTGTTGTAATCAGTTTTTATTCAGGCGAGGACAGAATTGTAAAACATTCTTTTCGGGAGATGGCTAATGAAGAAAAGCCCATTGTCGGTTTAGTTACAAAGAAACCTGTCTTTGCTACAGAAGAAGAAATAGCAATAAATCCGAAGGCTGCCAGCGCCAGACTTCGGGCCGTAGAGAGGCTTTAGGAGAACCAGGATATGAATAGCAGAAAAATATGGGCAAAAGTTAAAACACAATTCGAAGGTATCCACTGTTATCCCGAAGCGCCCCGGGAAGTTAATTTCCTGAGAAATGCCCATAGACACATCTTTCATGTAACGGTTTGGATAGAACAGTATCATAATGAAAGAGACGTAGAATTTATTTTATTTAAGAGGTTTACAGAAAAGATTATTAAGGATAGCAAGTTCCCAAAAGACGCGAGTTGTGAAACCATGAGCGACTTTTTGGCTAATGAGATATCAAAAAAATATGAAAAGAGAAGCTTCAAAATTGAGATCCTGGAAGATAACGAAAACGGGGCCCTGATAGAATACGATGAATAATAAGCTTAAGAGTATTTTATTTATTAGCCCTAAGGTTAGGAATAACGAAAAGAGTCCGCCTCATTTTCCTCTCGGCATTGCCTACCTGGCTGCTTATCTTAAGTCAAAGAGAGTTAAAGTGGCCGCAGTGGATCTTAATATTGATGACAATGAGGACAAGTTGATCACAAAAGCGAAAGGTTTCGATTTTGTGGGGATCTCTGTCTTTGCCACGGCCCAAATAAACCATGGCTATTATTTAGCGCAAAAGATAAAAACAACTTTGCCTAAGATCAAAATAGTATATGGCGGATACCACACCAATGTGTTGCCTGAAGAGGCTTTTAGAGTTGGCTATGCGGATTATGTTATTAAGGGTCACGGCGAAATACCCCTTTACATGCTGTTAAAAGGAGAAAGTCTTGATACGATCCCCGGGTTAGTGTATTTCAAAGACGGAAAGTTTATCAGCAATCCCGATAATCAGCGTATTGACCTGGACTCTTTGCCGTTTCCGGCAGTACACCTGTTCAAAATAAAGAAATACCAGGATGATGTCCATGTTCTTCCTTATGCCCGCCATACCGCCATCGATGTTAAAACCTCCATGGGCTGCCCGAACTTTTGCACCTACTGCTCTGCGCCCTTGGTTTATAAAGGGAAAGTGTATTTTAAATCGCCGTCTTATGTAGCAGAGGAGCTGAAATATTATATAAAAAGATTCGGAATTAAATATTTCCATTTTGAGGACGAAAACTGGTTGGTCGACCGGGACAGAATAATACAAATCTGCAACAGAATTATTTCGGAAAGAATTGAAATTAAATATGCCTTTATGTCTTCCATCAACATCATGTATAAAAACCTTGATTTATTACCACTGTTAAAGAAATCTGGATGTGTGTGTATTGACCTTGGTTTAGAAACTGCTTCAAACGAGGTTCAAAAAAAAATCAATAAGTCGAACAACCTGGAACAACTTTTAGTCGTGGATAAAATACTTAAAAAACACGACATTTATCCCTTTATTTTAATTATGACTTTTAATATCGGCGAGACATTAAACAGCGTCGCGGAAACTACGAAATTTATGCTCAGACTGGCTCCGACAGAAATACAAACCGTTGAATATCTGAGGACAAACAGCTCTCCGTACGGATTCGGTCAATTTGCGACGCCGCATGTGGGAACCCAATTCTATAAAGAAGTATCAAGCAGTGGTCTGTTCCTTTCGGACAATAATTATGATTTGCATACCTGGACAAAACCCTCATTTATACCCTATTCGTTTTTAAATGATGTTCCTTCTGTAAGAAAAAAATGTGACAAGAATAAGTTCATAAAATATATCAACCAGTACCGTGTCGAAATACAAAGATATTTTAATAAATATGAGGATTTATTTTGGAACGTTTATTCAAGAGTAGACAGCGCAGAAACCATATTAGGGCTATATCAAAAAAATTTTAACAAGTATGACCTAAGCCAAATCTCCCTGGCGTTCGCGATGTTGGCTAAATTAAATTTAATATGCTCAAGGCATTCAAAAAACTAAAAAGTGTAACCGTAATTGCTCCGCATCCGGACGATGAAGCAATGGGGTGTTCGTCCTTTTTTGAGAAACATTTAGTGAAAAAGTTAATCGTGGTAACCGACGGCGGAATACAAACAATAAAGAAAACTATGGATGGAGAAAAATATATCACCAAGAGGAAAAAAGAAACACTCCGATTTGCCTTGACCTTCGGTGTTAAAAAAAACAAAGTATACTTTCTCAAATTTCCCGACGGTCAACTCCAGAAATTTTCGGCAAACGCAATCTTTGAGAAGATTAATGAGCTAATAAATAAAGAGGATATTCTGCTTTTACCCAGCCCCCGCGATATGCATACCGATCATAAAAAGGTTTCCCAACTTTATGACTTTTTCAATAACGAGATGCTATACTACACTGTCACCGGCAACTATGACGATAGTGTAATTATCAGATGTAAGAAAAGCAAAAGAAGTTTGATTAAAAAATTTTATCCGTCGCAATACTGGAGACTTAAAACGAGTAAATTTGAATTCAGACCATATGAGGAATACAAAGAATCTTAAACCAGCAGAGATTCCTGAAATTTTTCAACTCGAACTGACTAACGTCTGCAATTTAGACTGCACGATCTGTCCCCACTCCTTAATGAAACGGAAAAAAGGTTATCTCCGGTTTGATCTGTTAAAAAAAATCGTCAAGCGCGATGCTGTCAACACCAAAATCATCGGCTTGCATCTTTTAGGTGAAAGCCTGCTTCATCCTCAAATCAATGAAATCGTCGAATATTTGAAACAACACGGTATCAACTCTGAGTTAGCGACCAACGCCACTGTTTTGACGAAAAGTTTGTCCGAAAGACTGATAAAAAGCGGATTAAAAACAATTTGGTTTAGCTTTGACGGCAGCGCTAAAGAGGAGTACGAGTCAATCAGGCGGGGAGCGAATTTCAGCAAAGTGGTCAAGAATATCAAAACTTTTTTAGAAATAAACAAAGAATACGGCAATAACGTTCACACCATTATTCAGATGGTCGACCTGCGTAAATCAGAAGCAGAAAAAGAGCGGTTCTATAAGTTTTGGCAGAAGTCGGGAGCTTCGGAAGTTAAGGTAAAGTTTTTGGACTCGTGGGCCGGAACATTATTTAATGATTTAATCAGCTCTCCTGATGAAAAAAGAGTGCCCTGCGAGGAGCCTTGGAAAAGAGTGGCAATTCTCTATAATGGTGATGTTGTTCCTTGCTGCAGAGACTGGAACGGACAATATATTTACGGTAATTTGAATAAACAGAGTTTAGCAGAGGTCTGGAATAGCGATCGAGTAGCAAGTTTGAGAAAAGAGATGCTTACCGGTCGTTATGCGAGCGAGCCGTGCAAGTCGTGCAAAGAATGGTTTATTCCGATGAACAGAATGATTTCTCAGAAAGAAGATTAAATGGCAAAAATATATATTTTACATTTAGAACCGCTTGAAGAAAGATATACCAAACAGTGGTTAAAATGGTTCCGCGCAGAACTAAAGGCCAGAAATTTGGCCTATGAATTTGTTGAAGGTAAAACCCTGACGAACGAAGTGGAAAGCGGAGTGGTTTTGGACGCGGAGGGTACAAACTATTGGAAATTTACTCAGATGCTGGAAGTTTGTAAATTATTTAAAGAAAAAAAGATAAACAATAATGATATTTTTTTCACTATGGATCTTTGGCATCCTTCTCTTGAGGCAATACCCTATATGGCCACGCTCGAGAAAAAGAATGTCAAAATCTTTGGTTTTCTGCATGCAGGAAGTTATACAACGGAAGATTTTGCCGAACCCATGTCCGATTGGGCAAGTTTTTTTGAAAAAGGCTGGGCAAAAATTTGTGACGGTATTTTTGTCGGCTCAAAATATCATAAAGAAAAATTTATCAGAAAAAGAAAAATAGGCGGGCTTGAAAGCAAAATCTACGTTACGGGTAATCCCTTTAATACGCAAGATATCCTGAAAGCCGTTCCTGAGAAAATAAACCCCGTCGGCCGAAGAGAGAACATTGTTATTTTCTCACACCGGTGGGACTATGAAAAAAGGCCCAATGTTTTTGTGGATATGATGAACCAATTACAAAATATTAGAAAAGACTTTAAGGTATATATTACAACCAGCAGAAAGAAATTCAGATCAAATCAGAAATGGTTAATAGAAAAGCTTCACTCGGCACGTTTTGAATATCACATATTTGACGGCTTATCAAAGGAACAATATTATCAACTGCTTTCAAAATCAAAAATATTTGTTTCAACTACCATAGAAGAAAATTTTGGTTATTGCCTGCTGGAGGCCATGACTTTAGGTTGTACTCCGGTTGTCCCGAATAAGTATTCACACCCCGAAATATTGAACAATGACAGTCGGTTTTTATACAACAATAATAAAGAAGCTGTTAAAATTGTCTCTGCTTTTCTTGATAGTCCGATTTCGATTTCGAAACTTGCTTTTAAATATAATTATTCTATCGGGAAAATTATAGATATCATGATTAAAAACCGAGACTGACCACGATTGAGGAATCATTTCTTATCAGAGAAAGTTGTTTATTACCCAAAAAATTCGTGAGCAAAGAATGCTTTAAAAGAGTGTTTCATTTAATTTATGCAAGATGAGTGCTCTACCTAAAAATGAACAGAGGATTCTTTCTTAAAGCATTAAGATCGTAGTTTATGAGTTAAAAAGTTCTTTAAAATTTTTACGTTTTTTCTTTGAGACAAAATCTGAAAGATTTTGTCTTGTTTGAGCAGACAGTGGCGAAGCGAATAAGGCGAGGAGCGAGGCTGAGCGAAGTCGAAGGCGAGCGACGAGCCGGAGAGGGTCTAAAAATTGGCTGAAAAATGAGTTCGAATTTTTTCGTAAACGTTCACCAACAAAGAAATTGAAGCAGAAGTGGGGGCAGCGCTGGCTGCGCCCCCCTCCGCAGACAGCGCTGCAAAGGGATATTTTAAGTTTGGCCGGAGTTGCCGTAAAAAAAGAACAGAAGAAAAAACACAAAAATTTTAAGGGACTTTCTTATTAACTCAAATGGCCGTCTCGGTTGTACTCAGATCCTTTCGGTTCTGCCCGAGACGGCCATTAAAAAACCGGAAGGAATATCTGAGTACGCCTTCAATATATACAATTTTAAAAACAATAACAATACCGATGCCTTTCTTTATTTTTAATAAATTGTTAAAATGATAATGATAATAAAAATTAAATCAAAAAAATGAGCGAAACTTTTGAAGGTTCTCTTAGGCCATTTACCCAAGAACAAGTAACTAAAGGTGAGAAATTACCGGAAAATATTTCTTCAATAACACACTCAGTCGAGGCTGGAGAAAAGTTAAAACTAGATTTGATAATAGATCGAATCAGCAAAGTAGCCCACGCTATCAAGGGTAGAACGCAGGAGCGTTTTGCAATTTTGGGCAGTATGAGTATGTACGCTACACTAAACGAATTGCGGGCGGATGGGAACCAATTAATGATTCTTGAGCAAAGAATTGAAGGTGGAAAGAACGATTATGATGTTGGAGTGAGTCCAGAGTCTTTGATTCAAGTCATGGGTAGTTTCGAATGGAATGGCGAAGCAAAACACCTGCAAAGAGGGCATGTTGGAGGGGGAAGAGAAATGGTAGATATAATGGCACGCCGAGAATTAACCCTTTTTCCATGGAGAGAAACCGAGATTGATGGAAATAGGTTTTTTGTTCAATCAGCAGAAGAAATGATTTTTGAAAAAATGGGGGCGTTAATAAATCCAGGAGCCGATGAGCAGGGCGAATCTAGAATAAGGGAGGTAAAATGGGGTGTTGATATAAAATTGCTAAAAGCGTACTTGACAATAAAAAACGGGTGGGATGACAAACAAGTTGAATCTTATCTTTCGCAAAGATGGGGCGACTATGTAGAAGATACACGGTATCAAGGAATGGGTGAATTAGTAGATCTTGTAAAAAGCGGTACACCAGTGACAGAAGTTATAAAAACTGCTCTGGAAAAAAGACTTGGAAAAACAGATATAAGTGATCTGAGCCAAGAACTAACAAATATTTTCGGAGAACAAGGAAAGCAACAGATTGACAGTTTGTTAATATCCCCAACACCCGAACAATTTGAGGCGAATTTAAGAGCTTTAATGGACTTGAGGCCTGGTAAAAAACTCAGCTATGAAGAAGCTTCGGCACAAGCCGAACAAGAGTTCGATAAACTTGTCAGGAAAGAATAAAAACCAGATTGATAACAATTGAGTTCCATTCTTTTCGCCTTGCGAAAAGAAAAAATCGCGCGCGCAAAAAATAGTTGCCATGATTTGTCAATCATAGCAAAAACTGTCGGCTTACGTGTTACTCTTTCCCCGGGATACTTCTCCCATAGTATGTAAACGCTAATCAATATTTGTTAAGCTACCAAAAAGGTGGGATAGGGTTTCGTCGGTTTCCGATCCCCGCCATTTGGCGGGGAATCCGGTGAGTTCGAGACTCCCACCCACCTTTTGGATATACCAGAGAAGATGCGGTTGACCAATAGAGTGGTGCGATCCCTATGTAATCGGGAATACGCCAAAGCACGTAAGCCTTCAACCGTTTCTTCACCTTGAGTATACCATGAAGCCCCGCTGAGCGGGGCGGATGGGAGGTGAAACATGAACATAAACAATGAACCAATTGACCAAAATAGCGCAGTCTACATCGGTATTGACGTCCATCGCTATCAACACACCGCTGTGGCTGCCAACCGGTTTGAAGAAGCAATGGGAGAGTTGACATTTCCCAATACCCCGGGAGGTATCAAAGAATTTTTACACTGGACAGATGTGCTTGCTGATAATAGCAGAACCCGCATCATCGGGATTGAGGGGGCAAATGGAAATGGCAAGTTACTGCGTAATGCCGTAACTCCAGTATTTCCTGCTGTCTACGAAATCAACCCGATCTATACAAAGCAAAGACGGGATCACGGCACCCGTGGAGATAAATCAGATCCGGTGGATGCCAGGCTGATGATTGAAGTTTTAACCCGGAAACTTGATGAGTTGCCAAGAGTAACCAGTCAAGATACTTCAGATTCCATGCAGGCGCTGTCCGAACTGGTTGCATTTCATGATGATCTGACCCGATCGCAAACTAGACTGAAAAATCAGCTGCACCGGCTGTTTTACGATATTGACGCAACTAGCGAAACCAGTCGATCACGGACATTCAGCAACAAACAGCTCAAGTACTGGCTGACAAAAACAGCAAAGACGGATTTATCAATCAACTGTACTATGCAGCGGTTCATCATACGAAACAAAATCCATCAGCTGCTTGACTTGAAGAAAACACGTGATATAGCAGATGATCAAATCACACAGTTGGTAGCGCAATTTAATGGCAATCTTCTTTCCCTACCGGGAGCAGGCATCATTACGACGGCTAAGATCATTTCTGCAGTGAAAGGTATCGGGAGATTTGGAAACATCCGTCAGTTTGTCAAATATGCCGGTATTGCTCCTGTTGAACACCAGTCGGGTAAAACCAGGAAACACAAACAGGCCAAGGGCGGTAACAGACAGCTAAACACCGCTATCTATACCATAGCCTTAACCCAGCTGCGTTGCAACCCGAAAGCCAAAGAATACTTTGAGAAAAAGATTGCCGAGGGAAAAACAAAGAAACACGCACTACGGTGTCTGATGAAACGCGTTGCCTGCATAGTGTACGGAATGATGAAAGGAGGCGAGGTGTACAGGGGATGATTCACTGTCTGACTCTCTAGTCCCATAGAAAACTGGGACTTGACATAGAGTGTCTCGAACCTAATTTTGAAAGATAAAAAGTTGCTGATAGACGGTCACAAACCATTCTTTTTAATAGAAAAGTGTCTCTCGGAAATAAAAGCCGAAGTTCCAGAGTTCGAACCTACAAAAAATATTG
>Ga0210015_1001107_pt1 | contig 27030 bp, 20 predicted proteins | sample CryGeymeta201522_FD_185471 | JGI IMG/M metagenome (GOLD analysis project Ga0210015, IMG submission 185471) | Groundwater microbial communities from Crystal Geyser aquifers in Utah, USA - Crystal Geyser metaG 2015-22 (SPAdes) (version 2) | ecosystem: Environmental > Aquatic > Deep subsurface >... | reverse complement strand
ACGGGTCGGCCCTGCGGAGACAGCCGGTTGATATTGCGACTTGACCTGTCTGCGTGCGGACACGCACAGGCAGGAAAGATGCTTGGCAGAAGGTTGCAGGCAATGCCGAGGGGGAGACCTCGGAAGTGAAAGCAATAAATGGGCGCTGTCCCTATTTTTCCGTCGGAAGTGAAAGCAATAAATGGGCGCTGTCCCTATTTTTCCGTCAAGCAATAAATGGGCGCTGTCCCTATTTTTCCGTCCCTATTTTTCCGTCTATTTTTCCCTATCGAGATCATCCTCAAAACCCAGAACAAGTGGAAAAAGGTTACGGAAAGATACTATTCGTAATTCCATTGAAAGAAATTGCGACATCGCAAAATTGCAGATGCGGATGGGTAGTACTGACGTCCAGTTGTTTCTGTCTTATGGAAAATAGTGATGGTTAAGGTAGAGCAGATCGCAAAAGCCTTTTTAAAAATCCATTGACGTGAAATAATCATAGGAGTATAGTCTTTTATATACTCGGTTGAATCTGAAAGTAAAGAATGATTATTATAAGGGATAGAAGATGAATTTACTTGACCGGATCGAGCTTGATCCCAGAGTGTGCAACGGCAGACCCGTGATTAAAGGAACTCGAATTCCTGTTTCCGTTATTCTGGAACAAATAGCAGAAGATGGGACATGGGATACTTTGCTTGCCGGCTATCCGGAATTGAAGAAGGAAGATATTCAAGCAGCTTTACTCTATGCCAGAGCATCTCTCGAACACACTGAGGTGAGGGTAGTCGGTGCCTGAATCCCTTAATCTCTATCTGGATCAAATGTTTCGTCTGGATGTAGCCCAGGCCTTACGCAATGAAAAACACAATGTTGTACGTGCATCAGAAGTCGGTCAAGCTCGAGCAGATGACCGGCAGATTTTAGAGAGAGCGATTGCTGAAAACAGAATCCTTATCACTCTTGACGAGCATTTCGGAGATTGGGTCATTCTTCCATTGAGAGAACATTCTGGAGTCGTTCGGCTAAAGGTCAATCCCACAACGTCCAAAAATGTGACAAGGCTTCTTTTACCTTTCTTACGCCTTCATACTGCAGAGCAGTTCAGGAACCATCTTGTTATACTCTCACCCAAATATTCCAAGTGGATTAAGACAGTATGACTTGCATGGATCAGCGGCATAGCGGCATTGGAGTCTGTCTCTTCGGTCGATGACTCGTAGAGAGGCAGGACTTTTTATTTAGCCAAAAAACCTATGCCAAATTAATTATCATTGACTTTCCCAGATTCTGTGCTATTAATTAAGCATTATTCTGTATTACCTGCCGTTTACTGCCTGATTTAGGTTAGGCATGTTCTTATATCATCACATTCTTCAAGGGGATTTTTTATTTAAGAGGAGTGGGAGTCATGAAAAAACTATTTCTATTGTTTGCTGTATGTTTGTCTGTATCCATGCTGACAGTTAATTCTTATGCCCAACTCATAGACAACTTAGACGGCACCGTGACCCAGGTCCGGATTGACGGATCACAGCTTATGTGGCTCAAGGATGCAAACGCTGCTCAAGGATCAGGCTATGATCCTTTTGGAGATGGCATGATGAGCTGGTACCGAGCTAATGACTGGATCGCATCTCTTAACAGCGCTAATTATCTCGGCCACAACGACTGGCGGCTGCCCGCGACCCTGCCTGTCAATGGGAACACGTATAATTATAATCAGAGTGATAATGGTTCCACGGATTATGGTTACAACATCAGCGCCACCGGATCGGCGTATCCTGGCAGCACAGGGAGTGAAATGGCCTACATGTACTATTACGAGCTTGGGAATAAGGGCTATAGTGACACCTCCGGCAATTATGCACAGCCGGGCTGGGGATTAACCAACACCGGTCCCTTTACCAACCTGCGACCCGACTACTACTGGTCGGGTACGGAGTATGCTGACTGGCCGGACTACGTGTGGCACTTCTTTTTCAATGGCGGCCGCCAGCGCCTCTTAGGCAAGGGCAAAGACGACAGGCTCTACGCCTGGGCTGTTCGTTCCACGGCGGTCCCTGAACCCACCTCACTTATCTTGCTGGGTACAGGGTTGGTGGGGGTGATAGGGTTGAAGAGAAAGAGCCATTGACTCTAACTTATAAATTGGTAGAATGATGTGCGAACCATGATGATCTATACCCATGTTCTGAATCGTGGAGGTCATGGCGTACGCAGTCCTGCCGAGACGCTTAGAAAACTGTAGCGGGTGCGTATTATGCGGAAACGGGAATGAAAATGAGTCTTATCTGGAAACCATATAATCAATAGTTGGGCCTCAGAGGGCGCACACCTGAGCTATTGAAAGGGGGCAGGAATGAGGAAGTCGCTTGTTGGGTTTGCCTTGGCTATGGTGATAGCCGGATGCGCATCCACTCTGGAATCTCCCGAATATCTTCGATCTTCTCCGAAAGAGGTAAGCGGTATTGTTGAAAATTGGGGCAAAGAAGCGCAACCAGTGTCGTCGACCTTGTCTGTATGGAAACAGAGAATTCGCGAGTCTGACTACGCACTAATTCAACTTCGAGTAAATCTTGATACATATCGATTCGCCCTGTCTCGCGAGCAATTGGAAATGGTAATTGATGCAATCAATAACTATCAATCTATCGTTAGGCAATCTTCGTCGGAGCGCAGTAGCGCCATTGGTTGGCTATACAGAACGGATATCAAACTAAAACGCCTTGGTGAAAGCGCCAAAGATGATCGGCTAATCCTCAATGTAGAACGTAAAGAAAATGAGGCACCGGTTCTGACGCTCACCTTTGACTCTTGGTTGTTGAGTTTCGGAGGGCCAGATTCGCCCGCAGACCGAGTCTATAAGTTAGTGGTCTTCTCTCCAGCAGAGGTGGCGTCTTTGCGAGAAGTCTTAGAAGAGATTTATCGTGGCATCTAAGGCAGTCTGGGAGCCCAACAACCGCGTGGAGCCGACGCCGAAGACGGCGTACTGTTTCCTGATGTCTTGTGGCGGCTCGGCTCACGCGGAGCGTTACGCCTCCCAAAAGATCAACGATGACTGACGAAACAGAATTTCCAAACGTGCTTCACGGGCTCTTATGGCACGCAACACACCCCGATCGCTATCAGAAGATTCTGGAGGCGGGATTGATTCTGCCAAACCCTCCTATTCCAGATTGTGAGAGGTGGAAAACGGGTGGAGGCCCCGAATACTATCCATACGTACGCACTCTCGGTGGGGTGAGTCTGTTCGATTTTTATGGCTTTGAGCCCGAAAGCTATAGTGCAAAGTATCCGTTATCCACTTGGCAGGAATTCGTACCATACAGGCATTGTTGGGGCATTTCTGTATGGATCGAGATAGACCGTCATACGATTGCTGATCATTTCGTAAGTGCAGAAACACTTCTCAAGAGATGGCATCAAGACAAAGCGTATGGGCACACTATCATGCCTAAGATCGAAGCTGCATACCTGGGGCCAATCCCCGTAAGAGCTTTTCGGCGTGTCTTTATCAGCGGAGTCGACGTTCCGTGTTTTGAGGAAGTCCCGATTGAGCCCCAGAGAGAAGAGCTCTGATGGTTCAGGTAAAAGGGGGACAGCGACCGTTATTTAAATGGTCCTTATTTGTTCCTCCTTGTTTATTCCCCACCACCGGCGCTATTCCTTTTTCCTCACGATCTCTTGCAGCGCCGCGATTAGTGGCGGCAGGTCGTCCGTCACCGTGTCCCACAGCAAATCGAAGTCTATTACATCATACCCGTGAACAAGCCGATTACGCATTCCGATGATCATACTGCACCTCTGCCAGGCCCAACACCTCATCCCGGAAATGCGGAAGCCTTTTGGGGTCCGAAGCCTTTTGGAGCCTTTTGAACTCTTAATAGGGAACTCTTAATAGGGACAGAACTCTTAATAGGGACAGCGCCCATTATTACAGCAAATAACAGAAGACTTGACTTATCACATTGACAACTCTTAATAGGGACAGCGCCCATTATTACAGCAAATAACAGAAGACTTGACTTATCACATTTAATAAGTTATTATAAACCGTAATGTGGCGCATAAAAGAGCATCGAGAGATTGCAAAAATCTGCCGCGGGCTTCCACCGGCGGTTGTTAAGAAATACGAGCTGTGGAAGGACATTGTATTCAGGCATGGGCCAGAAAAGTTGAGAGCCTTCCCTTGGTTCCACGACGAGAAGCTGAAAGGGAAGCGAGGGGAGCAGCGGTCTTCGCGTCTGAGTCTGCAATACAGGGTCATCTATACCGTGAAGAGGGAAATAGTCACGGTTCTTGTTTTGGAAATAACGCCGCACAACTATTAGGAGAACATATGAAAGCTCGTAAGCGTGCTGAATTTGTACCGGCAAAACCTCATGCAAAACTGACGACCGGTGAGGTCATTCGGATGCTTCGGGAACTGAAAGGCTGGACCCAGGCGGAACTTGCCAGGCGCTCCGGCATCAGCGCAACCAATATCAGCCTCTTGGAAAACGGCAAGGTGGAAATCGGCAAAAAACGTGTGGAGCAGATCGCAAAAGCCTTTGATGTCCATCCTGCCATCATCATGTTTCCGGAGTATGAGGGAAAAGAAATCCAAAGGGTGGCCTAAAAATCGATGGGATAGATTCCGGGGACAATACCTAATCGAAATTATTGCTCCACCAGAATTTTAAAAGGGAAGGATGCCGGTGATGAATTATTCATTCGATGTTGAGGCATTAGTCAAGAATTCGGGTTTGACCACAAGACAAATAAAAGAACTTATAAAAGAAGTTCTAAGTGAGTTTCCAAGCGATCCTATGATGCAGGAGTTACACCTGCGGCGGTATGTTAAATTTGAGTTGTCCCGGAAAGCAGCCGTACAGTCAAAAGCAAAATCCGCAAGGTAGACAGAAGGGCGGTAGACTGACCCGCCACCCTTAACGAATCCCAATTCCCTTTCATTAGAAGCCATGCCTCCAACATAACATTGCTGGTTACGCTTACTGCCCACCACCAGTAAACCGAGTACACGGGTTTCCCCATATCATACCGCCTCGCCTTTCACAAAGACGGTCATGATCATGTTGTAGCAGAAGATGAAGATGGAGAGTACCTCCACAAGACCTGAAATGATAAAGATCGGGAAAAGCGGCTTATCCGGCGTTATCTGTCCGGTCATGGAGATCAGCGCCATGCCGATCAGTCCGATATTGGCGAGCCAGAACTGGATTTCTCCGAGGCGGCTGCTGTAGAGGGGGCGTCCGGTGAAGCGGGGGAGGATATGATAGCCCACCCCGAAGATCATCATGGACATCCATCCGAGAAGGTTCAGGTGGACATGGGCAAAGCGCAGTTTTGCCGATACCGGAAAAACCATCATGGCCGCTCCCAGGACGCTTGCGATCATCAGGTAGAGAATCCCCATGAAAATAAATCTTTTTACGAATCTATCCATGTCTCTTTCCTCCTTAAATCAGCCGTGTTGATCTCATATTCTTTACGAAAAGACGAATTCTTTCTTAATATTACTCCGGGAAAACAAAAACTTCTGTGATATAGGTCACTGTGGAGTTGACTTGCCAATGCTATAAATCAATGGTAAGTTTATAGCCCAAGATTGCCTTTTTTGCAATGGCATTATTAAAGAGACCCCAAAAATAAGGATCATCTTCAAAAGAGTGGATGAAAACATCAGGGGTCAAGGGGTCAAGGATTCCAGGGGCCAAGTGAAGTGCTAAAAACATAAGGGGCAGAGGGTCCTAAGTTTCAAGGGTTCCAGTGTTTTTATCTGGAGATTTTGCTTGCGTTTCAGTATTTCACTTGACCCCTTGACCCCTGGAACCCTCGACCCCTTCTTACCCGCTAAAGGGCCGATGGCTCGTAGAGGAGAACAACCAAAATGAGAGGGGGTGACGAAGAGAGGAGGGTGTGCGATAATTTGTGGTGTTTAAATAGGATAACGACTAAGGAGACGAAATTATGACCAAAAATACTGCAAGGAACTGGTTCTTCATCGGGACCATGGCCTGTCTGGTAATCTTTTTTGCATTGTCGATCCATACCATGTCGACCATCAAGGATTATACGCATTAAGAGAATTTGACGGACGACGTCATCTCGGGCAAGAAGGTCTGGGAAAAGTACGACTGCATCGGCTGCCATACCCTCGTGGGGGAGGGCGCATACTACGCACCGGAACTCAAGGATATCTACAGCCAGAAAGGGCCGGACTTTATCCGGGCCTTTCTCAAGGACCCGGTCAAGGTCTGGTATGGCGGGATCGAGAAGGCCAAAGGCCAGAGAAAGATGCCCAACCTGCACCTCTCGGATGAAGAGATCAGCCATCTGATTGCCTTCTTCGAGTGGATCGACAAGATCGATACCCACAACTGGCCGCCAAGGCCGGCAAAGGCCGTAGAGGCAGAAGCGGCGGAACCGGGTATGACTGCTTCCAAACCGGTCCAGAAAACTGCGGCTGACCACGAGGTCGAGGAAGGGAGGAGACTGGTTACGGAAAAGGGATGCACCTCATGCCATAAGATCAAGGGTGTAGGGCAGACCGTGGGGCCGGATCTCACCGGCGTGACCAAGAGACTGGATCCCGATACGCTTCATAAGAGGCTGAAAGACCCGAAGTCTGTGAATCCGGAGTCCATCATGCCCATTTTCGGATTCAAAGATGAAGAGATCCAGGCAATCACCGCCTATCTCAAAACCCTATAGGAGGAAGTCAGAATGAAATACAAGACCCAGAGTGTGGCCTACAATCATTTTGTCGTGGCCCTATTGCTTTTAGTGCTTCAGGTCATTGCCGGGCTTTGGATCGGCATCCAGTATGTTTTTCCGGATTTCTTTTATCAGGTCATTGATTTTAATGTCATGAGGACCATTCACATCAATCTGCTCATCGTCTGGATCCTCATCGGGTTTATGGGCGCCTCTTACTACCTCGTGGTGGAGGAGTCCGAGACCGAGGTCTGGAGCCCGGCCCTGGCCAATATCCACCTCGCGGGATTCGTGATCGGCGGCGTGGCTGCCATCGTCGGGTATCTCTTCGGAATAACCGACGGACGTGAGTTCCTGGAGCAGCCCTTCATCATCAAACTGGCGATCACGGTCGTGGTCCTGGCCTTTGTCCTGAATATCATCATGACCATCATAAAGGGCGGAAAGTGGACCTCGGTTCAGATCGTGCTGGTCATGGGACTGGTAGGGGCGGCGCTCTTCTTTCTCCCGGCACTGGGGAACCATGTGGGCGCTTATCGTAATCTCTCCGTGGACAAGTACTTCTGGTGGTGGACCGTGCATCTCTGGGTGGAAGGGGTCTGGGAGCTGATCATGGGCGCTATGCTTTCCTTCCTGCTCCTGAAGCTGACCGGCGTGGACCGGGAGGTCCTCGAGAAATGGCTCTATGTGATCGTGGGGATCACCTTTTTCTCAGGCATCCTGGGGACCGGCCATCACTATTACTGGGAAGGGTATCCTTCTTACTGGCTCTGGATCGGCGGGATTTTCTCGGCCGCTGAACCCTTTGCCTTCCTGGGCATGACCATCTATGCCTTTGCCATGATGGAGAAGGCAGGCCGCGCGCATCCGAACCGGGCCGCCATCTATTTCACCCTTGGCTGCGCGATCTTTGCCTTTCTGGGGGCCGGTATCTGGGGGCTCATGCATACCCTGCCTCAGATCAACCGATATACCCACGGTTCCCAGATCACGGCATCCCATGGCCATCTGGCCTTTTTCGGCGCCTATGCCATGATCAATCTCGCCATGATGGCCTATGCCATTCCGGCTATGAAGGGTAAAGACGGCTTTGACAAGCGGACTGCGCTCACCGCTTTCTGGCTCATGGTCATCGGCATGTCCGATATGACCCTGGCCCTGTTCGGCGCAGGGGTCGTGCAATCCTTTATGGAACGCTACAACCACATGCCGTTCATGGTGGTGCAGAACCAAATGTGGCTCTTCTATGCCATCCGCCTTGCCGGAGGGGTTGTCTTTGCCGTCGGTGTCCTGTACTTTGTCAAGGCCTTTTTCCAGGGCGGGGTAAAACGGGCGGCGTGACAGTCACCCGCGTTCAGCTTTCAGCGGTCAGCAGAAAAACCGAATCCTGGGCCTTTGCTGGCATCTGATTGCTGATCGCTTTTTGTATCAAGGAGAAGCAAAGATGAAATCCTATCTTGAACAGGCCGACGAAGTGGAGAGTCCGGAACAAGCCATGCCTTATTACATCCCCATCGGGGACGAGGCGGTGGTATTTGAAACCGCCTACCGGAAGAAGCTCCCGCTCATGCTCAAAGGGCCGACCGGCTGCGGAAAGACCCGGTTCATACGGTACATGGCGCATCGTCTGGGACGGCCGGTGGTGACCGTGGCCTGCCACGATGATCTCACCGCCGGCGACCTGGTAGGGCGTTACCTGGTCAAGGGCGGAGAGACGGTCTGGATCGACGGGCCGCTGACCCACGCCGTGCGGATCGGGGCCATCTGTTACTTAGATGAGATCGTGGAGGCCAGGCAGGACACCACCGTGGTGATCCATCCTTTGACCGATGACCGGAGGATTCTTCCCGTAGAGAAGACCGGGGAGACCCTGACGGCGCCGGATGAGTTCATGCTGGTGATCTCGTTTAACCCCGGATACCAGAGCCTGCTCAAGGATCTGAAACCCTCCACCAAACAGCGGTTCTTGGCTCTGGAATTTGATTATCCGGCTGCGGACAAGGAGGCGGAGATCGTGGCACACGAAAGCGGTGTGGAGATCTCGACCGCCCGTTCCCTAATCCTTCTGGGGAGCAAGATCCGGAATCTCAAGGACAAAGGACTCGAGGAGACGGTCAGCACCCGGCTTCTGGTTTATGCCGGGCAGTTGATACAAGGCGGGATCCCTTCGCCGAGGGCCTGTGAGCTGGCCATGCTGCAGCCGATTACCGACGAGCCCGAGGTGAAGAGAGGGATCAGGGAGTTGATTACGTCCGTGTTTTAGTCTTTTGGGCAAAAAGGTGAAGTTTGGGTATGAAGAGGAAGCTTAGGGTGTTCAAATTCTAATTTCGAAATCCTAAATCCTAAACAAATCCAAATTTCAAAATTCAAATGTACAAAGCAGGGCTGTTTTGAATTTTTGTCATTAGATATTGTTTAGGGTTTAGATATTAGGATTTAGTATTTGGTATATCTGTAGGATGTACATGATCCAGGCATTCATTGACAGAACGATCAACAGAAATTCCCGGGAGAGGCAGGACGCTTCTTCAAGCGTCGTTCGCCTGCAGGAGATTCAGGAGGTCTTGGATATATATCTCTCCGGGCTCATGAAACAGCCCCTAAGCGTGCGGGAAAACCGGATCTGGCAGGAGGGGAAGGGGTATGCCTTTGGTCTGATCCGCATGGCCGACAAACAGGTCCCTTCAGACCCGGAGGATTCCTACACCGACCTCAAACGGATCTTTCTCCCCGAGGAAATCAACACATTCCCCGATGCCGATGGGAACTTCAATTTTTACAAGGCCATCATTGCCCACAAGTACGGCCAGATCCGCTTCGGGAGTCTTGAGGTACTCGGGCTCTTTGAAAAGATCGAAAATCCGGATCTGGTCCGCGATCTTTTTGCGCTCATTGAAGATGCTCGTATGGAGCGGCGCCTTGTGGATGAACTGGGCGGGCTGAAAAGGCTTCTTGCGGCCCATAGGTCGAATTCGCTTAAAGTGAGGAACGGGATCCCATCCATGTCCCCCAAGCAGGCAAGGGTGGAGGCCCTTGTCCGGGTCAGCCTGGATCCCCATAACAATCTTGCGCCTTTTCCGGATGGGGTGAGAACCTGGGCGGAGCCCTATCGGGAAGAGATGCTGCACCTGATCGGAAACGGGAGCACGGCGACGGATTCGGCCCGGCTCGCCCTTGGGATCATGGGAGACCTGAACCGAGAGGAGGGTGAATACCGGGGCGTGGATCCTGTGCCCTACCGGGGAAGGATCAACCTGAATGCCGTGCTCCGGACGCTTCGAGGGGCCATCCAAGTCGAAACCGTGGGCCACGCTGGGGACGGAGAGGCCGAAGATGCCGAGCAGAAGCAGAAGGAACTCACCACACAGAGAAAGGTCGCGCCGGAGTCCACCGAGTTTGATGAAGAAGAGGCCAAGAGGGGGATTCTGCTCAACCGGTTTGACAAGATCAGCATGATCGCCAAGTATTTCAATATCAGCCGCCCTCTGGATACGGACGAGGATGTGGAAGACCTCAGGAAGTCTCTGGACGAACTGGAATCCACGGGAATGATCCGGACCGCACGCAAGGCCGGGAGCATCCTTTTGGTAGAAGACGATTTTGATTTCGATACGGAAGCGGAGGATGTGGACACGGGGGACGGACCACCGGGGATCCTCTATGACGAATGGGACTGCCGGATCGGCTCTTTTCGCGAGGACTGGTGCACCCTGCATGAGAGGACCTATAACCGGCTGGATGCGGAATGGGCCGAGAACCTGATGCAGAGAGAAAGCCGGCTTTTCACCAGGATCCGGAAGGAATTCATGGCCCTCCGTCCCGAGTACCAGAAGCTCCGGAAGCGGATTGACGGCGAAGAGGTGGACCATGACGCCTTCATCGAGGCGCTGGCCGACATCCGTGCCGGTGTGGCGCCGTCCGAGAAGATCTATATCAAACGGTCTCGGCGGAGAAAGGAGATTGCCACGGCTTTTCTGGCCGATCTTTCGGCATCCACCGATGCCTATGTCAAGAACATGAGGATCATGGACCAGCAGCGCGAGGCCCTCCTGCTCCTGGGTGAGGCCATGGAGGCGATCCAGGACCGTTATGCCATCTACGGTTTTTCAAGCAAGACCCGTAAACAGTGTGATTTCTTTACCCTCAAGGGGTTCGACGAGAACTACGGCCCCGATATCAAGGCCCGGATCGGCGGGATGAAGCCCCTGGACTATACCCGAATGGGGCCGGCCATCCGTCATCTGACCGGGATCCTCAAAAACGTTCGGGCCCGGACCAAACTCATGATCATCCTGAGCGACGGCAAGCCCAACGATTTTGACGTCTATGAAGGCAAATACGGCATTGAAGACATCAGGAAGGCCCTGCTCGAAGCGAGGGCCTCAGGCATCCAGTCTTATTGCATCACCGTAGACACCGAGGCAAGGGAATATCTTCCCACTATCTTTGAGCGGGGGAACTTTCTGGTTCTGGAAGATATCCGATCCCTGCCGCAGAAGCTGGTGGGGATGTACCGGAAACTGACGGGACTGAACGGCTCGTCCCGTTAAAAGTTTCTCCGTCTTGATGATGACGTTCGCCAAGACGCCACCCATGTTCGTGTCTCATTCGTGAAGGTTCGTGGCGAAAGGGTTTCTGTTTTTGTATCAATTATGTGATTCACGTCACTATTTTTTATGCAACGTTGTGTTAATATATGAACAGATGAGTTTGCCACGAATGGACACGAATCTACGCGAAGTTTTTTTTCGTGCCTCATTCGTGAAGATTCGTGGCCAAGGGTTTCCGGTTTTGTATAAATTATGCGTTTCAGGCAGCAGACAAATATGGCTGATGGATAGTTTACCGTGCTGCAGTTGCATAAAAAATATTAAGGAGGAATCAACATGAAAGAAATCACAAAAGACACGGTGATCGGGGATGTGATCAAGCTCTGTCCAGAGGCCAGAGCCGTCATTGAGAAACATTTTGGAAACGGCTGCTTCACCTGTCCCGGGATCAATATGGAGAGCATTGCCTTCGGTTCCACCATGCACAACCTGGACCCGAAGGTGATCGTGGACGAGATCAACGAGGTTTTGAAGATCAAGGTTTAAACAGGGATCGAAATTCATTCATCATGATAGGAGTGGTTATGGAAACCATTGAACTGAACGCACTGAAGAAATATTCCAAAGAGCATCCGGTCAAGCAGCTTCTTCACGACTCGGAACATCTGCGCATGGCCCTCCTGTGTCTGGAGGCCGGCCAGGAGATCGTCTCCCATGTAGCCCCCTCCACGGTCATGATGCAGGTTCTGGAAGGTGAAGGGGAGTTCACCGTGGGCCAGGAAAAAAAGAGAGGTTCGGAAGGGAGCATCTTTCACTGCGAGCCGAATGTCCCCCATGGCATCCGGGCCCTGACGCGCCTTTCTGTTCTGGCCGTTGTGGCGCCGAGGCCCGAATAGGACCATTTAGCAGAGAGGTGATGAGGATGACGAGGATCACCCGGGAGATGATCATCAATGACGTGATCAGGCAGTATCCGGAGACCATTTCAGTCTTCAACCGGTTTAATGTGGATTCCTGCTGCGGCGGAGGGGCATCCATTGAATCCACGGCCCAAAAAGATGGCGCCGACCTGGAGAACCTGATGGATGCACTGAACAGCGCTCTTCAACGCTGAGAGGCGACCCTGCCCTGACGCCTATGCTTGATCGAGGAATCCAGACAAAATAAACCGGATGATCCGGCCGGACCCGTCCTCCGCCCCCCGATCACAGTCGAGGGGAGGCTGGATCGGGGAGCCGGATAATGACGAACAAAGAAACGGATGCCTGATCAGGTCCGGCATAACGAAATACGAAGCCGTCAAACTTGAGACTAACTGGCAATATCTTGAGTCGGGCTTTTCAAGCTTGACACCGGATTCAGTTCTTCGTTATATTCTGCACGTTCATTTCTCAATTATTTACGAGGGAATTTTTCTTCCGGGGTCTCCCACATGGATCGTTCCACCAATCACGTGCCGCAAATCCCGCGGCTTTTGCTTATCACGGCCTGGCTGATCATGCCGGCCGCTTTCGGCTTGCTTGCCATTGTCATGGGGCAGGACGCAGGCTGGGATCTGCGAAACTACCATTTCTACAACCCCTACGCATTTCTGCACGGTCGAATGAATTTCGATATCGTGCCGGCGCAGGTTGCAAATTTCTATAATCCGATCCTCTATGTCCCCTTTTATGAAATGGTCGTCCATCTTCCACCCAAAGCGGTTGGATTCCTGCTGGGTACGGTGCAGGGGCTGAATTTTCCGGTCTTGTTTTTGATTGCACACCGTTTGCTGGTCCCGCTTCACGGGCGCAAAGCCGCTTTCTTGGGTTTTGTGATTGCACTGACCGGCGTGCTCGGCGCCGGAAATCTTTCCGAAGTCGGCGCCATGTCTGCCGACAATATCTTGAGCATCCTGGTGCTTGTCTCTCTCCTGATCGTACTGGCGAATGACGCACGTCTGTCCGGCGCTCCATCCCCCGGTCTTCTCGTCAGGGTGGCCGGCGCCGGCGCAGCGGCCGGTTTAGCGGCGGGACTGAAGCAGCCGGCGGCCATCTTCGCTGTCGGCTTATGTGCGGCGTTCCTAACCGTGCCGGCCTCCCCGAAACGGAGGGTCCTGTATGCCCTATGGTTCGGACTGGGTGTGCTGGCCGGTGTCGCCATGACCGACGGATACTGGATGGTTCGCCTGTGGGTGAAATTCGGCAATCCGCTCTTTCCCTACTTCAATGATCTGTTTCAATCGCCCATGGCGACGATAGGAAATTATCGTGATGAACGTTTTCTGCCTCAAGGCGTGCTCGAAACGGTGTTTTTCCCGCTGCTCTTCGCATTGAATTCGTTGCACACGTCGGAAATTTATTTCCGGGATCTGCGCATCCCCTTGCTCTATGGTCTTCTCATGGTGCTGGCCCTTCATGCAATCCTTAGACTGCGTGCCGCTCCGGGTCTTCGTCACGAAACTCACAGTATGGAGCCGCACTTGTCCGTCTTCGGGGTTCGATTTATGCTGACTGCAGGGGTGGTCTCTTACCTTGCATGGCTGAAACTCTTCTCCATCTACCGCTACATCACGATCATCGAAATGCTTGCCCCGCTCGGTATCTGGCTGATTCTGGCGCGGATCTTCAGCGGCCGCAGAATCCGCATGGCCGCAGGACTCATGGCCCTCGTGCTTGTGCTGGCGACCCTGCGCCCCGCCGCCTGGGGGCGGATACCATGGAGTAATGACTACTTCGGCGTCACACCGCCGACGCTTGCCGACCCCGATCACACCATGGCGCTCATGGCCGGTTACGACCCGATGGCCTATGTCATTCCCTTCTTCCCTCAGGCTATCCGTTTTCTGAGAATACAAAGCTATTTCACCGGGCCCTCGGATCAACCCAACGGCTTTGACCGGCTGATGCATCAACTCGTCGCAGAGCACTCCGGACCGCTCTATATTTTGTACCGCTCCTATGAGCAGGATGCGGCTCGTGCAGCCCTGCAGGCGTACGGTCTGCAATTACAGAGCGGCCGTTGTCAGGCGCTGCGGCCGCACATCGAAGCCGGACTCAAGGATCCCCTGCTCTTCTGCCCGGCCGTTCGTCAAGAACAGAGTGACCCTCTTCATGGATGAAAGCCGCTTTCTGTCAGGATAAATTGCGCACGAGGGTTTGAGCGCGTTTTAACAGAACTAAGGCCCCCGAATACCATAGAATCAGGCTGCACTCTGCCGGTATCCGTGCGTCGAGGTGACGGGCGACGAGGCGGGGCGTAAAATGCGCGGGCGGACGCGAGGTCTTGACACGGCAGACATACCGATCACCCTTTGCCGCGACCGGGACCCCGGCACGACGTTTCATCACCTGCCGTATCGGTTCTTCGGAACCCACAGGGTCCGCGTAAAGCTGCACTTGAACAAAGTCCGGCGGAATTCCACCGAGATCAAGCCGGACCTCGAAGGTCCAGCCGTCTTGCTCCTGAATTGCCGCAAGATCCCCCCATTGGACCTCATGCCAGTGATCCGCGAGGGTCCGTTCCCACGCCCGGAGCTCCTTGGCCAGGCGCCCTTTTCTCGCCATTCTGCGTTGAAACGCTGCCGCGGCAGGGAGGTAGAGTTTTTCCGCGTATTCCCGCACCATGCGGTTGCTGCTGAAACGGGGCGTGAGGTGGGCCATACTCGCCCGCATCCGCTGGATCCAGGCCCTGGGGAGTCCGGCCTCGTCCCGGTCGTAGAATTCCGGGACGACCTCCTCCTCCAGGAGCCGGTATAGCTGTTCCGCTTCCACGCGGTCCCACTCCCCCGCAGGGCGCTCCTGACCATCGCCGAGGGCCCAGCCCACATCCGGGGAGTAGGCCTCGGCCCACCAGCCGTCGAGGGAGGAAAGGTTGAGGCCGCCGTTGACCAGGACTTTCATGCCGCTCGTCCCCGACGCCTCCCAGGGCCGCCGAGGGGTGTTGAGCCAGACATCCACACCCTGTACCAGTTCCTGGGCGAGGTTCATGTCGTAGTCCTCCAGAAAAACCGCGTGGGCACGCACCTCCGGCCGTTCCACGAACCGGGCCCATTCCTGCACCAGGCGTTTGCCGGTCTCGTCCTGCGGATGGGCCTTGCCGGCCACGATGATCTGCACGGGCCGGTCCGGGTTGCCCAGCAGACGAACCAGCCGCTCCGTGTCCTGGAGCAGGAGATTCGGGCGCTTGTACTCGGCAAAGCGGCGGGCAAATCCCAGGGTGAGCACATGGGGGTCCAGGACCTTTTCCGACAGGGCCACCCGGTCCGGCGGCAGTCCGCGCTGTCCCAGGTGAAGGGCAAGGCGCCTGCGGGCATAGTCCACCAGGTCCGCCCGTTCCGCACTGCAAAAGGACCACAAGTCCTCATCGCTCATTTTTTTCAGGATAGTCCCGGTCAGGGCCTTAAGGGTCCCCTGCCAGCGTTCCTTACCGCAGACCTGGGTCCAGGCCTCATCCGCCCAGGGCGAATCCCAGGAGGGAACATGCACCCCGTTGGTGACATGAGTCACCGGCACCTCGTGATCAGGCCATCGCGGGAAAAGATCCTGAAAGATCCGGCGGCTGACCTCTCCGTGCAGGCGGCTCACCCCGTTGGTGATTCCGCAGGTGCGGAGCGCGAGGTAGGCCATATTGAACGGCTCTTGGGTGTCATCGGGGTTCTTACGCCCCAGGGCCGCCAACTCATGGGGAGAAACGCCGAGGCGGTCTGCATAATCCCGGCCGTATTTTTCCAGAAGCTCCCGGGGGAAGATATCGAAGCCGGCGGCAACCGGCGTATGCGTGGTAAAGACATTGCCCGCCCTCGTGGCCCAGAGCGCCTCCCAGAAATTTAGGTGGTTTTGCTCCATGAGGCGGCGTGCCCGTTCCAGAGTCACGAAGGCCGCGTGCCCCTCGTTAAGATGGCAGACCTCCACGGGGAGACCGAGCGCCTCAATCAACTGCCAGCCGCAGATCCCCAAGGCGATCTCCTGGGCCAGGCGCATCTCCTGCCCTCCGCCGTAGAGCTTGCCGGTGATGCCCCGGTCGTTCGGACTGTTTAATGGATCGTTGCTGTCCAGGAGGTAGAGCATGACCCGGCCGACTTCAGCCTTCCAGACTCGGAAGCGTACGGTTCGTCCGGGGGCATCGAAGGAGACGTGGAGCCAGGTCCCGTTTTCCGCAAGTACCGGCGTAATGGGGAGGCTCGTGGGATCATTATACGGATAGACCTCCTGCTGCCAGCCGCCGGCATCGATGACCTGCCGGAAATACCCTTCCTGATAGAGCAGGCCCACGCCGACCACCGGCACGCCCAGGTCGCTCGCCGCCTTGAGGTAGTCTCCTGCAAGGATCCCCAGACCTCCGGCATAGATGGGCAGGGCCTCGCTCAAACCGAACTCCATGCTGAAGTAGGCGATCGTGGGCGCATGGGTCTCCCCGAAAATCCCGTGGCTCCAACAGGAACAGCCAAGATACGACTCTCGGTCCTTAGCCAGACGCTTGAGCTCTTTCCTGAATTTTGCATCTCCGGCCAGATCCTCCAGGCGCTCCCGTGAAAGGTTCTGCAGGACCACGTAGGGACTTTTTGTCCGTTCCCATGTTTCCGGGTCCACGTCACTCCACAGGGCATCACCGGCATGACTCCACATCCAGCGGAGGTCGGTCACCAGGGTTGCCCACGGCTCCAGGCCGGCGGGAAGTTTTCGAGGGAAAAAGGGTGTGGTCTCCATGGTTCTGCTCCTTATCTGTTATCAGGTAGCGTCAAGATATAACCACAGAGCTCTGTGGTTTCTGTTGGTCTTTCATGTGTCCATGCGCCGCGCAGGCGCCGGCCGGTCCGAGTCCCTGCTCACTTTCTCATCTCTTGCCGCCTTTCCATGTCCATTTCAGAATTTCAGGCATGTCCTGGCCGTAGCGGGTGATATACTCCCGGTGTTCAATCAACTTGTCCCGGATGAACTGTTTTGTATAGGCCGCGATGGCATCGAGTTTGGGCACGCGGTCGATCACGTCCGCCGTCAGATGGAACCGGTCCAGATCATTGCGGACGGCCATGTCAAAAGGGGTGGTCGTGGTTCCCTCTTCCTTGTAGCCCCGCACGTGCAGGTTCTTATGGTTGGTCCGCCGGTACGTCAGCCGGTGGATCAGCCAGGGATAGCCGTGGAAGGCAAAGATGATCGGTTTGTCCGCGGTGAAGAGGTCGTCGAAATCATTGTCCGAAAGCCCGTGGGGATGTTCTTCCCTGGGCTGGAGGGTCATGAGGTCCACGACGTTGATTACGCGGATCTTAAGATCCGGCACATGTTCGCGGAGCAGGTCCACGGCGGCCAGGGTCTCCAGCGTGGGAACATCCCCGGCACAGGCCATGACCACGTCGGGGTCGGCGCCGAAATCACTGCTCGCCCACTCCCAGATCCCGATGCCCGAGGAGCAGTGCTTGACCGCCGCATCCATGTCCAGGTACTGGAGCGCGGGCTGTTTCCCGGCCACGATGACATTCACATAGTTCCGGCTCCTGAGACAATGATCCGTGACCGAGAGGAGGGTGTTGGCATCAGGCGGGAAGTAGACCCGGACGATGTCGGCCTTCTTGTTGACCACGTGATCTATGAAGCCCGGGTCCTGGTGGGAAAAGCCGTTGTGGTCCTGGCGCCAGACGTGGGAAGTCAGCAGATAGTTGAGGGAGGCGATGGGCCGCCGCCAGGGGATTTCGTCCCTCGTCACCTTGAGCCACTTGGCGTGCTGGTTGAACATGGAATCGATAATATGGATGAAGGCCTCGTAGCAGGAGAAGAAGCCGTGCCGGCCCGTGAGAAGATACCCCTCCAGCCAGCCCTGGCAGGTATGCTCGCTCAGGATCTCCATGACACGGCCGTCCGGGGAGAGATGGTCATCTTCGGGGATGGTCGGGTCCATCCAGGTCCGATCCGTGACCTCGAACAGGGCGCTCAGACGGTTCGAGGCGGTCTCATCCGGACCGAAGACGCGGAAATTCCTCTCTTCCATATTACGTTTCATCACATCTCGCAGGAAACGGCCCATGACGCGGGTCGCCTCGGCCGAGACCCGGCCCGGCTCCGGCGCCTCCACGGCATAATCCTTGAAGTCCGGAAGTTTCAGGTCACGGAGCAGAAGACCTCCGTTGGCATGGGGGTTGGCCCCCATACGGCGCTCTCCCTTGGGCGCAAGCTCGGCGAGTTCGGGACGCAAAGATCCGTTCTCATCAAAGAGTTCCTCGGACCGGTAGCCCTTCATCCATGTTTCGAGGAGCTTCACGTGTCCGGGCTTGGCCGCCATCTCGGACAGGGGGACCTGGTGCGACCGCCAGAACCCCTCGGTCTTGAGTCCATCGACCTCCTTGGGGCCGGTCCATCCCTTGGGGGTTCGCAGGACGATCATGGGCCAACGGGGACGGCCGGTCAGACCTCTGGTCCGGGCCTTTTCCTGAATGGTCTTGATCTTGCCGAATACAGTGTCCAGGGTTTCAGCCATGGCCCGGTGCATCAGCCCTGGATCTTCGCCCTCTACAAAATAAGGCTTGTAACCGTAACCCGCAAAGAGACTCTCCAACTCCGCATGAGGGATGCGGGCAAGAACCGCGGGATTGGCGATCTTGTAGCCGTTCAGGTGCAGGATGGGAAGCACGGCGCCGTCACGGACGGGATTGAGAAATTTGTTCGAATGCCATGCTGCGGCCAGAGGGCCGGTTTCTGCCTCCCCGTCGCCCACCACGCAGGCGGCAATGAGGTCGGGATTGTCAAAGACCGCGCCATAGGCGTGGGCGATCGAGTAGCCCAGCTCCCCCCCTTCATGGATGGAGCCCGGGGTCTCGGGGGCCACGTGGCTTGGAATACCGCCCGGGAAAGAAAACTGGCGGAAGAGCTTCTTCATCCCCTCAGCATCCCGAGAGATGTCGGGATAGAATTCGCTATACGTTCCTTCCAGATAGGTGTTCGCGACCAGGCCGGGACCTCCGTGACCTGGGCCGGCGATGTAGATCATATTGAGATTCTGTTCGCGGATGACGCGGTTGAGATGCACGTAGATAAAGTTAAGTCCCGGCGTGGTCCCCCAGTGCCCCAGGAGGCGGGGCTTGATGTGATTGAGAGTTAGAGGTTCTTTGAGCAGGGGATTGTCGTAGAGATAGATCTGTCCCACCGAGAGGTAGTTGGCCGCCCGCCAGTAGGCGTCCATATTCTTTAACTGATCCGTGGAAAGAGATTTATTCATTGTACGCTCCTTCTTATTGGTTCTTATCCCATTTCCCGGGTAAAAAGGGTTCAAGGATTACGCTTCGCGTGCCCCGCTTTTCTCAATCTTTGCCGTCTACAACGGCCACTACACTAAGGTATCTCTGGGTCAAGGGGCCGAGGGTCCAAGTAAAAGACAACACCTTTAACTTCCTGCAATGTTTGAGAACTTCTGAGTCCCTAAGTTTCTTGTCTGTCACTTGTCTTTTTCTCACACTTCACTTGACCCCTTGGATCCTTGGCCCCTCGAACCCTTCAGCCCTGAAGTCTTCACCCGTTCCTGCGAGAGCATGCTCCTTTTCTTACGCGTTGGTCTGAGAAAGAAGCATATACGTGTGCCGGGCGATCATCAGCTCTTCATTGGTATGGATGATACGGACGGTCGCCGGAGAGCCGGATTCTGAGATGATGGCCGCGTTTCTCAGGTTTTGCTCCGGATCAAGATCGAGCCCCAGGAATTCCAGCCTGACTGAGATGCGCCGCCGCACCTCGGGCGCGTTCTCCCCGATCCCGCCGGTGAAGACCAGGGTGTCCACCCCGCCCAGAACCGCGGCCAGGCCGCCCAGAAATTTCCTGGCCTGGCAGCAGAAGAGATCCACGGCATCCTTGGCCTGCGGTTCATCCGCCTCCCGTTCCAGGAGTTCTTTCATATCGCCGGTGATGCCGGAAACCCCCAGAAGACCGGCCCTGCGATTTACAAGTTCATTCAGCTCTCGGGGGGCCATCCCCTCTTGCTCCAGAAGGTAGAGGAGCACACCGGGGTCCAGATCCCCGGTACGGGTGCTCATGACCAGACCCCCGGCCGGGGTAAAGCCCATGGTGGTATCCAGGCATCTCCCCTTGTGCACGGCGGCCATGCTGGCCCCGTGACCGAGGTGGGCGATGATGATGCGGCCGCCGGCCGCCTCTTCGCCGGCCTCCCGCCGCAGCTCCTCCATGATATACTCATAGGAAAGACCGTGAAAGCCGTAGCGGAGGATGCCCAGGTCCCGAAGCTTCTTGGGGAGCGGATAGAGCTGGGCCACGCGGGGCATCTGCCGGTGAAACATAGTGTCGAAGCACGCAACCTGCTGGAGGGCGGGATCGTGCCGGCGGATCGCATCGATGGCGTCGAGTTCGTGGGGAAGATGTTCCGGCACGAAGGGGCTGAGTCTTCTGAGCTCCGCAAGCAGATCCGGGGTGATGAGACGCGGCCGGCTGTACTGCGTTCCGCCGTGCACCACCCTGTGCCCCGCCGCGTTCAGGTCCCGGTCCAGGGAATTCTCGTGCAGCCATTCCAGGATGACCTTCAAGGCCGCAGTGTGGTCCGGGAGGTCCCGCTGCTCTTTGATCAGGCTTGTGCCGTCCGCGTTCCCGGCGTGGAAGAGACTTCCGGAGAGACCGATCCCCTGGATTTCGCCTCTGAGGGCCAGCGTCTCCCGCTGTCCCATCCGGTACAGGGAAAACTTGATGCTGGAAGAACCGCTGTTGATCGTCAGGATCCTTTTTAACCGTCCATCTTCCATGGAGGCCTTTCACTTTCAAACAGGAGCGGTCTTAACACGCCCCCCCCTGACGAGTGCCGCGAAAATTCCCGCTGCCTTATTTACCGCTATTCCGTATCCCTGTCAAGTCACCTCCTCTGTTTTTGGGATGGTCTTTGACATGTTCAGCCGGAAATCGGACGACCAATTCAAATAGCACCGCTAACAAACCCATGCAGGCGAGGCGGTATCCGAACCCCTGATGGGGAACGCCGGACAATCCTCTCATGATCAAAGTTCAGGCCCTGGGACGGCGGACGACGCGGCGCGCCGTTTTTCGACCCAGCTTTTTCCTCGCTGACGGAGGCCGTCCATGAGACTGTAGAAGATCGGCACGTAGATCAGAGTCAGAAAGGTGGCCACGAAGAGTCCTCCGATGGCGACCACTGCGAGGGGGGAAAGCCTCTCCAATCCCAAGGCCCGCTGGGCGGCGATGGGGAGCATCCCCACGATGGTGCCGGCTGCGGTCATGAGGATGGGCCGGGTCCGGACCCGGACGGCCTGCTCGATGGCGTCCTGGATCTCCGCTCCTTTGGCCCGGGCCTTCTCGATGAAGTCGATGAGCAGGATGGAGTTGTTCACCACGATCCCCGCGAGCAGGATCATCCCCATGTTCGAGGGCATGCAGGCGTGCCGGCCCGTGATCAGGAGCCCCCAGGCCCCGCCGATCATGGCCAGGGGGATGGCGGACATGATCGTGACCGGGTTGGCCCAGGACCGGAAGGTGGGCGCCAGGGAGAAGAAGAGGAGGATCACGGCCAGGAGCAGGGCGCGCTTGAGTCTGCCCCCTGCCTCCTCCATGTTCTTGATTTCTCCTTCATGACTGATATAATAGCCCGGCGGGAGCGGAAGGCCGGAGAGGGCCTTCTGCACCCGTTCCTGGAGGTGTGAGATGGCGGTGGTCCCCCGGTACCCGTAGATGTCCACCGTGGGTTGCAGGTCCTGGCGGGTGAAGCGGGTTCGTGTCACTCCCTTTTTCACGACCGCGAGCTCGGAGAGCGGCGCCGGCCCCAGTTGTGTAGCGATCTGCACGGCCTTTAGCGCGGAAAGACTGTCCCTGGCCCCTTCAGGATAACGGACCCGGATCAGGTAGCCGTCCTCACCCGGGACCCGCAGGACCGAGGCCGGCCCGCCTTTGAGGGCCTCTGTGAGCTGACGGCTGATCTCCACGGGCCCCACGCCGTACCGGCTTGATTTTTCCACGTCTATGGTGAGAAGGAGTTGCCGCTTGTCCAGGGTCCAGGATCGCGTCACCGTGGTGAGACCCCGTACCTTCCGGAGCCGCTCCGCCGCTTGATCGGCCAGGGAGTCCAGGACCTTAGGATCGGGGCCGGAGATCATCACGTCCACGGGAGCGCTGATCGAGGAGAGGGGCGTGGCCCCGAAATCATAGACGTCCAGGGACTTGAGCCCGGGAATTCCGGCGGCCTGTTCACGGATATCATCCTCCAACTGCCAGATGGTCTTGTCCCGGTGAAAACGGTCCACGAAGTGCACGGTCATGAGTCCCTGCTGCGGGATGCGTCCGGTCCCGAAGCTGATGACGCCGATCTCGGATCCCACGGTCGTGGAGATATTCTCCATCCCCGGCATCTTCTTGAGAATTGCTTCGATCTTTTCCGCAGCCGCCTCGGTCGCGGACAGGGAGGCGTCGGATTCAGTCTCAAAGGCGATCTTGATGATCCCCGTGTCCATGGGCGGCATCAGGTCCCGTCCGGCAAGAGGTATCTGCTTCATGCTGACCACGAAGAGGACGATGATGGGGAGGATAAAGAGGATTTTGTGCCGCAGGGCCGTATGGATCAGGCCGGCGAAAAAATTCCGGATCGGGTCCACCACGAAACGTCCGAAGAGCGCCGTGACCCGTTCCAGCCGGGTCTTCTCGGATGAGGCCCGCACCAGGTAAGGGGCCAGAAGGGGGATCACCGTCACCGAGACGATGTAGCTGGAAAGGAGGGCGAGGGAGAGGACCACCGTGAACTGCCTCAGGATCTTCTGGACGTAGCCGCCGCTGAACATGATCGGCACCAGCACGATCACCGTGGTAAAGGTGCCGGCCCAGTCGGCCAGGAGGATTTCGTTGAGGCCGTCCACCACGGCCTTGTAGATCGGCTTTCCCAACTGGTGGAAGTGCCGCTCGATATTCTCGATCACCACAATGGCATCATCCAGGAGGAGTCCCACGGCCACGATCACTGCGGTCAGGGTGACGATGTTCAGCTCGTAGCCGAAGAGATACATGGCCGCAAAGGTGAGAAAATAGGTAAAGGGGATGGAGATGGCCGCGAGGATCGAGATCCGGGTGCTGGCGAGGATCAGGAAGATCACGGCCAGGGTCATGATGACGGCATCCCGCAGGGCGTCGACCATGTTCGACACGCTGGTACGGATGATGGTCCGCTGGGTGTCGGCCGTTTCCATGGAGAGTTCCGGATATTTTGCCTGAATCTCGGGCAGGGCGTTCTCCACCGCGGCGATGGTGGTGGTGACATGACCCTTCTCCGGCCGCATGATGTTCAGACCGATCGCAGATCTCCCGTTCCCTCGGTAGAGGGACTGCCGTTCCTGGTAGGAGGTCAAGACCGCGGCCACGTCCCGCAGGTGGACCTCGCCCCCGGCCTCATGACCGACCACGATCTCTTCGAGCTCGGCCTTGCGGAGCCGCTCCCCCTCGGTCTTGACCAGGAACTGGCTCCCCCTCCGGATGATGAGCCCGTTGGGGATGTTCAGATTCTGGGCGCGGATGGATAGAAGCACCTCCTCGAGAGAGAGACCGTGGGCATGGAGTCTCCTCGGATCGATCTCCACCGTAACCTCCGGGAAGTAGCCGCCGAAGATCTCGACGTTGGCCACATCCGGAATCCGGAGGAAGTCCTCTCGGATCTCGTTGTCGGCCAATTGCCGCACCTTCGAAAGGTCGAGATGGCTGCCCGGACGGGGGCTCAGGGCCAGGGTGAAGACCGGCGAGGTCGCGTCGCTTACCCGAAAGATCTCCGGGGGGAGGATGTCCTGCGGAAGCCTGGAGGCGATACGCTGAAGGACATTGGCCACGTCCGTGGCCGCGGCGTCCAGGCCCTTCTCGTATTGGAATTCCACACTCACCGCTGCGATCTCATCCTGGCTCACCGAACGCACCTTGCGGACCAGGTCCACGGTGGCCAGTTCCTTCTCCACGGTCCGGGTCACCTTGTCTTCCACGTCCTCGGCCGAGGCCCCGGGTTCGGGGATGACGACCGAGATCACCGGGTAGTTCGCGTCGGGAAAGAGGTTGAGAGGCATGGACTTGAACCCGATGAATCCCATGGCCACGGCCAGCAGGATGATGGAGGTGATGAGGTGCGGCCGTTCGAGATAGGCCTCGATGAAGCTCTTCTTCTTTTTGGTATTCTCCGGGTCCGTCATGATTTCGCCTTCTAATTAGCATTTAGGTAACCCCCCCGGCTCTGCCGGGGGACTCTTAGAGTTTAGCCATTCCGGGAGTATGCAGTTAACCGAAATGCTTTACCCCTCACCCTTGCCCTCTCCCACAAGGGGAGAGGGAACTGCCATTGGGCCTCCCCTCCCTGGATGGGAGGGTGTTTTTAACCGTTTGCGAATAGGCCCCTTTGAGGGGCCGGCAAACGTCAAGCCTCCGGCTTTGCCGGAGGTTGATGACTGTAAGGTTTTCATTTCGATGGACGCTTCACGAAGCCGTTAAATCTCGTCTCCCACGACCCGTACCTTCTCCCCCTCGTGCAGTCTCAGCAGAGCGCTCTCCTGTGCCGTCACCACACGAGCCTTGTCCGGGATCTTGCCGCGGACCACGGCCCATTCCGGCCCCCGGGAAAGGAGCGATACCTTTTCGATGTGGATGGTTTCATCGTCGTTGATCAGATAGAGATAGACCGCATCCGTGTTTTCCAGCAGGGCGCCCGTGGGTACCCGCCACCCTTCGTCCCTTCCGGTCACAAGATCCACGTCAAGGGTGGCCCCGGTCGGGAGGTCAAAGGGCCTGGTTTTGATGTCGATCTCTACAATGATCAGGGTCCCCTGACGCACCGCCGGGTGGACCCGGCTGACACGGCAGGGAATGCTCCCCTCCCCTCCGGATCCGCCGGACAAGAACGCCTCTCCTCCGGCCCTGAGTTTGGGAAAGAGGTCTTGCGGCACATTGACCGATACGAAATAGCCGAGGTCCGGCGCTTCCATCGCGAGGACCGGTTTTCCGGGCACGGCGAGGCCGCCGGGATCGGCGAGCCGTGTTGTAACCACCCCGTCAAAAGGGGCGATGATCCGGGTATAGGAGAGGTCGGTCTCCGCGGCATGGAGCGCCTTTTCCAGACTGGTCATCCGGGCCAGGGCCGCGTCCCGCTCCGTGAGGGAATGGTCCAGGGCCTCCTGACTGACGGCCTTGGCCGCGAACAAGCTCTGGTCCCGCTGGTAGACCGCCTCCTGTGCGGCCAGTGCGGTTCGGGCTGCAGCGAGATCGGCCCTGAGTCCCGCGGCCTTGTCCCTCTCGGGCCGGTCATCTAAGAGAGCGAGGAGGTCTCCTTTTTGAACCGTTGCACCCTCCCGCACCCGCACCTCTACGAGATGGCCCGTCACCCTGGGGGCGAGGTCCGTGGAATTCTTTGCCGACAGCGTTCCCAGAAACCGTTGGGTTTCAGGAAATGTCCCCTGCATGGCCTGGGCCGCCTCCACGGCAGGGACGACTTCCGCGGGCGTGGGCGCCTGGGCGAGTTGGGACTTCTTGTGCACGATGATGAGGATTCCTGCCATAATCAGCAGGAGAACCGCGGCGATCCCGATGATTTTCTTCTTCATGATCCCGTCCTTTTTTATTACGAAGTATTGTCAAAATATAACCACAGAGCGCGCAGAGAAAAGCCTTTACCGACACAAAGGCGCCAAAAAAACTATTCATCAATGGTTCCCGCTGCGAGCCGGTAGTCCACGGCCGCCTTCTGCATGTCAAAAAGGGCGGAGAGTTCATTGGCCCGGGCCGCAAGCCAGGCCCCCTGGGCCAGGAGGCTGTCGGTGACGGTGCCTGCTCCCTTTCGGTAGCGGAGATCTTCGATTCGGTAGGTCTCCTCGGCCGTGGCTCGTGCGGACGCGGCCACCTCGAAACGGTGTCCGGACTCCCGCACATTGGATACGGCATGCATGACCTCGGTACTGGCGTTCAGCCTCGTCTGCCGCAGATCTTCCTCGGCGGCGACAAGTCGCGCCTTGGCCTGCCCGACTTCCGCTGCAATGGCGCCCCCGCTGAAGAGATTCAGATTCATGGCGACTCCCCCGGACCAGACCTCTTCGTCCCCCTCGCCGCTGCTTCCGGCCCTTTTACCGTAGTCTCCGACCAAGTCCACGGAAGGAAGATGAAGTCCTTTTGCAAGTTCCAGATCGGCCTCGGCTTTTTTGGCCTCTCGGATCGCCCTTTGAACATCCGGACGGTTCTCGATGATTGCTTCCGCCTTGACGCCTTCGGCTGGAACGGTCCCCGGATCAGGGGGCGAAAGCGTGCCCACGGCCTCGGGCTCCCGGGACGGGTCCCACCCCAGAAGCAGGGCCAGGGTCTGTCTCGAGCGCCTCTCATCTTCGCGGCTCTGGATCAGGGCCTGTTTCTGTTCGGCCGCCTGGGTCTCCATGCGCATCAGGTCCACCGGCGCAATTCGTCCCACCTTGAGCTTGACCGCGGCATCATCTCTGGACTTTTCCAGGGCGGAAAGCGTCTCCTCTTCCGCCGCAATCAATCCGTTGAGATAGAGGATACGGTTAAAGACATTGGTCACATCGGCAATCAGGTCCTGGGTCGTGAGCCTGAGCCCTGATTCGGAGATGGCCCTGGAAAGTTCGGCCACGGTCACTTGATTTTTTAGCCGCCCGCCTTCATAGAGGGGGATCCGAAAGGTCACGCCTGCTCCGTATTGATCTCGGCTGAAGACCGGGGGCTCCCCGCCGAAACTCTTGATGGGGATGACCGCTTGGGGATCGCTCAACCTCGTGGCCCGGGCATACAGGTTGACCTGGGGAAGCCTTCTTCCCTGGGCGGCCCTCCTGCCCTGCCTCGCG
>Ga0210015_1001094_pt1 | contig 27164 bp, 26 predicted proteins | sample CryGeymeta201522_FD_185471 | JGI IMG/M metagenome (GOLD analysis project Ga0210015, IMG submission 185471) | Groundwater microbial communities from Crystal Geyser aquifers in Utah, USA - Crystal Geyser metaG 2015-22 (SPAdes) (version 2) | ecosystem: Environmental > Aquatic > Deep subsurface >... | reverse complement strand
GAATATATTGATAATACTGAACTGGTAGATGTGACTCCGGCAGCCATAAGAATCAGAAAAATCATCCTTGACGAGAACCTAGAAAGACGAAAAATGAAAGGATTATTAATATGATACGTTTTTAAGCAGTTATATTCCTTTAATTTGTATATCTATTAGTAATCTATACCCTGATAAAGATTAAGCTGGTTACTAAGTTGTTTGTTGAACGAGTTTATGAGACTAATAGTTAACCAACTTGTTATCACTATTGAAATTATGGTTAAAAAAAGCGCTGCTAATCCAATCTTTTTTGATTTTTCATCCGATTGACGTAAATATTTAATAGCAGGCCAAATTCCAAGGGGAGGTAAAAAGAAGCTTACAAAGTAAATCAATAGCTGTTTTAAAAAAGTTGTTGACAAGGGTTTCTCTTTTTGAAAATCCATACAATATCAATACTACTCTTAAGGATGAAAGGGGTCTAGACCGACCCGCTCAGCATGACTATCCTTAGGTTCGAAGCTATTCAACACCCGGTGTTAGAACCCCAAAATAACTAGTAAGAATCTATGGTATAATTAGCCAATGGAAATTGAAAAAACTCCCCCCAAATCCTTCCCACGCACCGCCCAATGAGAAAAAGAATGCTCTTAACAAAGCTTGTGGCGGCGATTTCTTCCAAAAAACGGATTTGGGCTATTTTTTTAATCATTATCCTTTTGGCTGTTGGCGTTTATTTCTTCCGTAGTCTGTTTATTGTGGCCACGGTTAACGGGCAACCCATTTGGCGTCTCACTCTGATCCGTGAACTGGAGAAACAATCCGGTAAGGAGGCACTCGATACCTTAATCAGTAAAACCCTCGTCCTTCAAGAAGCAAAAAAACAAAATGCCGCCGTCAGTGGCGAAGAAATTGACCAAGAAATCAAAAAACTGGAAGAAAATTTCTCCAAACAAGGCCAAGACTTGAACCAACTCTTAAGCACACAGGGAATAAGCAGAGAGGAATTAATGGAAGAAGTCCGGTTTCAAAAAATCGTTGAGAAAATTGTGGGAAAGGATATTAACGTCACTGATCAAGAGGTGAGCAATTATCTTAAGCAAAACGAAAATCTTCTGCCCAAAGACTCAAATACCGAAGAACTAAAGTCAACTGTCAAGCGTCGACTTGAGCAACAAAAGATGAACGAAAAAATCCAACTTGGATTGAATCGCTGCAAGACAGCGCAAAAATCATTTATTTCCGCTAATCCTCGGGCAGAAAATGCCCTCGTTTTCTCCGCTGGTATGAAGTCGTGGGAGGTCGGACCTCGTAGCGTAAAAAAAATGAGAACTTAAAATTGTAGTTCGACCCTTCGAGTAAACTCAGGGTAAACTTGCTCGAGTTTATTGTCGAGCCGGGGTTATTGGGTTTATTTGAATAGTTTGGGCGGTAATACTTCCATCAGGATTTTCCGAAAATTCACTGCACACACCGGGTGTGTGAAATTCAACTTGACAAATTAAAGTTTTGTATTATAATTGGTTTTTAATTGATGGAGGTCAAAAATGCCAATTCCAAAAGAAATATCTCCCGGATTACCACAAACTGAAATAAGAGAAAGAGTAAAAGGCAGAGAGAGATTTGCTACTGTGGAAACCCACCTTCCTGGGGTCCTTCTGCGTACAGAACCTTATATGGAGGTTGATATTCTTAAGAAAACTATTGGAAAACTTTACAACTTGGCAAGAGCATATGCAGAAAGAAAGTTCCGAATAAATGAACTTGGAGATCAACAAAAAGAGGCTGATTCAGAAATCAAAGGATTAGCTCAAAACCATGAGGGACTCCGAGGAATTCAATCTGAAGAAGATAATTTTGTGCTTAGTGTATTTCCCAGAGAAATCGTTACTTTTGATGATTAACTTTTAGAAAAATCTCTAGGCATTGCTTACTCATCTGTGGTTCACAGGCATTTAGTTATCTCAATTGCAGTTCCTGCTGGATTTCAAACAGAAAAGGGGCCTGTTCAAGAAAAACTATTACACCAAGTTTTGACACAGGCATTGCTCGATCTTGGTTTAAGAAAGGTTGACCTTAAAAAAATTATGGAAACAAGAGTTCAACAGAGAGTTGATGAGGAAACCTTGGAAGAAATGATTAAAGGTGGAAAAGTTAAATTACTTGAAGGAACTAAAAAGACTGACACGACTTGGGCAATCAGAGTTGAACCACTGAAAAAATCTCCCAAAAATTAGAGGAAATGTGTTAAAACATCTAAATTTTGCTGTATCTCTTGAACGAAATCCAAGACATACAGTCATGCACCGAATGGTGCGTGGCTTTGCCAAAACCGAATGTGAGTGAAAGATGTACTTAAAAACAACTAAAGGAAAAACTACGCTAAGGTCGATGCTAAAAGATTTTTTTGAAGAATAAGATTGAACTTGCGAATAATCCAAGCCCCGCAGCACCAAAAAAAGACCCAGCTTTCCGGGCTTTTTCTTTTCCAACCGCTCTGGCTTGCCCCGAACCCGAAGTGGTTTGGGGGCAGGGTTTCTTTTAAGAAGACTTTTTGATTGCCTTTTTTAGTCTTTTGAGAGTTTTTTCTTTGCCTAAAACTTCCATTGATTCAAAAAGAGGCGGGGTGGCGGTTTTACCAGTAATGGCAATCCTTGTCGCCATAAAAAATTTACCTACATGCCAGCTATTTTTAGCGACTAAATCTCGAAAAATCTTTTCTAAACTACTTGCTTTCCAATGTTTAACTTTATCTAATTCGCTTAAGATAACTTCAAATTGCTTTTTAATTAATTTTTTATCACCACCACCTTTTTGAATTAAAAGTTTCTCATCCACTTTCGGTTCTTTAATCAAAAAATCAACCAATTCAGGATAATCTGACAACTTAACCAACCTATCTTTTATTAATGGGATAGTTTGATTAATTAAAGTGGCATCCATCCCTCTGGGAGTAAACGGTTTAATTAATTGGAGTAGTTGTTTGGGGCTTTTTTGCCGGATATAATAGCCGTTAAACCAATCTAATTTCTTTCGGTTAAAGACCGGGTTGGCAGTTTGTAAATTACCCTTAGGAAACTCCTTGACAAAATTAGCTAAAGAAAAAATTTCTCGATTGTCTTTAGGGGCCCAACCCAAAAGCATGATAAAATTTAAAATTGCCTCTGGAAGATAGCCTTCGGCTAAAAATTCTTCGCAGGAAACACTTCCCTTTCTTTTGGAAAGTTTCCCGCCTGCAGGATCAAGAATATCTGTCAAATGACCAATTTCTGGCAGGGGAAAATTTAAATATTTAAAAAGAAGTAGGTGAACAGGTGTACTCGGCAACCAATCACGACCACGAATAACATGAGAAATCTTCATTGCTGCATCATCAACTACTACTCCCAGATGATAGGTGGGAAATCCATCAGATTTCAAAAGCATTACCTCATCAATATTTTCAGTTTTCCAAGAGATTTTCTTTTTTAGAACAAAATCAAAAAAAGAAACTTCTTCATTGTCAGGAACGCGCAAACGGATAGCTGGTTTTTTACCGGCATTTAATTTAGCTTCCACCTCTTTGTTAGTCAAGTTTCGACATTTATCTCTTAATCTAATTTCTTTCTTTTGGTGCCTTCGCTCAATTTCTTGCTTAGATTCCGGAGGGCAAAAACAATAATAACCATGACCGTCTTTTACCAATTTTTCGGCATATTTTTTATAAATTCCCGAAGCTACTCTTTCTGATTGAATATATGGTCCCTCATCCCAGTTAAGACCAAATATTTTAAGCATTTTATAAATCCCCTGGGTGGCTCCTGGAACAAAACGACGAAGGTCAGTGTCCTCAATCCTCAAAATGAATTTTCCCTTTTGGCTCTTGGCAAAAGCATAGGAATAAAGTGCGGTACGCAAGCCACCAATATGTAGAAATCCGGTGGGACTAGGAGCGAAACGGGTGCGAATCTCACTCATCCTACCTTGATTTTAACACACCAAGCTTTTATACTCAAAATATACATTAGCACATAGAACATAGTGCATAGAACATAGAAAAAAGGAAATTAACGTTCTTTGCCCTATGCGCTCCCTCGACCTGAGCTCGGGACGAAGGTTTGCGCTATGCACTATATGCTATTGCGAAGTAATTCATGGCAACTTTAACTCAAACTGCCTACTGGACCCGAAAAGGAATGCTGGTTGGAACTATTGTTCTAATCGGCTTTATTGTCCTTAAAGTTTCTTTAACCTTGGCTGGAAATGTCTGGCGAAAAATTCATCCACCCCCTCCGCCTCCACCAACGGTGGCCTTTGGTAAACTGCCAAAATTAGCTTTTCCCGAACAAAATCCGCCAGCTGGCGAGACTAAATTAATTTTTAAACTCGAAACGATTCAGGGTGGTTTGCCAAAGCTATCAACAATAGGAAAAGTTTATTTTATGCCAAAAGAAGGACCAAATCTTTTGGCTTTAGATCGAGCGAGGCAAAAAGCCCAAAAAATGGGTTTTCGCAGCCAATCGGAAAAAGTTAGTGAAACTGTCTATCGCTGGACTGATCAAAAAACTCCTCCAACTACTTTAGAGATGGATATCAACACTGGTAATTTTTATCTTCGTTATCCTTATGAAGATGACCAGGCGCTTTTAACCAGTAAGAATCTACCCCCCAATCAACAAGCCGCTTCTGAAGCAAGAAATTTCCTAGCCTCAAACGGACTTTTAACCGATGATTTAGCCACTGGTAGCGCCGAGTTTGATTATTTGCGTTTCACTCCTCCAACCCTGGTTTCGGCAATTTCTCTTTCTGAAGCTGATTTTGTTCGAGTAAATTTATTTCGAGCTAGTCTTGATAGTTTAAAAATCCTTCCCCCGAACCCTAAAGAATCCTTGATTTCTTTTCTTTTTTCTGGCTCAAGAGAATTAGGTAAAAGAATTATTGAGATAAATTACAATTACTTTCCGGTGGAAAAAGAAACCTTTGCCACCTATCCTTTAAAACCAATTAATACTGCCTGGCAGGAACTTCAGGGTGGACAAGGATATATTGCTAATCTTGGTCAAAACGAGCAAGGACAAATAACTATTCGTCAAGTTTATCTTGGTTATTATGATGCTAAAGACCCGCAAAATTTTCTCCAACCAATTTATGTTTTTGAGGGAGATAAAAATTTCTTCGGATATGTTTCAGCAATAGACCCTAAATGGACGGAGTAAAAGTTTCCCAACGGTGATTAGAAAAAGCCCAATCAATTAACTTGGCGGTTTCTCCAAATCGGTCTTGACTTCCTAAAATGACAGTGATTATTCCTCGCCCGTCTTTTTGGACATAGCCAACAAGACATTCTCCGGCGTCTTCGGTCCAGCCAGTTTTAACTCCCTTCAAACCCTCAATGTTTCCCAAAAGCTCGTTAAGATTAAAAAGAGAATGGCTAATCTTGCCATCAACATCACTAACGACAATTTTTGGAATCGCTACCATTAGACTTATCGTTTCATTTTTTAAAGCCACAGCGGCGAGCCTAGCTAAATCCAAAGCGGTAGCATAAGAATAATCTGTTAGTAAATTACCCTGTAAATCACTATCCAAACCGGTCGGATTGGCAAAATAACTCCCATCAAGACGTAAGTCCTTTGCCTTTTCATTCATCGCCTTCACAAATTCCTTCTCCCCACCAGGATAATTTCTTGCCAATATTGCGGCTGCGTCGTTAGCCGAGGCAACTAAAACCCCATAAAGTAAATTTTTTACCGTTATTTTTTCACCTTTAACCAACTTCATATCCTGTCCAAGATTATCAACTTCGTTAACCACTAAAACATCATCAAGATTATAGTAATCTAAAGCAACCAAAGCGGTCATAATTTTGACGGTTGAGGCAGGTAAAAGTTGGATTTTTTCGTTTTTAGCGTACATCAGAACCGCCGAATCTTTGTCTAAAACCACTACCGAACGAGCAGTTAAACTTGGCGGCTGAACGCCAGTAAAATTAACCGGGTAATCAGCTGGTGAAGGAAGAGAAACAGCCAAAGATTGGACTTTTGGAGATTGATAATTTAAATTAACCGTCGAATACCAATTTTGCCCGGGGAAAAGAAAAAAAACAAAACCAAAACAAAAAAGTGCCGCCCGCTTGATTTTTAAAATAGTGAAGTTTTTAGATTTTTCTTTTGATAACATCTAAGTCCAACTCCTTCAATTGTTCGGGATCAACCTCCGAGGGGGCATCCATCACCGAAGTTTGACCAGATGAAGTAACCGGAAAAGCAATTACTTCACGAATCGATTCTTCGCCAGCAAAAACCGCCACTAAACGATCCAAGCCTAATGCAATCCCACCATGTGGTGGGACTCCGTACTCAAAAGACTTTAATAAATGACCAAATTTTTTAGTTATTTGTTCTTTAGAATGTCCCATAATTTCAAAAACTTTCTCTTGAAGTTTTGGATCAGTAATTCGAATACTTCCGCCACCAATTTCTGCCCCATTGCAAATCAAGTCATATTGCCAAGAACGAACCCTGCTCATTTCTCCTTTCTCAAGTAAGGGAATATCCTCCGGATTTGGTGAGGTGAACGGATGGTGCATCGCATCCCAACGATTTTCGCTTTTTTTCCATTCAAATAAAGGTTGGTCGACAACGAAGGCAAAGGCTAGGACGTTGGGTTCTTTTTTTTGCCGCAGGTCAAATTTGTCATCGCCATATCTTTTTAACGCTTTTTGGTATTTAATTTTAGGAAATGGCGTTTGATAAATTTTTCTCCCCATTGCTTCAGTTAAATCAATCATCAATTTTTCAATAATTTTCAAAACATCATCCCGACTGACAAACGACATTTCTAAATCAAGCTGGGTAAACTCCAATTGTCGGTCGGCTCTTAAATCTTCATCTCGAAGACAATGAGCAATTTGATAATATTTTTCAAAACCAGCCACCATCAAAAGTTGTTTGTATTGCTGAGGAGATTGAGGTAAAGCATAAAATTTTCCTGGTTGAAGTCGGGAAGGAACAATAAAGTCTCGAGCACCCTCTGGAGTGGCTTTAGTCAAAATTGGGGTTTCAATTTCAATAAATCCTTTTTTATCTAGCCAATCGCGGATAAATTTAATGACTTTATGGCGAAGTTCAAGATTTTTCACCAATCGTGGTCGGCGAAGGTCTAAGTAACGATATTCGAGTCTTAGGTCTTCATCAATATCTAGTCCTTCTGTATCTATCGGGAAAAGTAATTCTTTGGCTCTGGCGAAAATTTTGACTTCTTTTACTTCTACTTCTACCTCGCCTGTTGGGATTTTAGGATTAATCATTTCCTTTGGTCTTTTTCTCACCATCCCCGTGATTTCCACCACATCTTCAGTTCGCAAATCCCCAAGTTTTTTATCGCCAACTACCTGAACAATCCCTGAGCGATCACGTAAGTCAATAAAAACCAATTGACCATGGTCACGACGGCTAAAAACCCAGCCACAAACTTTAACTTTCTGTCCAACTTTTCTGACTGTCTGACCAACAAGCACTCTTTGCATTAGCTTTATTTTACACTCTCCTTTCTTTCTGAACAAGTTACACATTTAGGGCTCTAACGAGTTCAAATGAATAGGTAAAGCGAGGCAAAGATGCCTTGCTTATCTCTCTTTCCAGGTCGGATCTCGTTTTGGAGTGACAATTCCAAGCAGACTCTGTCAAAAATAGATGTTTTAAATAGTCTAAAAGTTAGTTTTTATCCCGTTGAATCTGGGTAGTAATTGGCAATCTCTGATATCATCATGTTTAAGTAGCCAGAGAAAAAATCGTTCGACTCCCATTCCAAAACCTGAAGTTTGAAGAGGATATTTTTCTTTCATATAGATATACCACCCGTAAGGTTCAGAACTTACCCTGTGTTTGTCAAGTGCTTTTTTAACTTCAACACCAGAAAAATGTCTTTCTCCTGAACCAATTATTTCTCCAATACCCATAAGCAAATCGGCGTTAAGAGTTTTCTGGGGATCGGCGGGGTCATATTTTTGATAAAATGGGACTGCCATGTAATCAAACTTTATTAGCCATACATATCCGCCAAAGTATTCCATTAATCTTTTTTCACCCTTGGAATTTATGGTTCTATAATTACCGAAATTTTTTATATAGTTGGAGTTATCCTTGAGTATTTTGGCTGCTTCTTCAAAGGTGCAACGGGGAATCTTATGACAAACTTTTAGAAAATTTTCCAAGTGGGCGAGAGAATTTGTAATTCCCTCAATTTCATTAGCGCAATTTTTCAAGAGATGAGTGACTAGATATTCAAGATAATCCTGACACAGACTTATCACTTCGTCCAATCCTCCCGAAATCTCGGCTTCGGAATGTAAGAACTGCGAAAGATGCCTTTTATTCGCCTTTTCTCCTCTAAAGGATGGAGCTAAGTAATAGGCTCCTTTTTTATTTAACCTGCAGGCGTATTCAAGAAAGAATTGCATCGAATCTGCCAAATATGTGTCAATTCCCTTAATGTTGACTTTTACCGGAGAGGAATTGCTGCCTAAGCCCACAGGGCTAGATATAGAGTTTGTGGTCAGAGGAAATTGAAAGTTTTGTATACCTCGTTCTTTATAAAACAAAGCGGTGGCATAATTAAATTCATCTTGGAATAAACACAAGTTTTTATACCAGTCATTTTTCAAAACTACTTTGTAGTGTGTGCTCAAGTTTTTCCAAGATTTAGGTGGTTTAATCATATATTTCCTATCTTGATGAATTTTAATAAACAGTCTTTTCGTCTATCGAGAAAAGATTGTGCCTAGAATCAAGAGTTGCTCGCGCCCCTATCGGTAGAGTGAGTATTGGATCGGTATGGCCAAAATCAACACCGAAAAGAATGGGAAAATCATATTTTTCTGTCTCTGAAATTATTATTTTTATTAAATTTTTAGTTTCTGCGTTGCTGTATCTATATGGTCTTCCTACAATCATGCCCTTGATTTCGTCAAAAATACCGCTTAAAAAAAGATCAGTCAGATAAGAGTCGACATTGGCTAAAGATTCTCCTTGATAAATACTTTCACCTTCCGGTATTTCCCAGAAAAAGATAGAATTCTTGAAGGGAGGAAAATAGGAAGTTCCTCTAAGATGAATTAGAGAGCTGATACAACCCCCCAAAAGTTTTCCTTTGGCATAACCCTTTTTTATCCAAAACCATCCAGGATTATTCCTTACTCTTCTTGGCCTTAATAGATCCTTCTTTACTTGCCAATCTAAAACTTCGTCGGTCCATTTTTTAGAGGGTGAAATTTTACCTGCGGGTTTAGATTGCCCAACTATGTTAAAAAAAGAGCTTTTTGTATACTCATGCATTTCTGGATATTCGGAGAATTGATTGAGGAAGTTAGGTCCATAAAAAGTCACAAGATTGGTTTTTTTGTATATTGCCAGATGAAGAACAGTAATATCCGAGAACCCGCAAAATATCTTGGGGTTAGTTTTAATCGATTGCCAATCAATATATTGCAAGATTTGGTTTGAATGATTACCTCCAATGGCACAAACAATTGCTTTTATCTTTTTGTTTTTAAAGAATTCGTTGATATCTGTTGCCCTTTCCTCGGGGGATCCTGCGGTATATCCAGTTGTTTTAAGTGTATTCTTACCAAGTACTACCTTATAACCGAGTTTTTTCAGATTCCTTTTCCCATTATCGACTCGGTGCGGGAAAAATCCAGCCCCGCACCAAGACGGGCTTACAATTCCTATAGTATCACCGCTTTCTAAGCGTCTTGAAAGTATCATTTTTTGAACTTATTATGCTATAATACCACCCAATTATGAAAAATGAAAGACTGATGTCTAGTCTGCCCCCCGAAAAATCTCCAGAAGAATTAAGAAGGGTAATCAAAAATCGTGTGTACGTAGAAAGTTACCTAGCCAGTTTTGAGCAATACATGGCAGATAAAAAGATGGTGACGCTTCTTGGAAGACTCATGGGGTTAAGAAAGATGGGAAAGATAACTTTTGGTCATTTGGCTGACGAAAGTGGCCAAATCCAACTGGTTTTTGATGAGAAAACTCTTCAAAATTATTCAGATTATGTTAAGTCATTAAATTTGGGAGACTTAATATCAATTGAAGGGAACGCTTTCGTCACTAATACTGGAGAGAAATCTTTAAGGTGTGGATGTCTTGTTCGTTTAGCGTCTTGCTCTGCGCCACTGCCGGATAAATACCATGGTATAAAGGATGTTTATGCCAAGAGAAAGGATAGAATTTTAGACTTGATCACAAACAAGGAATCTTTTGAGTTTTTCAGAAAAGCATCTATTTTTGTCTCGGAATTAAGGATGAATTTGCTAAAGAGAGGGTTTCTTGAATTCGAAACCCCCATTCTTAGGCGAAAGTTTGTGGCAGGAGCAGCTAAATCATTTTCTACACAACACAATGCGTGGGGCGAGCAGGCATACTTGCGCTTAACTTCAGAAATAGAATTAAAGCAGCTCTTGGTTTCAGGATACGAAAAAGTTTTTGAATTAGGTAGGTCTTTCCGCAACGAAGGAAGCGATAGAATTCATAATCCTGAATTCATGTTATTGGAAGTTTATCAAGCCTATACCAACTACAGAGATATGATGGGTCTGACAGAAGATTTGGTCAGAAATGCTGCCTCAGAAAGTTTCGGTACATTAAGATTTGCATCGAGAGCAGGGGAGGTAGATTTTAGTAAGCCTTGGAGGGTTGTGGAAGCAAACAAACTGTGTTTTAGTAGAATATGCGGCGGAGCGAACTTGGTTGAAATGGCCAATATGGAAAATGTAAGAAAGGTTGCAAAGACACTAGGACTTGACATAGAAGGATTAAGCTATGGACAGGCTATTTCAAAATTCCTGGAGATTATTATTCAACCTCAGATTGTCCAACCAACATTTATTGTTCACCTTCCTTTAGAAATGTCCCCCTTAGTAAAGGGTAAGCCAGATAATCCTAGATTGGCAGAAAGAGCTTGGGCGTTTGCTGGAGGAATCTTTTTCTGCGACATTTATAGCGATTTAACTGATCCCAATGAACTTTTACAGAGATTAAAAAAACAGGACGAGGAGTTAGGCATTAGAGGCAATGTTTCTCACACAGACAATGATTTGGTAAATGCTTTGAAGTATGGAGCGCCTCCATCCGCAGGGATGGGAATTGGTATTGACCGTCTTCTCATGGTAGTAGGAGGCAAAAAACACATTTTAGATACAATGCTATTCCCGAATTCATAATATGGAAAGAGAAAAAGACATATTACCAGAAAATATTAATAAAATTTACAAAGATCGTCTGGCCAAACTACTTAGGATGCAGGAATTGGGTATAAACCCCTATCCCGACTCTTTCGAGAAAACCCACAGGTCAGTGGAAGTGTTACAACAGCCTGAATTATTAGGGCAGGAAGTTTCAGTAGCCGGTAGGTTAATGTCAATTCGCAAAATGGGCAAAATAAATTTTGCTCATATTCAGGATGAAAAAGATAGACTGCAATTATATTTTAGTATAGAAAAATTGGGTCAAAGTGGTATGGAATTCTTTAACCGATTTCTAGACATAGGAGATATTGTGGGAGCGATAGGTGTTGTATTTAAAACGAGAACCAAAGAAACAACAATTAATGTCGAAGAATTCTGTCTTCTTAGTAAGTGTTTGCGTTTACTCCCTGAAAAATTCCATGGTTTAAGAGATCCAGAGATTTTATATAGGCAGAGGTACTTGGACTTATTAACAAATCCAGAAACAAGACGACGTTTTGAAATTAGAACTAGAGTAGTAAAAAACATGAGACTAATTCTTGACTCCTATGATTTTACTGAAGTCGAAACGCCGATTTTACAAACTGAAGCATCTGGAGCTAGCGCAAAACCGTTTATAACACATCATAATGCTTTAGATCTGGACCTTTATTTAAGGCTTGCGCCCGAAACATATCTTAAACGCCTCTTGGTCGGCGGATTAGAGAGAGTCTACGAGATTGGGAGAAATTTTAGAAATGAGGGTATAGACGCATCACATCTTCAAGATTTTACCATGTTAGAATTTTATGCTGCTTATTGGAACGCGAGAAAAAATTTGGCTTTTACAGAAAATCTGATAAAACAGGTAGCTTTAGGGGTTACTGGAAAAACTAAATTTATAGTTGAAGGCAAAGAGGTGGATTTTAGCGGAACCTGGCCAATTAGAACTTATCGGGAGGTAGTTTTGAGACATTCAGGGGTTGATATAGATGAAGCGTCTAGTATTCAGGAGTTAAGAGAGATAATAAAGGAACGTAATATTCCAATCGAGAAAATGGACAGCTTAAATCTTGGGCAACTTATAGATAAATTATATAAAACGACAACAAGGCCTTATCTTATTGATCCCCAGTTTTTGGTTGAATTTCCCACCTCGCTTTCACCACTGGCAAGAGGAATGGATAAAAAACCAGGCTATGTGGACCAATTCCAACTTCTGGTTGGAGGATGGGAAGTCGCAAAAGGATATTCAGAGTTGGTAGACCCAATTGAACAGAGGAAAAGATTGGTTGAACAAGCTACTTTAAGAAGAGAAGGAGATGAAGAAGCGATGCCTTTAGATGAGGACTATATTAAAGCAATGGAGTATGGCATGCCACCGAATTCGGGAGTAGGAATAGGGATAGATAGATTGGTGGTCATTCTTACCGAAACCGAAAATCTGAGAAATATAATATTTTTTCCGTTAACTAGGCCGAAATGAAAATGAAACTGACCGCCAGAAAGAGGGAAGTTCTTAGTTATTTTAGAAATAAGGCGGATCATTATGATGACGTCGACAAGCAGCTTTACTGGAATCTCTCTGATGCGGTTTTATGGAACCTTCTTTATAAGTTGGTTTTAAGTAAGCTCAAAAATAAAAAGATAAAATTGTTAGACGCCGGGGCTGGCACCGGTCGATGGGGAATAAAGATTGCAGAAGAGTTGGGTTGTGAAACTCTTCTTTTTGACATCTCGAAAGAAATGCTGGAAGTTGCAAAAAGAAAGGTCGCAAAAAAGAAGCTCATACATTTGGTGACAATTCAACAGGGAGATATCGAAAAACCAGAATTTCCAGAGGGTTCTCTATATGATTTGGCTATTTTACTTCATAACGTATTAAGTTTTGTAGATAATCCTCAAAAAGCTTTAAAAAACGTAGGAAGAGTTACTAATAAAGGTGGATATGTGGTAGCAATTGTAGCAAACAAATATCATGCCCTCTATTTTAGTAACGTAACCAGTCAGTTTGGGGAGCTTGATAGAGTGATGAAAAGAGGTCAGATTAAGTTTGCAAAAGACTCTCCCCCCATGCATACATTTACACAAAGTTCTTTGTATAAGTTATTAAAAAAGAGTGGCTTTTCATCGGCAAAAATCTACGGTTTTCCTATTACTATCTATCCTAATATGGAAGAAACCACCTTAGCCAAAAATAGCAAGTATATGAAGAAAAATTTGATCCAAAAAGACATCATGAAAAAACTTCTTGAAATTGAGGGCAAGGTTTGTTTGGAAGAGCAAGCCGCTTCAAGAGGCAATATGTTGTTAGCTATTGGAAGAAAATAAAAAATAATATAGTAGCAATAGGAAATATTGTTTCGAACAAATCAGATTATCACCATTTCATATAAGTTCATATAAGTTCCAAAAAATGTGACATAACACGACTTTCTCCTTCACTAATGACGGAAGTGTTTTGCAATCTTCTGCCGCGCTTTCTGGGTAACAACAAACTTCAGCCAATCATAAGAAGGCATTTTTTTAGTCTTGTTGACAACAATCTCTACTACTTGGCCGCTTTTTAATTTATGGTCTAAAGAAACAAGTTTGCCGTCAACTTTGGCACCAGCACAGCTATCACCCAGTTGGCTATGAACTGCATAGGCAAAATCAACTGGCGTTGCTCCGGCAGGCAAATCAAAAACATCACCTTTAGGCGAGAAAACAAAATTGCGATGACTTAAGGCATCAAACTTTAAAGAATCAATAAATTCCCTGGAATCGGTAATTTCTTTCTGCCATTTCATCAATTCTCTAACCCAGGCCATTTTTTGGGTGGGCGCAAAAAATCCAGTTTCAACTTGACTATCTTTAACCCCCTTGGCTTTTTGTTCACTCAAATACCAGTGAGTGGCAATGCCGTTTTCTGCCTGCTCGTGCATTTTTTCAGTCCTGATTTGAATTTCGGTAATCCGGCCAAAACAAAAAACATTAGTGTGAATTGATTGATAACCATTTGGTTTTGGCTGGCTGATAAAATCACGAATGCCAATTGAAGGCACTGGTTTGAAAAATTTATGGATAACCCCCAAAGTGCTGTAACATTCTTCAACTGTCTTGACAATAACTCTTAAAGCTACTAAGTCGTGGATTTTGTTAATATCTCTGTCTATTTCCGGCCGTAAAAGTTTTTGATACAAACTATAAAGATGCTTTTTTCTTCCCTCTACCCGCGCCCGAATATCTTCTTTTGCCAAAATTTTAATAATTTTCCGCTTGACTTTTTTAATGTGCTCGTCTGCTTTTTTAAAATAGGACCGGGAATAATCCTTTAGCCATTGGTACTCTTGAGGATATAAATAGGGGAAAGCCAAATCCTCAAGCTGGCCTTTTATCTCACCAATCCCCAATCTTTCTGCCAAGGGGGCATAAATTTCCAAGGTCTCTTTGGCAATCCGAAGTTGTTTTTCTTTTGGCAAAAATTCCAAAGTCTGCATGTTATGATAACGGTCAGCCAATTTAATTAAAACCACCCGCAAATCATGAGCCATAACGACAATCATTTTTCGTAAATTTTCCACAAAAGTTTCCTCTCGACTACCCCGAAGCTTAAATTCACCAATTTTAGTCACTCCGTCAACCAATTCTTCAACTTGTTCTCCAAATTTTTGTTTCACCTCCTCAAGGGTCTTTCCTCCATCCTCAACCACATCATGCAAAAGTCCGCCAACAATTGAAACAGTGTCAAGCTTCCAATCAGATAATGATTGAGCAACAGAGAGGGGATGTAAGATGTATTCTTCTCCAGAAAGTCTCTTCTGCCCTTGATGAGCCTCAACAGCAAACCGATAGGCTTTATTAATTAAATCAAAATCAGCTTTGGAATTATAGGTTCTTATTTTTACCAGAAGTTCTTTAAATTTTTTTGTGGTCATCCAATTTTGATGTCTTTTAACCTAAGTTGTAATTTTCTGTTGCCATTCCATTCATCAATTTGAAAATTGTAGGCAATATCGATTGGTTTTTCTGGAGAAAGTTGGGAATATAAACTTGCCATTCCAAAAGCAATGGCGTCAAAAGTGACTGGTGAGTGGCGACTGATGATTCGGAGTTTCAAATGTCGCCCTCCGTTGCCGACAGTTTTTGCCTCTACCACTTTCACTTGTCGGCTGGCAAAAACTGGTTGGGGATTACCTTCTCCAAAAGGCGACAACCTTTGGATTTGTTGATAAAGAGTAAAATTTAAATCTTGAGGGTCAATTTCGGTATCAATCTTTAAAACAGGAGCCAGTTTTTCTTTATCCAATTTTTCTTCGGCAATTTTAATCAGACGATTTCTTAAAATTTCGATTTTGCTAGTTTCCACCGTAAATCCAGCCGCCCGGGGATGCCCACCATGAGGTCCTAAGATATCAGCACAAGCACGGATGGCTTCAACAATATTAAATTCTTCAATTGAGCGAGCTGAAGCGCGAGAAAATTCCTTCCCGCGGGCAACAATAATCGCTGGACGATAAAATTCTTCCATCAGCTTCCCTGCCACCAAACCAACTACTCCTTGTTGGAAAGTTTCGTGGGAAACAAAAATTAAATTGCTTTTACCATCTTCTTTCAGCCATAATTCCCGAGCTTGGTTGGTCAGTCTTTTTGTTAAGAGTTGTCTTTCTTGATTTCTCTGTTCCAGAATCTGGGCGAGTGTTACTGCTCTCTCTGAATCTCGTGTACAAATCAGTCTCAAAGACGCCATTGGATCATCCATTCGTCCTGAAGCGTTTAATCTTGGACCGATAACAAACCCAATTTCGTAAGTGCCAATCTTTTCCGGAATTATTCTCGCCATCTTGTAAAGTTCTTTTAGTCCAAGTCTTTTTGTTTTTCTAACATCTGAAAGTCCGCGATAGACAATCGCCCGATTTACTCCCAAAAGCGGCATAACGTCCGAAACTGTTCCGATGGTTGCCAGATCAAGACCAGGCTTACTAAATTTTTTGGCTAAAAACCAAGAAACACCGGCACCAGAAAGTTTGGTGGTATGAACAATGGAATAGGCTTTTGGTTTTTCTTTTCCGGGAGTATGATGGTCAGTAATAATAACATCAATTCCCAGTTTTTTAGCATGTTCTACCTGTTGATTGGCGATAATACCTTGGTCCACGGTTATCACTAGAGTTACCTTGTCCTTAGCAAACTCCTCAAGCCTTTCAACCTTCATTCCATAGCCCTCTTCTCGGGTGGGAATAAATGGCATCACATTTGCTCCCAAACCATGTAACACTTCCCAACTGATTGCTGTGGCGCAAACCCCATCGGTATCGTAATCTCCGTAAACAATGATTTTTTCTTTTTTCTTAATTGCTTTTTTTATCCGTTTAACCGCTTTAGTTATTTGGAGTGGGGAAATTCCTACCTCCTTTGTGGTTAGTTTATAGGGGTCTTTGGGTTTAAGAAATTCTTGCTGTTGTTTTTTTGTTTTCAACCCCCGATTTCCCAAAAGAATTTTTATTATTTCTCCAATTTTGCACTTTGCGCTTTGCACTTTGCGCTTTTTTAATATTTTCCATTTCATTGTGGTAATATTGTATCAGGATGAAGTTTAAGATACCACCGTTCGTTAGTAAAATCCTTAATACTTTTCAAAAAGCAGGTCATGAAATCTATATTGTTGGGGGAGCGGTTCATGATCTTTTAATGAAAAGGGTAGTCACTGATTGGGATTTTACTACCGACGCTACCCCAGAAATCGTCCTGGGTTTATTTCCAGATGGTTTTTATGATAACAAATTTGGAACTGTGGGAATTTCCCATCCATCATTAGAAAAACCTTATGAAATTACCACTTTCAGAAAAGAAATTGGCTATACCGACAGGAGGCATCCAGATAAAATTATCTGGGGAAAAACGATCGAAGAAGATTTGGTTCGCCGGGATTTTACCATCAATGCTATGGCCCTTCGCCCCGCCAAGCGGCGCTCAGGGCAAGCTCTCAATTTCACTTTAATTGATCCCCATGGTGGTCAGAAAGATATTAAAAAGAAACTTATTCGAGCGGTTGGTAATCCAATCAAAAGATTTCAAGAAGACGCCCTGCGGATGTTTCGAGCGGTGAGAATTGCTACTCAACTTGGCTTTACAATTGAAGAAAAAACTTTTCAGGCTATTAAGAACAATATTGATTTAATTGACCATATTAGTGCTGAAAGAATTAGAGATGAATTATTAAAACTTTTATCTTATCCCTATGCCGCTGATGGTTATATGGTTTTACGAAATTCTGGATTGGCCCAAAAAATTCTCCCCGAAGTTGAACAAGGATTTGGTCTTGCCCAAAAAAGTCCAGGACGACATCACCTTTGGGATGTCGGCACTCATAATGTTTTATCGCTTAAATATTGCAAATCTGAGGACCCAATTGTTAAACTAGCAACTCTTATTCACGACGTTGGTAAGCCATTGGTAGTCAAAAAACAAAAAGACGGCACAATTACTTTTTATAATCATGAAGTTTTGGGTGCTTCAATTGCCAGCAATATTGGTCGACGACTCCGTTTATCTAAAAAAGACCAAGAGCGATTGGTAACCCTCGTCCGCTGGCATCAATTTACAGTTGATGAAAGACAAACCGATTCGGCTATAAGAAGATTTATTAGAAATGTTGGTAAAGAAAATTTGCAGGATATCCTTGACCTTCGGGTTGGTGACAGGCTTGGGGGCGGAGCTCGAGAAACTTCTTGGCGACTGGAAAAATTCAAAAAAAGACTGGCGGAAGTTCAAAAGCAACCATTTTCAGTTCGGGATCTTAAAATCAACGGTCATGATGTGATAAAAACTCTCAACATCCATCCCGGACCGCTGGTGGGCAGGATTTTAAATCAATTATTTAAAGAAGTGGTTGAAGACAAAAAGAAAAACGAAAGAAAATATCTTCTTAAAAGAATCAAACAAATCAGCAAATCTCTTGTTTAAATATTTAAACTGGCTTTCGATAAGCTTCAAAAGAGGCGGTCACAGTCGGGTTAACACTTCTTAAAAGTTCAAGAACCTTTGTTCTAATATCCGCTGTTTTGATTACATTATTCACCGCTGCTGTTGAAGCCCAGTTTTCAACTTGACTGGTGACACTTTCCGCTTCTGTTGCCGAAGCGCCGGACTTAATAAGTCCGTTTAGTATCTTGCTGCGGTCAAAAGCCTCCAGCCTCCCATCTTTTTTCTGGACCTGTAAGTCTGCCATTTTTTCACCTCCTTCCTTGCCCTCCGTAGCTTTACGCGAAGGAGGGTCTTTTACCACTTGATTCCATTTTATCAGATTTCAGGAGAAATTTTTTACGAGGGTGTCTGCTCTAATGATTCGAATCATGATAACAGCCAGGCTGTATATCATATATTAATATATGATACATTGGATACTTTGGCTTCGAAATTTTAAGGGCTCAAATCCCTAGGTGGCGAACCTATTCCACCTCCCAGATGTCTAGTCTTACTCAAAAAATCCTTAGGTCTCTACCTAGTCAACACCGGGTGTTGGTTCTTTCTCTGTAATTTTCTTGCCATTTCAATTTTATCATTCCATAAAATTTAAAACAAATTTTGTTATACTTTTCTTATGATTAAAAAGAGGAAAAAAGTTTTGAGGATTTTGGGGGCTTTGGGAATTTTGGGGTTTTTAGGGTCGGTAATTTTAAACATACATCTTTTTCAAAAAACCGAAAAATTAGGTCAAGGGATAAAGGTGCTTGAGGTTTTGGATGGAGATACCATTCTTCTGGATGGAAAGGTGAGGTTAAGACTGCGGCATCTTGATGCCCCTGAATTGGAATTTTGCGGAGGTGAGGAAGCCAAAAATTTATTGGAAGGTCTGGTTAAAGGCAAAAGAGTAGTTTTGGAAGAATATATTTTGGACCAACAAGGCCGACCAATGGCTTTAGTTTATCTGGATAATAAGCTGGTTAATGAAGAAATGCTTAAATCCGGTTGGGCCAGATACCACGCTGACCAAAGTTCAAAAAAAGACCAGTTAAAAGAGGCTGGTCAAAAAGCTAAAGAAGAAAAGAAGGGTATTTACAGCCCCAAATGCTATCAAACAGAAAATCTTGAGAATCCCAAATGCGAGATAAAAGGCAATATCGATAAAGTCACTGACACCAGATTATACTATTATCCCGGCTGCGCCCAATACGAATTTACCATTGTGGAAAAGGATATTGGCGAGGATTGGTTTTGTACAGAAAAAGAGGCACGGGAAGCAGGGTTTGAAAAGGCGAAAACGTGTTACTGAAAAGTAATTAGAAATTAAGTAATTAAGAAATTAAGGGATTTTTGCTTGACAAATTTTGGCTCTAGTGCTATTTTAAGCTCACCACTGCCCAGCAGTGGTTTTTGAATGGAGGTGGCGAGAAGTGAGTCCGGTAAGAATCGAGGCATGCGGAGATATTAACTGTAGCATCAAGGCAGGAGAGCTAACCAATCCAGCAGTAAAAATTGATAAATCTGGCAACGAATACCCTATTGGACCCAACCAGCTTTTTCTCCTCTCAGAAAGAGAGGTTTTAATTATTCGTGACGTTTCAGGCACGGTGACAGTAGAAACAGAAGACCCAGCCGTTACAATTTCTAAAGAAGGGTTCCCTAACCCAAGCGTGAGCCGAAGGGTGGATGCCATTCGAATCCAAGGAGAGGCAGAAGGTTGGATCTTGCCCCAAAAAGGAGAAAGACAAAGCCTTCAAAAACTTTATTTCTGCTCGGCTGGAGATTTAGAAAAAAATCCGATTACTGTCTTGACTGAAAAAGGAGAGATTGTCAAAATTTTTTGGGAAGAAGAATAAAATCCTAGCTTTTTCTTCTCTTCAATTGTTCCCAGACAACCAATAAAGGTGAAGCTGTAAACGTACTGCTGTAAGTTCCAGAAATTGTGCCGATTAAAAGAGCGGCGACAAACCATTTAATTGTTGTTCCACCTAATAAAAGCAAAGCAAATAACATAAAAATAATTGTTAAGGAATTATTCAGTGATCGAGAAAGAGTTTCGGTAATCGCCTTGTTGACAATATCCTCAAAAGGAACACCGGGGAGTAATCGTTGCGATTCTCGGATGCGGTCATAAACTACAACCGTATCATGAACGGAAAAAGAAAGAATGGTTAACATTGCCGTTACAAATAGAGTGTCCGCTTCAACTCCAAGAAAATGTCCCAGCAAAGAAAAACTGCCCAATAAAACAAAACTATCATGAAACATCGCTAAAATGGCGCAGATGCCAAATTTAGCATTTTTAAACTGCCAAGCGACATAAGCCATAATAAAGCTAGCGGCCAAGATAACCGCAACGATAGTTTTAATTAACAATTCCCGTCCTAGAATTGGGCCAACAGTTTCAAAGCGAATTTCTTCCGGCTTTTCTGCAAATTTCTCAGCCATTGCCGCTTTAATCGTTACCACATCGTCTTTGGTAATTGGTCTTGTTCGAATCAAGAAAGTGTTTTCTCCGGAAAATTGAACCGAAGACGCTTCAAGCCCCTTCTCTGTAATAATTTCTTTTACTTGCTGAATACTGATTGCTGGATGCTGAACGCTGAATTTAAGTTCGAGAAGCGTTCCCCCAGTAAAGTCAATTGAGGGTTTAAGACCAAAAAGGACCAAAGAAAAAATTCCCGGGATTAAAACCAGGGCTGATAATCCAAAATACAACCATTTGAATTTCATCCAATTCATCTTGTTTCCTCCTTGGGCGAAAATGTCCGCAAAAGAGTCCGACTAACAACAATTCCCGTGAATAAACTCAAAGCCACTCCTAATCCCAGGGTTAAGGCAAATCCTCTAACCATTCCCGAAACATTCAAAAAATTCCAGCCAAATGGATTAAATAAAATAAAACAAGTGATTAAAGTACAAACATTAGCATCGCGAATTGAATCCCAGGCTCGACCAAAACCCAATTCCATCGCCAGTAATCGAGGCTTGCCAGCCCGAACTTCTTCTTTCATCCGTTCAAAAATCAAGATATTAGCATCAACCGCCATTCCCACTGAAAGAATAAAACCAGCAATTCCTGGTAAAGTTAAAGTGACCGGAATTAATTTATATAAAGCCAGAGTAACTAAACCATAGATAATTAAAGCAATATCAGCAATAATCCCCAATCGTCCATAATAAACAGCCATAAAACCAACAACCATCAGCAAACCAATAAATCCTGCTTGGATACTTTTTTGAATTGACTCTGTTCCCAAGGTCGCCCCAATGTTTCGCTGTTCAATAATTTTTATTGGCACCGGTAAAGCTCCAGCGTTAAGTTGAATTGACATTTTTTTGGCTTCATCCAGAGTAAATTCACCGGTAATGACTGCCTCGCCAGTAGTAATTTGTTCTCGAACCAAAGGATTGGTAATTGGAAATTGGTCAAGAAAAATGGCTACCGGCTTGCCCACATTTCTCCCGGTAATCTCGGAAAATTTTTTGGCTCCTTCATCAGAAAACTTTAAGCCAACCTCCGGAGCTCCAGTATTGCGATCAAACTGAACTTGAGAACGAGTCAAATCTTTACCGGTTAATCCGGTTGAATGATAATCAGCCAGGGTAGCGGCGGTTGTTGCTTCCGGAGCTAGCTCTTGAAAATCAAGCTGGGCAGTTTGGCCAATTAGATCAATCGCCTGGTTAATATCTTTTACCCCAGCCAGTTCTACTACCAAACGATATTCTTCGCCTATTTTTGAAGTTTGAATCAATGGTTCGGTTAGGCCAAATAAATTGACCCTTCTTTCAATATTGTTCCTGACTGCTTCAATTGCCGAATCTCTGTCTTGAGAGGCAATTTTACTCATATCCGCTTGAAAAATCAAATGGGTTCCGCCTGCCAAATCAATACCCTGTTTAATTTCTAAATCACGAAAGAGATGAAATCGGCCAAATTTAAAATCAATTGAAGGACGAGTGGGTAAATCAATAAAGGCTGAAATCAATGTCAGCCCTAAAATAAACCACAGCAAAAAGCGCTGGTATTTCATCCCCTCTTTTTCTTTCTTTTAATGAAACTCTGGGACAAGGCCAGTTGTTTTGTTCCGGAAAAGGAGTAAATCACCCGCCCAGTTTCTGGTTCAACATTGACCAAAACATTTTGACCAGCTTTAATTCCTACTGTTTTAACAAAATCAGAAGGAATAGTGACCGCTAAACTATTCCCAGTTCGGATGATTTTTTGTTTTCCCATTTCGTTAGAAACAAGGTTCTGCCGAAGGCAGGTTCTTATTTTTATCCAACCAAATCTAGCTCATCGCCAATTAACATAATTCGAGAATCAGTCAAAATTCCTAGCAAAAACGGATCACGACGCTTTTTCCTAAATTCAAATTCTTCTTTATTCATTACGGTGTAGTTTATCTCCTTCCCTACTTTTGTCTCCTCATTGCGAATAATTTTCCCCAACTCTGGTATCAAAATATCACCGACAATTAGCAAATCAACCGTTCCTTCTTTAGTTGGTAAACCACGGGCAAATCGTCCAGAAAGCATGGCTATCTTTATTCGACCAATTTTATTTTTATTTTTGATAATTGTTTCCCCAAGACCAACTGTTTTGGAAATTAAAGCGAGTAAATCACCATATAAAGGATAATTTCTGTCGACCCAGTAATAAATCCTATTGCCCCGATTTTCTTTTTTAACTATTCCGGCTGTCTCCAAATGGTCCAATTCTCGTCGAACAGCATTAATTTCTTCTCCTATTCGCCTGACCAACTGACGAATATAAAAAATTTCATTTGGTTGACCTAAAAATGTCTGAAGTAATTTCACCCGGCACTTGGAAATAACTAAATCTTGAAGCATGGATTAATATTTAACTTCCCTTCCGGCTTGCCCGCCTAATCTTACCACTCGCCTTTTCAATACTATTCGTATACGGCTCGTGGGGCGATTTTTGGTGGGCTGCCCACTATTAGTATTCTACATTTTGGTGGGCAGGAACGATTTCAATCCAAATTGGTCCTCGATTAAATTCGATTTCTTTTCCTTTTGTATCAACAAATTTAGTTCTTTCTTGGCGTTTGGCTTTTGACCAATTGGCTTGAATTGCCTGCCCGTCTTGAAAAATAATCGCCTTGCCTGTACCGGTAGTAGTATACAGCAGATGCTTTAGCTCATCAATCGGTCCTTTTTCCTTCATAAATTGAATAATAACGGTTGACGCCCAAAGTTGAGTATCGTTATTTAAATCTTTATGGGGTTGTCTGCCATCAAATCGAAGATAGTGATTGGCTGTTTTATCGTATTGCCAAAGAACGCTGTAATCGCTATCGCCGCTCCAAAAATCAAATTCAATCTTCTCAACCCCACCACGATCTTCCAATTTCACCTCATCTTTGAATTTCCAGGGAACGAAACCTTCATCCGCATCCAAACCTCTTTTATGGGCCACTTCCCAAAGTTTATCGGCGGTAGAATACATCGTGTGTTCAGTTGCCACCGGATGACCAATTCGTTCATAATCTCGCCAAAAGGTGGGAAAGCCGATAGCAAACTGATTCAAATCATTTCCTTTTGCCAACCATCCATATTGTCCAATTTGACCTAGAGCATTAGCCGGACCGGGCATATTGGCTCCGCCAACATGAGCATATAAGGGATAATCACCATATTCCGAGGCAAAATCCATAAAATAAGTTCTGGCGGAACGAACCGGACCAATAGTTACGTCTTCAGCCGAAGCTCCGCAATAAAAAACCGCCAACAATCTGGTAATTCCTCCTTCGGCTACTGCCTCATAAACAATATCTGCTTTTGATAAACCAGATTGGGGTCGAGCTTCTTGATGATTTTCAATCATTACTGTTAAAGGTCGTCGTGCCTCCCAAATTTGGCGTTCGGCTTTAGTGAACATTCCCCCATTTAAAGGACATTGTTCAGTTTTTGGAGCAGAAAGATCGATTTTACTTCTACCCTCCCCAACTGGTAAAGGAGAAATTAAAGCCGATTGACCCGAACCACCCAAATAACGAAAAGCAGCGTAAGAAATTCCGCTGGAAGCAAGATATAAAACCAATCCACCTAAAATTGTTAGTATTAATTTTTTGTTTTCAGCGAATTTTTTTAGCATTTTTTATCGCCTGTTTTTCCTCGGTTGATAATTCGTAACCAGCCGCTTTCCCTTTCTTTACTGGCTTAGCATAAATTCTAGTGGTTTCTCGAGAATGTAAACTAGAGATTACCAAACCACTGCCCTCGCCGTCAAGAATGGATAAGCAAAAACTTTGGTCGCCACCGGTTCCAGGGAAAGGATTAAAACGAACCAAACCAATTTTTAATTGTCCTGGAGTTTTCAGTTCTCCTAAATCTTGAGCGAAATTTTGTTGTCGACGGAAAATTCGAAAAATGAAAATTGAAAGAATTACTAACCAAATAAAAATAGCCCCCAATAAATATATTTCCATTCTAACTTGATTTTAGAGGGCTTAAGTGCTATTGTCAACTCAACCCGCCCAATTTTAGCACTCGATCCGCCAGCTGGCGGACTCGTGCTGCAATTCTTGGCGGGTAAATATGGGGAAAAAAAGAAAAACCAGACAAGAAAAAATTATTCTCCAACTCAAAAGACAGCTGGCTACTCAAACCAGAAAACCCACTACTCCAAGCATAAAATTTGAACCTAGTCAAGAGGCAATTTCTAAGCCAAAAAAGGTTGAACCTGAAAAAGCATCACCAATCAAAAAATCTGATATTTCCATCTTTTCCTTTAATCCAAAGCTAATCAAGAAGGATCTTTTAAAAACTGGAGTTTTGAGTTTAATCATCTTTAGCCTTGAAATTGTGCTATACTTGAAGCTAAGATAATCCGCCTTCGTCCCGCTTAGCGGGACTTCGGCGAGACAAGGGAAGGGAGGTGAAAACAATCTATGCCAGATTTCTACTGCGTAAAGTGCCGCACTAAGAGAAACGGGAAAGATGTTCAAAAGGTTACCCTCAAAAACGGTAAACCAGCTAGGAAAGCGACCTGCGAATCTTGCGGCACCAAAATGTTCAGAATTGGTGGCTAAAGCCATCAATTAATTTCACCTGTCTCTATCCCGCTCTTAATGCAAGAGCGGGGTTAGTTTAAAGCCGCGAAGTAGCTTATACATCCTGATGTCTTAAGCGATATTGAAGGGCTTCGGCAAGATGAGCAACAGAAATTTTTTCTTCTTGAGCCAAATCGGCAATTGTTCTGGCAACTTTAATCACCCGATAAAATCCTCGAGCAGAAAGATTCATTTGAGAAACCGCTTGGCGTAAAAGATTTAAAGAAGACTGATCTAGCGGACAAAATTCCTTTACTTGGGAGGTTTGCATTTCGGCGTTACAAGTCAGATTTGTTTTCGCCAATCTTTTTCTTTGAATATCGCGAGCCTTCTGGACCCGTTTTCTGATGCTTGATGATTCCTCGCCGACAATTCCTTGGTCAGTTAATTTTTCAATCTTAACCGCTGGCACTTCAATATGAAGGTCAATTCGATCTAAAATTGGTCCAGAAAGTCTTTTTTGATAACGAATAATCTGCCCAGGCAAACACCGACATTGATGTTTCTCGTCCCCAAGATATCCACAAGGGCAGGGATTAGCGGCGGCCACCAAAATAAATTTAGCCGGGTAGGTAATTGAACCGGCTGCCCGAGAAATGGTAACTACTCCATCTTCCGTTGGCTGACGCAAGGCCTCCAAAACACTACGGGGAAACTCCGGAAATTCGTCCAAAAACAACACTCCCCGATGAGCTAAAGAAATTTCCCCAGGCATTGGATGACTTCCTCCGCCAATCAAACCAATTCTTGAGGTTGTATGATGAGGAGAGCGAAATGGTCGATATTTAATCACCGAATCACCTGGCGGTAAATTTCCAGTAATTGAATAAATTTTTGTTACCTGAAGGGCTTCCTCTTCTGTTAAATCAGGTAAAATTCCCGGCAAGGCCCGAGCCAACATCGTCTTTCCCGCTCCCGGCACTCCTCTCATAAAAGCATTATGTCCACCAGCGGCGGTAATTTCTAAAGCTCGCTTGGCATGCTCCTGACCTTTTATTTCCGCCATATCAAACTCTGCCTGATAATCAGCAACTAAAGATTGGTAATTAGTATGGGGTTGAATTTTAATTTCCCCAATACCAGTCAGATGGTTAAATAATTCCTGAAGCGAGAAAACTGGATAGATTTTTATTCTCCTAACAATGGCCGCCTCTTTGGCATTAATTTCCGGTAAAAAAATTCTTTTTAATTTTTTTGATTTCGCTAACAAGGCCATTGGTAAAACTCCATTAGTATGGCGAAGTGAACCATCCAAAGAAAGCTCGCCCAAAACCAAAGCATCGGATAAATCAGCTTTAAGTTCGCCTGCGGCAATTAACAATCCTAAAGCAATTGGCAAATCATAAGCCGGACCTTCTTTGGGCAAATCAGCCGGGGCTAAATTAACGGTAATCCGATGGGTGGGAAATTCTCCCCCAGAATTTTTAATCGCTGACCGAACCCGTTCTTTGGCTTCTTCAACTGCTTTATCCGGAAGACCAACGATGGTAAAAGAAGGCAATCCTTGAGAAACAACATCGACCTCAACCGTAACCAAAATGGAGTCTAAACCTAGGGTGGCTCCGGAAAAAATCTTGGCGAGCATTAATTAGATAATAACAAAAGGTGAAGAGTAAACCAACCAGCGCTCTGGGCAGGGTTTCTTTTAAGAAGAAGAAAAAAGAAGAATTACTATCCCTAAAACTAAACAATAAATTCCAAAAAGCCAAAATTTGGCACCAAGTAGGGTTTTTTCTAAAATTTTTAAAGCTTCATAGCCTACCGCGCCAGCGATAATCATTCCCAAAATTCCTTGACTTAAATAATTAACCTGCCCGTCAATTAAATCTGGAATTTGTAAAGCTAGGGCTCCTAAAATTGCGGGAATAGCTAAATAAAAAGAAAATCTAAAGGCGGTTTCTCTATCTAATTTTCTTGCCAAACCAGCAACAATAGTCGAA
>Ga0210015_1001093_pt1 | contig 27172 bp, 17 predicted proteins | sample CryGeymeta201522_FD_185471 | JGI IMG/M metagenome (GOLD analysis project Ga0210015, IMG submission 185471) | Groundwater microbial communities from Crystal Geyser aquifers in Utah, USA - Crystal Geyser metaG 2015-22 (SPAdes) (version 2) | ecosystem: Environmental > Aquatic > Deep subsurface >... | reverse complement strand
TCGGGGCAGGTCTCCGACCGCCCCGAAACGCTTGACCGGAAGGTCTCAAAGGGCTGCGAATCCACGGGATTCGAGGAGACCTGTCGGTCCGGGGAGCGGCGGGGTCAGGAGACCCTCGCCGAGCACATTCGCGCTAAGTACGGTTGTAGGACTAACCCACGAAGGTGAGCCGATGATCTCAACACTGACCGCGCGCGGACAAACCGTGGTTCCCGCGTCTATCCGAAAGGCACATGGACTCGACCTGGCATCGAAGCTGGAGTGGATCGACGACGGTGAGTGCATCCGCGTGATCCCACTGGGTCGCGACCCAATCGCCTCGGCGCGAGACGCCTACCGAGGGGCGGGGCTTGGGCAGGCGCTTCTTCGGCAACGTGCGGAGGACCGCGCACGTGAGTGAACGATTGGTGTTGGATACCTCGGCCATACTCGCCTACCTCGAGGACGAGCAGGGCGCCGACCAGGGGCACTAGTCACCTACCGCCCTGCTCTCCGCCGCTTCAGCACCTCGATCGCCGCCTCGCGGTCCACAATGGTCACGCTCACGTTCCGGCGCCTGGGTTTCAGGTCGCACTCCTCGACCGTCGCGAGGACGCCCCGCAGCTCCATCCCCTGCTTCAACAGCCCGCCGATGACTTTCGACCGGTGCGCGTTGTCGAGGTAGCGAACCAGTTGGTCCTGGTGGTTGTGCGTTAGCTTGCCGCGCTTCAGCTCGACGATGAGAACCTCGTTGGCGGCTACATCCATGAACACGAGGTCGAGGAACTGCCGGCCTTCTTCGTCGGCGTAGAGGTAGTGCTGCCGGTCCACCAACTCCACCGGTTGCGGGAAGAGCAGCGAGTGATCCTCGACGACTGCGTCCTCGAGATCGCGTTCGGTGTCGACGGCGTCGTACTCCGCCGTGAGGACGCGGGTCATCTCACGGGCGGTCTTCGGGCCGATGCCCCTGAGGGCGAGGAGTTCGTCCTCAGTCGCGTTGACAATGCGCTGGACGCTACCGAAGTGCTGCAACAGCGTCCGCGCCAGAGTCATGCCGCTGCCGGGGAGCATCTCGATGACGCGGCGCTGCCTGTCCGGCAGGTCGGCTGCCTTGCGCTTGGGGATCAGCGAGATCTCGGGGAGGCCCACTTGCTCCTGCCGGGCGACCATCGCGATGACCGCTGCCGTTTCCTCGGCGTTCGGGGTGGCCAGCACGTGCACGCCGTACAGCAGCAGCAGCGACGAGAGCGCCCCGCGGACAGCCTGTGGGTTCATCCCGCCGTATTCGTAGTTGACCTCGCCCTCGACGATGAGAACCGGAACCTCGAAGTGCTCCCGCAGGTAAACGGCGCTGGTGAACAGTGTCTTCTCCAGGATGCCGCGCACGAAGCTGTTGCCCGTGCGGCGCTCGACGGCGACGCGCTTGCTGAGGACGTACCGGTCGACGTTGCCTTCGTCTTCCACCACCGCCACGACGCGGATGCCCAAGTCGATTAGCATTCGCGCGAGGGCGCCGTGGGGTTTGGTGCAGGCAATCTGCAGTTCCGGCTCCGGCTGGGCCATCCCGAGTCACCTCCGAGGTCTGGCGGATTATGCGCGAAGGGCGCCAGCAGGTCAACGCCCCTCACCCGCCGGCAGGTTCGCCGGGGCCCACAGCGAATCTCGACGGGTCCGCCTCATCCCGCTGCTCCAAGGACAAAGCGACATGTTCGCACACCAACTGCCCGGAACCAAACCACTCCGCCTGCAAGGCGATCTCGCCGCGAAGATGGTCGCCGGCATCGACCGGTTCCTTACGCGCGAGCTACAGGCGTCTCCCTCCCGCCGGGAAGCGCACTGGAAGCGCGACCTCTCCTCACCGGCCAAGTACGCCCGTTCCGTCAAGCCCAATCGGGAGCGGCTGGCACGCATCCTCGGCGGTGTGGACGCGCGCGAGCCGGTCGAGATGCAGACTGTCCGGCCGCTGGGGCAGTCGGCCTATGTCGGCATGGGAGAGGGGTACAAGATCCTGAGCGTCCGCTGGGTCGTGCTGCCGGGCGTTGAGGGTGAGGGGCTGTTGCTGGAGCCGAACGGCACACCGGTCGCCGAGGTTGTCGCCCTTCCCGACTGCGACTGGACGCCGGAGAGCCTCACCGGGATGACGCCCGGCGTCCCCTCCGAGGGTCAGTTCGCTCGGCGCCTGGCGGAGAACGGCTGCCGCGTGCTCGTGCCCGTCCTCCTCGACCGCGACTGCACCCATTCTGGAATCCCCCAAGTGCGCATGACCAACCAGCCGCACCGGGAGTTCCTGTATCGGGCCGCCTACGAGATGGGCAGGCACGTCCTCGGCTACGAAGTGCAGAAGGTGCTGGCCGCCGTCGATTGGTTCAAGCAGAGCGCGGGCGCGCAACGCCCCGTGGGGCTTGCGGGCTACGGCGAGGGTGGGCTGGTTGCGTTCTGCGCTGCCGCCCTCGACACGCGAGTGGACGCCGCGCTGATCAGCGGCTACTTCGGCCCGCGAGAGAACCTGTGGCGAGAACCGATCTACCGCAACGTGTGGGCGTTGCTGGACGAGTTCGGCGATGCGGAGATTGCCAGCCTCCTCGCGCCGCGACCGCTGACCGTTGAGCACTGCCGCCATCCCGAGATCACCGGCCCGCCCCAAGCCCCCGACCGGGTCGGCGCCGCGCCGGGCGCGATCACGACGCCATCACTCGCGGCCGTCGAGCGCGAGGTGCAACGCGCCCGCGCGCTACTGGAGGGATTGACCCCGCCGGCCCAAGTCAGCTTGGTGGACGCCACCGATACCCACCCCGGCTCCGACCGTGCTCTGGCGACGTTTCTCGATTCGCTTGGCGTCGGCGGCAGCCTGCAGCCGAACGGTTCGTCGCCCTCGCCGCTTGACGACCTCCCCGACCCGGCCGAACGCCTGAAGCGCCAGTTTCATCAACTGCTCGAGCATACCCAGCACTTGATGCGCGAAGCCGAGTTCACGCGCGCCCGGTTCTGGTCGAAGGCCGACGCCTCCAGTGTCGGGAGTTGGCAGAAGAGCTGTCGGCGGTACCGCAAGTACCTGCGCGACGAAGTGCTCGGCTCCCTGCCGCCGGCTACCCTCCCCGCCAATCCCCGCACGCGTCAAGTGTACGACACGCCGGCATTCACCGGGCACGAGGTCGTGCTCGACGTGTATCCCGACGTATTCGCCTACGGCATCTTACTGCTGCCCAAGGACCTCGCCGACGGCGAACGCCGGCCCGTAGTCGTGTGCCAGCACGGGCTGGAAGGACGCCCCCAGGATGTCGCCGATCCGGCCGGGGACAACGAGGCCTACCACCAGTTCGCCTGCAAGCTGGCCGAGCGCGGATTCGTCACCTATGCCCCGCAGAATCCGTACATTGGCATGGACGACTTCCGCGTGCTTCAGCGCAAGGCCAACCCGCTGAAGCTGTCGCTGTTCTCATTCATCGTGCGACAGCACGAACGCACGCTGGAATGGCTGGCGTCACTGCCGGGCGTCGACCCGAAGCGCCTCGCCTTCTACGGACTCAGCTACGGCGGGAAGACGGCGATGCGCGTACCGGCGCTGCTGGAGAACTACTGCCTCTCGATCTGCTCTGCCGACTACGACGAGTGGATCTGGAAGAACGTCTCCGCCCGTCAGCCCTACAGCTACCTGCTGAGCGGCGAATACGAGATGCCCGAGTTCGACCTGGGCAACACCTTCAACTACGCCGAGATGAGCTGGCTCATTTGCCCGCGTCCCTTCATGGTGGAGCGAGGCCACAACGATGGTGTCGCCCCCGACGAATGGGTCGCCTACGAGTACGCCAAGACCCGCCGCCGCTACGACCAACTGGGCCTCGGCGACCGGACCGAACTCGAAGTCTTCGACGGCCCGCACACGATCAACGGAGTGGGGACGTTCGCGTTCCTGGAGAGGATGTTGGGGCCGATGCGAATGTCGTAGCGTGGAGCCGACCCGCGGCTGAGTGCCGCGCTCCCCGGGCCAAACGTCTCCACCGTCTGCCTGATCTGCCCTTCCAGCCAAGTGCTCTTTCCGTACTGGCGCGCACCACGGACCAGGATAACGCCCGGCTCTTCAGGCAGCTCATCCAGGCCGCAGGCCACCTTGAACACGAATGGGCACTGCGCCAGCAGATTGAGGTGCGGCAGCACCCCCGGGTCGTCGAGACGACCGTGCCACAGTGTTTCGTTGATCTGCTTAACGTTCCGAACGTTAGCAACCGTCGAAGCAGCTCTGCGCCGACGCGCAGACGACGGACCGGAGCACCCTACGGGCTGGTCAGCTCCTTCAGCTTCCCGTACACCACCGGATCGTCTGCAGCTCCGTTGAAGGCAAACGACACGTACTGATTCACGCCGCTACGCATCAGTCCCCACGAGCAACCGGCGGCTACGGACACCTCGGCCGCGCGGGCGCTGTCGGCGCTGTTCTTGTCGTCCTCGTTGCAGACGAGGGCTTTGCCGTACCGCTTCAGCGCCTCTACTCGTGCCGGGATCTGCTCGACCGGTGTGCCGTTGAAGTGGACCAGGACGAAGTCGGCGGCTTCGCAGACTTCGTCGTCACACTTCCCGTTGCCGACACCACTCGCGGAGACGAGGATCCCGGGGACGGTTGCCTTCGCCAAGCGGATCAGTTCGGCAACGCCGGCCGGCGTCTTGAGGATTGGGTGATCGAAGCCGCCGTGCGGGTACTCGTTCGCGAGCTCCAGCGCGACATTCGCCAAGCCCTGATTGCGGACCCAGCGGGCGGTGTTGACCACGCCAGCTCGCACGGCGGTGGCATCGCGCAGAATCTGGTCTTGGCGCTGGTAGTAGCAGCCGAGAATGACGGCTGCGCCAGCTTCGTCAGCAGCTCGGATGACCCGCTCGACGCGCGCGAGGTACTCCGGTCGCAGCTCGCCGTCCGGCGTGAACGCCGAGTTGATCGCGCCTTCGTAGCCGGGCATGCCGCCCTGCAGGAAGACGGTGAACGCCCGGATGCCGTGGGCGACATAGTCGGGAATCTGCGCGAGGAAGGACTCGGTGTTGGCGTCGGGGTCGAAGCCCTTGGGGCGCGTCTTCTGGTTGGCGTCCTCGAACACCGCGTTGACCATGCGGACGTTCATGAGCAGCCCCTCGGCCTTTGCGCCGAGGCACGTCAGCCGGCCGTTGAGATACCAACGCCCGTCGAGGAGCGACAGCCACGTCTTGGTTGTGCCGGTGCTGATGCGGCTCACCTGGTCAGCGGCGAGACGCTCATCGTTGTCGAGTTGGTCGAACAGCCGCCCGTGCTCCGGCCGCATGTCGAATGAGCGCCGCGGCCCGTCGCCGTGTTTGGGACTGCCGTTGTGCAGGCACCAACCGGCGGCGCCGCCCTCCCGTGCTTGCCGCGCGTCAATCAGGAAGTCCAGCGCCGTGGGTTGCCAGGGGCCATAGTCGCGCCGGAAGGGCTCCTGGTAGTGGACCGGGATGAGGCGGCCGAGGTCCTTCATCCATCGCTGAAGCTCCCTGGTCTTCTCAACTGTCTGCCATGGGGAGGCGGCGTCTCGCGGCCGGTGCGGTGCCAAGAAGTCCACCTGGGACTCGCTGAGGTACGCCTCCAGCTCCTTCCGCGACAGGTCGCCGCCCGCGTGCGAGGCGGTCACCAATCGGTTCGGGTCGATCTCCCTGATCCGGTCCCGCAGCGCCTTGATCTCTTCATGGGAGACGAATCGCGCGTCGCGGATGTTGCGCTCGTTGGCTACGTCGAAGTAGACGTTGCGGAGCGGCTTGAGGGCACGAGCCAGCGTTGCCACCGCCTCGAGGTGCGCTGCCTGCGTCGGCACCAGGCCCTTGGCACCGTCCCCGCGCGACAAAGTCACGTCCACCACGAGGCCGCGCATGTCCGCCTGCTCAACCAGCCACTTCAGGTTGCCGAGGGACGGCTCGCGCGCCTTGCCGTCCGGATCCACGGCCGACACGTTGTTGTCGTGGGCGCCCCAAGTCGCCCACACGCGCACCCAGTTAAGCCCGCGCACTTCCAGGTCGTCGAAGTCCTTCGCGATGAACTCCTGCGGCGCGCCAAGCCCGCCATAGTAGCTGATGCCGACCAGAAACGTGGGCTTGCCGTCGAGGGTGAACTGGCCGCCGTCGATGCCGAGGGTCACTGCTCTCGCTGTTCCAGCGGCGAAGATCGTCGTCGCCACGAGGTGGTGGAGATGGGATGCGCGGGGTGATCGCTTCATGGGTGGGGTCGTTCCTCTCAGAACGCGTTACGGAGCTGGCGAACCCAATGCCGCTTGCTGTCGTTTAGTGTACTGCGCTGCGGAGGAAGTTCCCTGCCCACCACACCTTATCCCGCGACCTGGCTGCCGGTTGACTGGGCCGCGTCGTTTGGATAGACTTGCGGTAACGCGCGCCTTCGCCGAGGCGCCACGTCTGACTGGACCGGCTCGCAGCAAGAAGGAAACGACGCCATGACTGCTCGCTTCGCTCTGCTCTCCTGGGCACTCCTCTCACTCGGGTCAACGGGGGCGTTCTGCCAACCGCCACCAGCTCTGTCAACGGTCACTGGCGTAGTGGTCGCCGCAGACAAGACAAGCCCCGTGCCCAAGCGGACAGTTCGGCTTGACCGCAAAGCAGACCCCAACGCCGCCGCGGACGAACAGCAGCGGCGCGAGACCCGGACAGATGAGGAGGGGAACTTCACCTTCGAGCGCGTGCCGGAGGGGGCATACGTCGTCGGCGTTGTCGAGCGTGGCGACGAGCTGCTTGCGCAGCAGGATCTCGCCCTGCGAGCGGCGCGCGCGGCCCAGCTCAAGCTGATCTTGACAACGTACCAGGCGTTTCGCGGTCGCTTCCTGGATCCCGAGGGCCTGCCCGTAGCCGGTCGGGAGGTGACGCTGCAGGCACGGTATGACCGCGAAGACGGCGCCGCTACCAGCCGAGGCTACACTGTCAACACGGAACCGAGTGGCGGGTTTCGCGTGATCATGCCAGCGGTGAAGAACGTGTCACTGGCGGTTCGCGTCGAGGGAGTCGGCTGGTGCACCAAGCCCAACGTAGACTTGGAGGAGCTCAACTATAACCTGGGCGACGTCAAGCTGCGCACGGGAAGCAAGCTGAGCGCCCTCGTCCGCAACAAGGAGACCAGAGAGCCAGTCGGGGGCGCTCAGGTCTCTCTCTACCCACAGTCGTCAGACCTGGGAATGTCCGGCATGAACCTGCGCGCAGACACCGGCCCCGATGGCCGGCTCTCGTTTGACGCCCTCCCCCCAGGTACGTACGGGGCCAACGCGCACAAGAATGGATTCATTGGCGCCTACCACGGCGAGGTGAGCCTGACAGTTGACCGCGACCTGCCGGAAATGGCGTTCGACTTGGAGCCGGCAGTGCGGCTGGCCGGTCGAGTGCTGGCCGGACCCCAGCGCCAACCGGCCAAGGGCGCCAAGGTGTCCCTCGGCGACTCCGGGAGCACCACGAAGACAGACGACAATGGCAAGTTCGAGTTCTCCACGGTCAAGAAGCAGACCCACCAGGTGACCGCCAAGCTCGCGCCCTATCTGCCCGCAACGACGACCGTCGAGGTCACGCAGGATACCGCGGGCATCGAACTCGTGCTCGACAAGGAGGGTCTCCGGATCCGCGGCCGCCTGACCGACGAAGACGGCAAGCCAATGCCCGGAGCGTACGCAGCCGCCATCGAGCCGACCGTCTTCCGCAACTACTTCGACTACCGAGTCCGGCAGGACACCTTCGAGAAGCTGGATCGGTGGCCCTGGGACCAGGCAGACTACGGCTCGGCGCAGGCAGACGGCCAAGGCAACTTCGAGGTCACCGGGCTGGCACCCGGTACCTACCAGGTGTGTGGGCTGTCGCCGGGTCTGCCCATCGCGCACCAACCGGACGTGCTTGTAGTCGATGGCGCACAGCCGCCGTCGGTGACGCTGTCCGTCGGCTGGCGCCAGCCGCTGCTGGTGCGGGGGCGATTGACCGATTCGGAGGGGAATCCGGTCGCGAACCGCCGGGTGCAGGTTCGTCTCGAGCTCGAAAACCGCGGCAGCTACTCCTCCGGCACCAAGACGACAAACGACGGCACGTACTGGTGCCGTGCGCAGAACCCGGGGACGTACTCGGTGCGCCTCACCGCCGGCGACCTCGGCACGGCGGAGCGCAAAGGCGTTGAGATCAGCGCCGACAAGGCGCCCGATAAAGTGGACCTGCAGCTCACGCCGCCCAAGTTCACCAAGGAGGTCTACGGCTCCCTCGCCGGCTTCGTCTACCTGCCCGACGGCAAGACACCGGCGGAGTACGCCATGGTGATCCCCGTCCGCGAGGGAGACGACTGGGAGCAGGCCAACAGCCAGTATCAGCGAACCGACAAGAAGTACCAGTTGCGCACGGCCAACGCGGCCCCAGTCGGGGCGGACGGTTCATTCCGGATTGCCGACCTGCCGCCCGGGACCTACGGGATCTGCGCAGTGCCCTGGCGACCGGACGACTGGCGGAGCGAACCGTTGTCGCAGGCGCTTGCCGAAACGGTCCCGGCCGCGGTGAGCGGCCTGGAACTCCAGGTCAAGCAGAACCTCGCCGGTGTCAAGGCGGTGCTCGGCAAGGGCGGCACCCTCAAGGGCGTCGTCAAAGCCGCGGAGTCGGGAGCGCCCTTGCCGAACGCCTGGGTGAACGCAAACCGCCAGGACCGGCAATCGCAGGACGACGACCCCTACCTGGGCACCCTCTGGTTCCGGAACATGCGGACGCGCTCTGCGGCCGATGGCACCTTCGTGCTGCCCGCGCTGGCGGAAGGCACGTACCACCTGTCAGTGTCAGCAACAGACCGGAAGCCCTTCAGCAAGCCGTCCCTCACCGTCAAGCCAGGGGAAGCCGGCGAGGCGCTGGTCTGTGAGTTGGAGCAGCAGTTCTACGGCTCCATCGCGGGGGTGGTCCTGAAACCGGACGGGAAGTCACCCGCCGCCGGCGCCAAGGTGTATGCCGGGGCGCAGAACCAGTACTTCCAGGAACCAACAGCAACCGCCGATGGCGAGGGGAAGTTCTTGCTGGACCGTCAAGTTGAGGGAGAGCAAAGCCTCATTGTCATCTACCCCAACGCGGCGCCTGTCATTTTGACGGGCCTGAAGATCGAGAGGGACACCGCTACGCCCGTGGAGGCCAAACTGCAAGTAGGCGGCTCCGTGACCGGCACGGTCAAGGGTGAGAACGGCAAGGCCCTGAGCGGCTCGGCGTATGTCGCGTTGTTCGCGCAGGGCGACCCAAACCGGTGGTTCGACCCGAGGTGGTTCGACCCGAACAACCTCGACCAGCGTCCGGGGCTGCTCGCCGGCAAGGTGGGCGCCGACGGGAAGTATGTGGTCGCCAACGTGCCGGCGGGGAAGTACTCGGCGTCAGTCTGGAAGGAGAGGCAAGTGGTCGCGGCCGAAGAGTCGGTCGAGGTCGCCGACCAGCAGGCGACGGCCCTCGACTTCGCGCTCACTGTGCCGAAGGGCATCATTCGCGGCAAGGTGACCCACGCCGACGGCAAGCCCCTCGGTTACGCACAGGTGATTGCGGTACCCGCGGCGCCGCGCACGCAACGGCTGGCTTCTGGCATGCCTGGCAGCCTAGCGGAAGCAAAGGACGGCGGCTACTCCATCGAGAACTTGGTTCCCGGCGAGTACTGGCTGATGTGCATGGTCGCCTCCGGAGAACGGAGCATCGGCGAACTCATGACCGCTGTTCGCTCCAAGGAGAAGGTCACCGTCACCAATGACGCCCCTGTTGAAGGTGTCGACTTCGTCCTGGGCGAGGGCGGGGCCGTCACCGGGACAGTGGTAGACAAAGACGGCAAACCGGTCGCGGGTGCCCGAGTCCTAACGACGCCCCGCGAGGAGTTCGCAGCGCTCCGGATAAAGTCCGGCGGCCAGGCGCCGCCCGCGTTCTACGGCATGGCAATGACGGACAAAGACGGCAAGTTCGTGCTGGCCGGCGTCCCGCCCGGGACGTACACCTTCAGCGCGATGGGAGAGCAGTACCTCCCGGGCAACTCCAAGGAGCTGACCGTGGTGAAAGGACAGACGACGGCCGAGGTGAGGATCGAGCTGGAGAAAGGCGACATGCAGAAGTGGCTCCAGGAGAGGCAGCAGGAAGCGCAGCCGGTCCCGGAGGCGCAGCCAGCGCAGGAAGTGCGGCCGGCGGTGGCGGTGCAGGAGTGACTTGGGGACAGCGGGACTTGGCGACTTGGGCAGGGGGCGACAGCGCCCCAGGCCGAAGGGTACGTGCTGAGTGAGCGTTCGCGGCACAGCGGTTGGCACAGGTTGCGGATCGATGCGGCCTCGCGACGCGTTCACCCTCGTCGAGCTGCTCGTGGTCATCGGGATCATTGGGGTGCTGACCGCCATCCTGTTCCCGGTGTTCGCGCGGACGCGGGAAAGGGCTCGCATGACGGCGTGCACCAGCAACTGCCGGCAGCTCGGCAGCGCCCTGCTAATGTATGCCGAGGACTACGACGAGACGCTCCCCGGCTGGCCCGACCCGCGCCTGAATCCTGTGTACCAGGCCGGCTACGACTGGCAGATGGTCGTGCCGCTGGTGAACGCCTACCTGCGCAACTACCAGGTGTGGGTGTGCCCCAGCGGCTACCGGACGACGTTCGGGCCGCCCACCGACCGATTCGAGTGCAACCTCGGCTACAACGAGTACCTGTACAACACGGCACACGGGATTCCACCCTCGTACGGACACAACCTCAACAGGCTCGCAGTGCTGAGTGGCACTCGGGCGGGCGTCGCCAGCATCGCCGTCATGGCCGACTCCTCGCTAGCCGGCATCTTCAACGATTGGGGCGACTTCGACGGCATCCAACTCCAGGGCGAGCCATTCCCGGGCTTCGGTCTCACCCGCCTGAAGTACGCCAACGGCTGGACCGGCCCGAACCCGTGCACCTCCAACGGCCCCCGTCATCCCGACCACGGCGCCAATATCGTCTTCGCCGACGGTCACGCCAAGTTCGTCGTAGGCGGCAGCCTCCGCGGGAACTACGGACCTTCGCCGAGCGACCCCAGCGTTGCAGCAGGCAACACCGTCGAGTGGCCCGTGGTCAACCCATTGAATGTGCCGCCGCCGTGACGGCCGTAGAGCGGGGCAGCCTGCACGCTCGTACCCCGGTCTGTTCAGCGGCTGAGGAGGGGCCTGAGCGGGCAGGCTGCCCCGCTCTACGTTGCTCCCGGAGGAGACAACCATGCCCTGGCTACTGCCGCTTTCACTCCTAAACGCCACTCTCAGCACCTTCACTTCAGCCGCCGAGGCGCCCTGGCATGTCTGCTACGACCAGAGCTTCGCATTTCAGCCAACTGGCGCCTGGATCGGGCCGCAGACTCGTTCCGAACGGGCTCCGGACGGCCTGCGGATTGTGGACGCGTCGACTGAGCCCAACAGCGGCCGGCTGTACTACTTCGACTGGCACGTGACGCCCGAGCGGGGAGCGACGGTGGAGGCGCGGCTCAAGGTCGCGCAGGCCAGCGAGGCGTGGGGAGCTTGCGTCAACGTAGCGGACGGCGAGCACGAGGAGGATGTGAGCTTCTTCCCCGACCGAGTGATGTTGAGTCACGCAGACCTGTCGGCGCCTTTCGCCCAGGGCGACAGCTTCCACACGTACCGCATCACCTTCAAAGCACCCGACATTGCAGTGCGGGCTGACGGCAAGCTGCTGATCGACGGACGAGGCAAGTTCACCAAGGAGGTGCTGGTGCCGGGGCGCAATCGCGTCGCCTTCGGTTCGAGCAGCTCCACCGCCACTTCGGATTCCACCTGGGCGTTGGTCCGATTCCAGGGCGGCGAAGTCGACGCGACGGAGGTCGCCACGCCAGACGTGCCGGGACTGGAGATCGTGCGGGGCGACACGCGACCAATCGTGGACGGGGCGTCGTATCTCAACATGTTCCGGTTCGCCAACGGCACGCTGCAGGTCGGCGGTAAGCGCTCGACGGACGGCGGGGCGAGTTGGCTCGACGCCGCCGGTCCGTGGGTGGGCGCGTGCCAACTCGCCGAGGGCGAAGTGATCTCCCTCGACTACCGCACGCACGCAGCCGACGAGCAGGGCTGGTACTCCAGCGCGCTCTCCCGGTGGGACGCAGAAGGCAAGCCGCTACCGACGCTGCGCGCTCGACTGCACGTGCCGGAGTTCGTTACTACCACCGACGATGACGGCTCGAAACGGGACGGCCCGTGGTGCGACCATGCCATCGTGCAACTGCGCGATAGCAGCCTGCTGGCGGCGTGTTCCGGCAACTTCCGGGACGACACCACGCCCATCCCGACCTACCTGCCGAAATGGGGGGCGAAGAAGTACCGCGGCTTCGTTTGCCGCTCGACCGACCGAGGGCTCACCTGGGAGTTCCTTTCAACCGTCGCCGCCGACCCAACCCTCGGCGCCGAGGGCTGCAACGAGATGGACTTGATCCGCGCGCCCAACGGCGACCTGCTGTGCCTCTTCCGCACCGGCGGCAGCCGGCAGCACCCCGACCCGCTCTACCAGTGCCGCTCCTCCGACGAAGGCAAGACGTGGGGCCCACCCGAACGAGTGGCCGACCGAGGCGTGTGGCCCAACACCTGCCTGCTGAACAGCGGCGTCCTCGTGTGCACCTACGGCCGGCCCGGCGACTGGCTCACCTTCAGCCTCGACTCGGGCCGCACCTGGACCGGGCACTTCTGCTTCCACGCCGGAAGCAGCACCTGCTACAATTCCATCGAAGAAGTGTCGCCCGACAGAGTGCTGGTGATGTACGATCGCGCCGCGTACGACCCCGGCGGCAACGCCGCAAGCGGAGTGCTTGGCACCTTCTTCACGGTGCGGCGGAGGTAGCACTGCGCGATCTCGAGAGAACCGCCCCTTTTCGCGGTTCGCTTCAGCACCCCGGCAGATGGAGACGCGCGTCAATCCGAGCCGCGACCGTGAGGGAGCGCGTGACACGCTGACTTGGTCCGCGACGCCGACGGCCCACGCGCTCCCTCACGGTCGCGGCTCGGATTGACAACGCGCGTTCGAAGGAGTCCCAAACATGCTCAGCCGACTTCATTTGCGCCCCCTCCCGCTCGCACTGATCGCTCTGACCAGCTTCCTGTGGTTGCCTTCCGCTTCGGCTGAGACAGCCGAGGCCTTCCGCGGCAAACGCTCGCTCAACGGCACCTGGGAAGCCGTCACCGCTCAGGAGACTGCCGACCAGCCGCCTGGGACTGGCTGGGAGCCGCGACCGGTGCCGAACACCCAGCAGAGCGACGCCCGCCGCGGCACGTTCTGGACGTGGTACCGGCGGCAGCTTGAGATCCCGAAGGAATGGCAGGGGCGGCGCGTGTTCCTGACGCTCGGCGGCGCTCGCTACAACGCGCGGGTGCTGCTCGACGGGAAACTGCTGGGGCAGCGGCTGGAAGGGTGGACGCCGTTCGAGCTGGAGCTGCCGGACGTGCAGGCGGGGCGGACCTACCAGCTCGCGGTCCGTTGCCAGGACTGGAGCGCGACCTTCGCCGACGGGTACTCGATCCCCGCCGACTACCAGGGCGACGCGCGGCATGTCGGCAATGGAAGCATCGTCGCGCCCATCGGCGGGCACTTCACCTTCTACGGCATCTGGGACGACGTTTGGCTGGAGTCGCGGCCGCAGGTGTACTTGGACGAGGTGGCCATCGACTCGTCATTCAGGCAGAAGCAGCTGACGGTCACCGGCCGGCTTGCCGGTTGGCAGGCGGGGCTGACTGTGCAGGCGGAGGTGCTTGACGGCGACCGCGTCGCCCTCACCACTCCCGCCGCGCCGATCCCCAAGCGCGCGTGGTCGCTTTCCGCCCCCGTCAGCGACGTGCGTTGGTGGTCGCCCGAAGACCCGCATCTCGACCGGCTCCGGCTGACGCTGCGGCGCGGGCAGAAGGTCGTCGATGTTCGCGAGGAGCGGTTCGGCTTCCGCGAGCTGTGGGCGGAGGGACCGGACTTCTACCTGAACGGCGTCAAGCGCCACCTGCTGGCGACCAGCACGTGGCCGTCGTCGTCTCCGCAGACGCGCGAGGAGGTGCGGGCGAACCTGGCGCAGATCAAGGCTGGGAACAACGTCGCCTTCCGCCTGCACACGCAACCATGGCAAAAGCAGTGGATCGAGGAAGCCGATGAGGTCGGGCTGATGATCGTCGAAGAGGGCGCGCTGTGGTGCGACGGCAGCGGATCGTACGGCTACAACAACGACTTGTTCTGGGACAACACGCAACAGCACCTCTCCGGCATGGTGCGGCGTGACCGCAACAACCCGTCGCTGGTGCTGTGGAGCTTGGAGAACGAGATCCTCCACTGCGGCGCCGCCCGGTACCGGAAGGACACCGAGGCGAAGCTGGCAGAGCTGGGGCGGTTCGTGAAACAACTCGACTCGACGCACCTGATCACCTACGAAGCCGACCTCGACCCCGACGGTGCGGCGGATGTGGTTGGGCTGCACTACCCGCACGAGTTGCCTGCAAACTACGCCTACCCCAACACCGCCGACTGGCTGTCGGAGACGGTGCAGACCGGCGTCGAAGGCGGCTTGTTGGGAAGCCGCGGACAGGGCTTCCGCTGGGACCGGAAGAAGCCGCTCTACATCGGCGAGTACCTGTGGGTGCCCTACCAGGACTTCTCGCCGGGCAGCGTGTTCTTCGGCGACGAAGCGTACGAGGACCGCGCCGAGTACCACCGCAGAGCGCAGGCGGAGGCGTGGCGCTACCAGACGTTGGCCTACCGCCGCGCCGGCGTGTCGGGGACGTGCCCGTGGACAGCCATCAACTCGGGGGGAGGCGTCAATCGCGACCTCCTGTTTGAGACCGAAAAGGAAGTCTACGAACCGGTCGCCGCGTTCCTGCGAAACGTGGACTCGCGCTTCTTTGCCGGCGAGGCGGTCAAACGAACCTTCGACGTGTTCAATGACAGCACCGCGGACAAGGAACTGGTACTGGCATGGTCACTGACCGGCACCGAGATCAAGGGCAGTGAGTCGCTGAAGCTGGCGCCGGCCGGACACCAAGCTGTGGAGGTGACCGTGCCGATGCCGGACACCGAAGCGCCCAGAGACCTCGCGCTTCAATGGACTCTCAGCGCCAACGGTAAGGCGCTCCACCAGGGCAGTCAATCCGTCCGGATCTACCCGCGTCAGCCGCTCAAGACGCCCGCCGACATGCAGGTAGCCGTCTTCGATCCGCACCAGGAGTGGAGCGGCAAGGCGAAGGCCGACGGGCTGAGCTTCACCCCGCTGACAGCGCTTGCCGACCTCGCGAAGGCGGACCCACTCGGTACGCTCCTGGTGATTGGTCCGGCCGCGTTCGAGCAAGCCAAGCAGGTCGAAGGGCTCCCGCGCATCGGCGAAGAGACGCCGGGCATCGCCGAACTGATCGGCTTCCTCAACCGCGGCGGACGAGCGCTGGTGCTGGAGCAGACGAACTACGACGGCGTGCCGTTGGGCGTGTCGCTGGTGGACCACGCCTCGACGCTGACCTTCCTCCAGGCCGCCGACCATCCTGTTCTGAAGGGCTTCGGCAAGGACGACGTCAAGTTTTGGCGCGGCGACAACTACGTGACACAGCGCGAGTTCCTCCGACCGACGGCGGGCGGCGTCAAGCCACTGCTCGTCTCTGGCGGCGAGAGCAGCCTCGCTCAATCGCCGCTGGTGGAAGTCCCCACCGGCGCCGGCGCGGCGCTGCTCCTGCAAACGCTGACAGGTGCGAAGCTGGACACGGAGCCGGCAGCGCGCCAACTGCTCCAGAACGCCCTCGACTACCTTGCAGACCGGGGCCCGCGCGGCCCGCGAACCGTGGCGTTGTCCGACGACCCAGCGTTCACCGCTCGCCTGAAGCGGCTGGGGGTGGCGTTCGAGGCCACCGCCGGTCCGCTCAAGGAAGGCGACGTCAAGGACGCAAGCCTCGTCCTCCTGCACGGCGGCGGCGACGCGCTTGCAGGTTCCGGCGCGACACTCCAGGCATACCTCGCGTCGTCACCCTCCGCGACCGTCTACTGGCACGCGCCCGAAGGTGAGACGTTCGCCCGCCTCGGCGAGCAGCTTGGCGCAACAGGCTTCCAGGTGCTGCCCAGTTCCGGCCCGATCACGGCGCGCGGCATCGGGACGAGCCTCCTGTCCGGCCTCTGCCGCGAAGACCTCACGTTCGGCGGTCTCGGCCGCGGCGACTCGTGGATGCGCCCCTTCGCACCCGACCCAACGGTCATCGACCGCGCGCTCGTGCCCACTGCCAGCGGCGGCGCTGCCACCCGCATTGAGGCAGAGAGCATGGCGCTGGAAGGCAGATACGTGAGTGTCGCGGCGGACGGGGGCGCGGTGAACTTCGCAACCGTCGGAACGGGCACGTTCGCCTTCGAGACCGACAAGCCCGGCATCCGCCCCGTGACCGTCTACGCCAGCGGCACGCCCGCCGGAGGCGTTCTTCCGCTGGTCGCCCTCCGCCGCGCCAACCAGACGTTGGCCCAACTCAGCCTGACCCAGCGTGACCCAAAGGACTACCACACGATGATCGACCTGCCGGCAGGCAAGTCGGAGCTGAGCGTGGCGTTCGTCAACGACGTGCAGGAGCACGGCGAAGACCGCAACCTCACCCTCGACGCCCTCGAGATCGGCCGCGAGCCGCTGGACGCCTCGAAGCTGGAACTGCTGACGCTCCCGCCCGCAGTCGTCGCCTTCCCCAGCGGCAAAGGCCGCGTCGTGATCGACTGCGTCCGCTGGGACCAGAACCCGAAGAACGAAACCAAAGGCATGCGCTACGCCTCCGTGTTGCTGGCGAACCTCGGCGCCTCCTTCGTCGCCCCGCAACCCGAGCCGGCGTGGGTGCCCGCCTCAGCCTTCGAGCTGCAGGGCGACAGCGCCTACTTCGGGAAGACAGCCGACCTGCTGACCTTCGCCTCCCACGGTGTGTGCCAGGCTGAGTTCGACTGCGTCAAGCCCGGTGCCTACGAAGTTGTCGTCCGCGGCTACGCCAAGGAGGCCGACGGCGTCTACGGCAAGGCCAAAGTGACCGTGGACGGTGCCGTAGTCGGCGAAGTCGAGCTTGCCTCCGCTTCGACCGGAGTCTTCGCCGTGGGAACGCTCGACTCCCTGACCGAAGGCAAGCACACCGTCACGGTAGAGTTCACCAACGACATCTGGCAGCCGCCGCTGGACCGGAACCTGTATGTGAGCGGGGTGGGGTTCCGCTCTCGGTAACGGCGGCTCCCTGGCTGAGAGGTAGGGACGCGACGGCGGCCCTGTCGCTGCGACACCGCGAGCAGTACAATGGCTGCCACGTCGAGGTGAGGACCGTTCGTGCTCAGCCCAACAGACCGAATCACCGCCCCGGAATTCCGCCGCCGCGTTGCAGCCGTTGTTCGGGTGCGCCAGGTCTGGGTCTTCGGCTCCCGGGCAAGGGGTGACGCAGAACAGGATGCCGACTTGGACGTATTCGTTGAAGTAGAGGACGTCAGCCCAGAGCAACGCCAGCGAATCAGCGACCTCGCGTGGGAGGTCGGGTCCGCGCGAGACCTCGTGATCTCCACGACCGTCAGCACCCGGGCACACCTGGAGGAGGGTCCCATTGGTGCAAGTCCGCTCGTCTTGAACGTGCGTCGAGAGGGAGTGCCGGTGTAATCACCAGTGATCCCGGCACCGACAGGTCCTGACAACAAGGAGAACTCCTGTGCACAACCCAAAGTGGTGCCTTTTCTACGATGTCCACACCCTGCCCGCCTGCCCGGATGTGGGCGAGGGCTTCGACGCCGACGCGTTCACCGACCGGATCAAGGCGTGCGGCGTCGACTATGTGGTCTTCCATGCCCGCTGCAACCTGGGCATGGCCTACTACGACACGAAGGTCGGGATCCGCCATCCGTCGCTGAAGTACGACCTGTTCGGCAAGCTGGCGGAGGCGTGCCAGGAGCGCGACATCGCACTAACCGCCTACGTCAACCTGGGGCTGAGCCACGAGGAGGCGCTGCTGAACCGCGGTTGGTGCGTGCTGACCCCCGAAGGCTACACGTACAAGCCGAACCGGCTGGACCACTTCTTCCGGATGATGTGCTACAACACTGAGTACGGCGACCACGCGGTGGAGATGATCCGCGAGATCGTCAGCGGCTACCCCGTCGCCGGGCTGTTCCTCGACTGCATGCACCAAACATCCGTGCGTGGGCGTCGAGTGCATCCGCGAGATGAAGGAGCGCGGGCTCGACTGGACGGACGACTACCAGCTCCGCGAGTTCGCCAACCTCTCCCGCGTCCGAATGGCGCAGCGCGTCGCCGAGGCGGCGCAGGCAATCCGACCGGACCTGCTGCTCTACTTCAACGGCGTGGGCTACGAGTACCAGCAAGACCTCGGCACCTACCTGGAGTACGAGTGCCTCCCCACCGGCGGTTGGGGCTACGAAGTGCTGCCGCTGTACGGCCGGTTCCTGCGCACACTGGGCAAACCGGTGCTGAACATGACCGGACGCTTCCATCGGTCGTGGGGCGACTTCGGCGGCATCCGCACTGAAGCCAGCCTGGAGTACGACTGCCTGCACGGTCTGGCGATGGGGATGCGCACCACCGTCGGCGACCACTTCCACCCGCGCGGCGATATCAACCACGCCGTCTTCGACCTGATCGAGCGGGTCTACCGGCGACTGCAGAAGTTGGAGCCATGGCTGGACGGCGCCCAAGCCGAGGCGGAGATTGCGGTGGTGGCACCCGAACCGGGCTTCTGCTACGTTCACCCCGAGTTCAGCGCCAGCCAGACGGCGCTCAAGGGCGCGTCGCGGCTCCTCTGCGAGCTGAAACAGCAGTTCGACGTGGTGTCGTACAAGCGGTCGTGGGAGGGCTACCGGCTGCTGGTCCTGCCCGACCTGGTGACGCTGGACGACGAAGCGACCGCGAAGGTCCGCGCGCACCTGGAGGAAGGCGGCGCCATCTTGTCCACCGGATGGTCGGGCGCGGACCTCGCAAAGCGGGACTTCGTGCTCCCCGAGTGGGGTCTGCGTCTGGAGGGCGAGGATCCCTTTAACCCGGCGTACCTCTTGGTTGGCGACCGACTCACCAAGGGCATGCCCGACATGCCAATCGTGCTCTACGACCGTGGTAGTGCGGTCGCCGCCGAGGACGGCACCGAGGTGCTGGCCGAGATCGGTGCCCCCTACTACAACAAGCATTGGGACGGCGAACATGGGTTCATGTACATGCCGCCTGACAAGCCCACCGGCCGGCCCGCCGTGACGCTGCGGGAATCGGTGGCCCACGTCAGCCACCCGATCTTCACCACCTACTGCAACCACGCTCCAGTGCCGATGCGCCAACTGGTGGCGAACCTGCTCGCGAAGCTGCTGCCGGAGCCGATGGTGCAAACGGAAGGGCTGCCCTCCTTCGGTCGGGTGACGGTCACCAGTCAGCCGAACCGCCGGATGGCGCATGTGCTTGCATACGTGCCCGAGCGACGCGGCACCAGCGTGGACATGGTCGAAGAGCCCATCGAGGTGCGGGAGGTGTCGGTGGCGCTACGCGTTGAGGGACGCCAGCCGAGGCGCGTCTACCTTGCGCCTTCCGGGGAGAACCTGCCGTTCGAGACGGCCGACGACTACGTGCGCGTCCGGGTCCCAGTTGTTCCTGGATATGCGATGGTGGTGTTCGAGGAGGACGCGTGACGGGCCCAGCGCCCTCCGTCTGATCGGTCCGATCCGTCTGATCCGTCCGACCTGCGAGTGACGCGCTGCGCCGAAGCCCGGAACAGGTGCTGTCCTTGTCGCGCAGGCCGGGGGCACGGTCATTGCCGGTCTGTGTGCAACGACAAAGGAGACGGCCGTGCCGGCAGCGAACTCACAGGCAATGACACATCCCCAGACCAACCGTATCGCACCCCAGGCGAGATCCGCTTGTACCCCTGGAGTGGCGAACACGAGGTAAGGAGTCTCGATCATGGCGCAGAAACTGGCAATATCCAAGTCCGAATTCGCAAAGCGGTGGGCGACGCTGCAACAGAAGATGGAGGCCGCCGACCTCGATGTGCTCATCGCTCACGGCGATGAGGCCGATCCGGCAAACGTCCGCTATCTGTCCGACTACTGGCCGCTGTTCGAGACCGGTGGCGTGGCGCTCGGCCGGTCGGGCGCGCCGATTCTGCTGATCGGCCCCGAGAGCGAGACGTTCGCCCGGGACCGCAGCAAGGTGGCGGAGATCCGCAGAATCCTCGAGTACCGCGAGTCGGCGGAACCGGAGTATCCGGGCGTCAAGCTCGACACGTTTGGCAGCGTCTTCCAGGAAGTGGCCGGCGGCGGCGAGGTGAAGCGGATCGGCATCGCCGGTCTGTCGGTCATGCCGGTGACGCTCTACAACGCCATCAAGAAGGCCGCCGGCAAGGCGAAGGTTGTGCGGGCGGACGACCTGCTGGTAGAGAGGCGGCAGATCAAGAGCAATCAGGAGCTAAAGCTGATGCGCGAAGCCTTCCGCATCAGCGAGGTAGCCACCGCCGACGTGCTCGGGAAGATGAAGCCGGGCATGACGGAGCAGGAGATCGTCGGTCTGGCGCAGGCCGCCATGTATGCCAACGGCGCCGAGTATGAAGGTCACCCGACCTACGTGCTCAGCGGCCGCAGCAGCACCCATGCCATTGGGCGCCCCAGCCCCAAGGTTGTGAAGCCGGGCGAGATGATTCAGCTCAACATCGGCGCCTTGGTGAGCGGCTACTCGTCCAGTGTCGGCCGACCCGTCTGCTTCGGGAAGATGCCGAAGAAGATGCGAGAGCTGGTTCAGTTCGGCCTCGACGCCCACTACAAGACCATGGAGTACATGAAGGCCGGCGTGCCCGCCGCCGAGGTGGTCATCAAGTTCGAGGAGTTCGTCAAGGCAACGGGCTACGGCGACTGCCTGCTCTACGGCCCCTGCCACGCCATCGGGCTCATGGAAGTCGAACGGCCGTGGATGGAGTCCAGCTCCGACTACCTGCTGGAAGAGAACATGGTCTTTCAGGTTGACACCTTCCTCTACACGAAGACCTTCGGGCTTCGCTGGGAAGACGGCGCCAGGATCACCAAGTCCGGCGTCGAGCTGTTGTCGGACAAGTTCCTGGAGATCATTGAGCTGTAGCTCCAGCAGCAGTGCCGCCGCGCGGCGGGCCATTCGTCCTTGCCGCAGGAGCTGACCATCATGCACAACCTCACCGTCGTCTTCGGCTTTGACATGGAAACCGACATCGGCAGTTGGTCTCCGTACTACGCGGGGGTGACGCAGGGCACGCCGAAGTTGCTTGACCTCTTGGACCGGCAGCAGGCTACCGCGACGTTTTTCTTCACCGGCGACGCCGCCCGGTTGCACCCGGAGGTGGTGCAGTCGATCGCCCGCGCGGGTCACGAGGTCGGGTGCCACTCGCTCTATCATGAGACCGTCGGTGACCCGCTCTTCGAGATTCCCGGCGTGAAGCCGCTGCTACCCGAGGAAGTGCCCTTCCGCCTGCGCGTCGCGACCGAATGGGTGACGGAAAGCCTGGGCGAGCAGCCGGTCTCCTTCCGCTGCCCGAGGCTGTGGGGCAGCACTGCCGTCGTCAACGCCCTCGACGACCTCGGCTACGTCGCCGACGCCTCCTACCCGTTGTACTTCTACGGAGAGCAGTTGGTGCCCTACCATCCCAGCGCTGAAGACTGGACGAAGCCCGGCGACCTGCGCCTGCTGGAGATCCCCAACTTCGCCGACATGACCGTCGACAGCACGGACGAGTACCACCGCGACCGCGACCAGTGGCCGCTGTTCCGCAACAAGAGCGCCCGCGACTTGATGCGGCACATCGACAACTTCATCGGCTACGTGTCCGAGCGGAGACTGCCGGTGGTGCTGTGCTTCTACTTCCACCCGTGGGAGTTCGTCCCGATGCCGGCGAAGCTGCACTACGGCGAGGGCGCGGTGGAGCCGGACTACTTCCTCATCGAGAACTGCGGCGACTATGCGTTGGAGCAGTTCGCCGCGTTGGTCGCCATGCTGAAGGAGCGCTCGGCGACCTTCACAACCGCGAAGCAGCTTGCGGCGGATTGGGACTGATTGCAGGGACTGACCATGACCTATTGCTGAGGACAACTACCAGCGTCTGCAGCGGATCGCCGCTCGTCAGCGGCGGTCGGTCGCCGACTGCATCCGGGAAGGGATTGCCCTGTTCCTGCGCAAGTCTGAGGCGCAATCCGGCGGGCTGGCTTGAGCCACCTGGGCAAGTAAGCTATCCGGTCAACTGCCGAAGCCGTGCCGCGAGGCACCAACAGGAGCCCTCGTCATGAGCGCCGTCGCAACCCTGGAGATCCCACAAGACATCCGGGACTCCGCCCGGGTCAGCTTGGGCGACTTGAGGACCGAGTTGACCGTCTTCCCATACGGCCAAGGGCGCCTTTCCGTCGGCAAGGCGCGGGAGCTCGCCGGTATGGCCCTGTGGCAGTTCCGCCAGTTGCTCGGGTCGCGGCAGATCCCCGTGCACTACGGCGTGACGGAACTGGAGCAGAGCAGCAACCTGTAGGCCAAAGTCGTCCTGGTTCACCTGAAGACGTTGGCCACGCGCCCCGATTCCGAGACCCGGCTCCAGTGGAAGAAGCGCGTCATGCACGGGCTGACTGAGCAGGGATGCTCAAACGACGAGATCGTCGACGTGTTCCGGTTCCTGGATCTGGTCATGACACTGCCCGCGGACTTGGAAGGCGCATTCCAGGAGTACCTGGCTGAGCTACAGGAGGAACAGAAGATGGCGTTCCTATCAAGCTACGAACGAAAAGCCATGTCGAAAGGCCGCCGCGAAGGGCGGGTGGAGGCCAGTCAAAGTGCCGTCATGGGCGCCCTGCAGGCGCGGTTCGAGCGCACGCCGGCCGCTCTGCAAGCGCGCATCCGCCAGCTTGACGACCCCTCCAGACTCATGGGCCTGTTGCAGATCGCGGTGACCGCCAACTCGCTCGAAGAGTTCGAAAAGCAACTTCCAGGGGTCGCACAGGCGGCGTAGGCTGGAGGGTGTCGAGTCGCGAGGCCGGGAAGGCAGCGCGTCTGAGTCGTTTGGGGGCGGGCGTCGGATTGCAGGGGGCGAAGCGCGCTGCCGCCAGGCCCGAGAGCGCCGGGGGGATGTTCGTCTGCGGAGTTGACGGCGGGTGACCGCGCTGCGAGAATGAGCGTGACGATGAGACTTCCGGCGGACACGACCATCGCCAGAGACAAACTCACGGGTTACTTGCTCGTCCCCCAAGACCACGGCGACAAGTCCGGTTACCTTGCGCAAGCGGGTTACACACAGGAGAACGCAGATCAACTGCTGCGCGACCTGCGTGTTCAGATTCTCACGCAGGAAGCCGTCCCTTTGGAGTTCAACAAGTTCGGCCAGTTCTATGAGATAAGCGGGACGCTCACCGGCCCGAACGGTGTGACCTTGGGAGTGCGGACCATCTGGATGACCGAGCATTTGTCTTGCGTGACGAAGTTCGTGACACTGATGCCGGACAAGCGGAGGACGCGATGAAACTGGACCTATACGACGAGGCCGTGCTGATCTGCGATCTACCGGGGCACCGCCTCAGGAGTGGCGATATTGTGAAGGTCGTTGACCACCACGTCGCCCGCGACGGCACGGAAGGCTACTCTATCGAGGTCTTCAACGCGCTCGGCGACACCCTCGCTGTCACCGCTGTGCCTGCAAGAGCCCTCGCCCCTCTCAGTGAGAACGAAGTCCTGTGCGCCCGGGCGCTGTGAGGTTGCTACTACTTCCCTCCCTCCAGAACTGCCGCGCCGTCCCCGTCAGCAGCTTCTCCTGCAGCCGCAGGACGGCTTCGGACTTCTGAAACTGGTCGCGGATGATGCCGCCGAGGATCATCCGCTGTTGGGATTCGGTCAGCGTGTGCGGCTCAGGCCTGGCTGCCTTGCGGCGCGCCCTCGAACTGATATGCTTGGGGAGTGCGTTACCGCCGTGTGCTGCTGGAAGGCAGCGCCCGGTCTGAGGCCGCCCAGGGAGCTGGAGGTCGGGTGCGCCACGAGAGGAGGCGACCCGTTTGAGGAAGCGCAAGACGCAGCTCTACCCGATTGTGATCGAGTACCTGGCCGAAGGTGGCTACTACGCGGAGTGCCCGGTGCTGCCGGGGTGCCATGTCGAGGGTGAGACCTACGCGGAGGCCGTCGAGAACCTGGAGGACGCAATCCGGATCTTCCTCGACTCCTATCGCGAGCTGGGCAAACCCCTCCCTCAGACGGTGACCGTCGACAGGGACGTGGTGATGTCGTCGACTCTGCCGATTCCGGTTGCCGCGGGAGCGTGAGGACATGCCGCCTTATCCCGGCCCGCGACCTGAACACGGCGCGGGAACGGATGCTTGACTGGCACAGGAGAGCGAAGCCATGGGGAAAACCAACTTCGACCGGTACCTCGAAGAGCAGTTGCAGGATCCGGCCTTTGCCGCCCGGTTTGAGCACGCTGGCGAGGCTTGGGACGTGGCCCTGCAGATCGCAGCCTTGCGCCAGCAGGCCGGGCTTTCCCAGAAAGAGCTGGCGACACTCCTGAAGACCTCTCAGCAGCAGATCAGCCGCTTGGAGTCGCCCGGTTACGAGGGGCACTCCCTCAGCACCTTGCGTCGCGTTGCCGACGCCCTGCACGCCCGGGTCCGTATCGTGTTTGAGCCGGTGGAGGCGGGCGCCGGACTGCACCGGGCCCAACCCGCCGCCTCGTCTGCCGTGCAGACCGGCAGACCACCGTCCCCTGCCCTCACGGAAAGACCCTCAAACGCAGGACGCTGAAGGGCGTACTGGGCGACGTGAGTCTGCATGTCGAGGAACTCCTGGCGCGACTGCCTTCGTGGGCGAGCAGCCTGTCGCCGAGATCGTCGAAGCCACGATCGTGCGGCGAGCGGTGACGGACGCCCTTGCCGACCTCTTCCGTCCGTGAGAAGGAAGGGCACGCACGGCGTGGAACTGAGTGGGCAGGGCCAGGCGTTATCCTCCGAAGCGGAGAACCGGACTTCACCTGCCCGACCGGTCAGGAAAGGAGTACACCCGATATGGCGAAGCGACCAGGCGGCGAGATGGCTGCCAGACCACTGCACTTCATGTGGATTGCGGACTGTTCGGGGTCCATGGGGGTGGACGGCAAGATCCAGGCGTTGAACAACGGCATTCGCGAAGCGATTCCGCACATGCGGGAGGTGGCTCGGGAGAACCCGAATGCGGACGTGCTGGTGCGGGCGCTCAAGTTCTCGAACGGCGCTCAGTGGCACCTCGCGCAGCCGACGCTTGCGGAGGACTTCGAGTGGACCGATCTGGCGGCGGACGGCGTCACCGACATGGGCAAGGCGCTTACGATGGTAGCCGATCAACTGAAGATCCCGCCGATGACCGACAGGGCCCTGCCCCCGGTGCTGGTGCTGATCTCCGACGGGCAGCCCACCGATGATTTCGGCGCCGGTCTGAAGACGCTGCTGGATCTGCCGTGGGGGAAGAAGGCCGTTCGCATGGCCATCGCCATCGGTGAAGACGCCGATCACGAGGTCCTTCAGCGGTTCATCAACAACCCCGAGGTCGCCCCCCTCCAAGCCAACAATCCGGAAGCGTTGGTGCGGCAGATCAAGTTCATCTCCACCGCCGTGCTCAAGGCCGCTTCCTCCCCGCCCAGTCAGGCCGCTGGCGTCGGGCCCGTGGCCAATGTGCCGATCCCACAGCCTGTTGCCGGTCCCGACGACGCAAGTGATGTGTGGTAGCAGCGGCGTGAGCCGAGCGGACGTGGGCGACTCAAGGAGGGAGGAAGTTCAGCCATGGGTGTGAACTCGCTATCGGTTCAGTGGCGCGCCGTGGGGAAGCGCGTGCGAGGGGTGAGCCACGTACAGAGCGGCAAGCCCTGTCAGGACGCAGTTGACTGGTGGGAGCAAGAAGGCGTGGCGGCGCTGGTGGTCGCCGACGGGCATGGGAGTGACCGCAGCCCTCGCAGCGACGTGGGCGCAGCCTTTGCTGTAGACGTGGCGCTGAACGCCCTGCGCAGCCTCCATGCCAACTCCGACCTCGCACTGGCGAACCTGCGAGCGCTGAAGCACTTGGCGGACGAACAGCTCCCACGGCTCTTGGTGCGCGACTGGAGAGACCGCGTACTGGCACATCACGCTGCGACCGTCGCGACCACCCCCACCACGCTGCCCGAAGGCGCGGAGGGCGCGGTCCCCACCGATCCCGCTGGTCCGGCGGACGAGCCTGTTTCCGGGCTTGGCGTTCCCGCTGCCTCGGCGGACGCACGGCGTCCGTGCGCGGACGCTGCCCAAGAACCCGACCTCACGCCGGGCATGCGGCTCAGCTCAAACCCTGCGGGTTTGAGGAGCTTCGCCCTCCCAACCGTGCCGGGCTGTGTCGCCGAGGGGAGGGTGAGGCTCCCGCCGAACCGTTCAAGCTCGGCGCCGCCGCCTGCGCCGGAAGCAGGCGACGTTCTGGTTCAGCGCATGCGGCTCAGCGGGAGCTTCGCCCTCCCAACCGTGCCGGGCTGTGTCGCCGAGGGGAGGGTGAGGCTCCCGCCGAACCGTTCAAGCTCGGCGTCGCCCCCTGCGCCGGAAGCAGGCGGCGTTCTGGTTCAGGGCATGCGGCTCAGCGGGAGCTTCGCCCTCCCAACCGTGCCGGGCTGTGTCGCCGAGGGGAGGGTGAGGCTCCCGCCGAACCGTTCAAGCTCGGGATCGCCGCCTGCGCCGGAAGCAGGTGACGTTCTCGTTCAGTACGGCTCCACGCTCCTGACTGTTCTCGCCGGCCCGGAAGTGCTGCTGTTCCTGCAGTTGGGCGATGGCGACATCCTCGTTGTGGCGGACGACGGAACGGTCACGCGACCCATGCCGGAGGATTCCCGGCTGATGGCCAACGAGACCACTTCGCTGTGCACGGTCGATGCCTGGCGCGAGATTCGGGTTGCTCTCTACCCGCTGGTGGAAGGCGCCCCCGCGCTGATTCTGCTGGCCACCGACGGCTACGCCAACTCGTTCGTCAGCGAACAGGACTTCCTGCGGGTGGGCCCGGATTACCTCCAAGCGATCCGCGAGGAGGGTCTGGCGGCGGTGGCGTCTCGCCTCGACGAGTGGCTTGCCGACGCCTCGACGCAGGGAAGCGGCGATGACATCACGTTGGGCATCGTTGCCCGGAGTGACGTGGCAGAAGGGGCGCAACACGGCCTCAAGGAAGGAGCACCAAGTTGAAAGATGAGGTCCGCGACATCCTCGCTCGGCTGGTGGCGCAGTACGGACAGGAGCTGTGCACCGACC
>Ga0210015_1001084_pt1 | contig 27270 bp, 19 predicted proteins | sample CryGeymeta201522_FD_185471 | JGI IMG/M metagenome (GOLD analysis project Ga0210015, IMG submission 185471) | Groundwater microbial communities from Crystal Geyser aquifers in Utah, USA - Crystal Geyser metaG 2015-22 (SPAdes) (version 2) | ecosystem: Environmental > Aquatic > Deep subsurface >... | reverse complement strand
GGTACCGAGCATATATTGTTGGGGTTGATAAAAGAAGGAAGTGGAGTAGCGGTTAGAATTTTAACTGATTTAGGTATTAATCTGAATAATGTTTATTCGCGGATTATGAAAATACTTATGGAGAACGAAACTCAAAGTTTTTCGCCAGAAGTTGGTAAAAAGACAATCAAGACTCTTACTTTAGATGAATTTGGAAGAGATTTAACTAAATTAGCTCGAGAAGATAAATTAGATCCAGTTATTGGCAGAAGTATGGAGATTCAAAGAGTGATACAAATTTTAAGTAGAAGAAAGAAAAATAATCCCTGTATAATAGGAGAGGCTGGGGTAGGGAAGACAGCTATCGTGGAAGGTTTAGCTCAAAAGATTGCTAATAATGATATTCCGGAGATATTAAAAAATAAAAGAATTGTTTGTCTTGATTTGGCTTTAATTGTTGCTGGTACTAAATACCGGGGTGAATTTGAAAAGAGATTAAAGAAGATTGTTAGTGAGGTTCAGGAATCAAATGAGGTTATCTTATTTATTGACGAAATTCATACTTTAGTGGGTGCGGGAGCTGCTGAAGGGGCAATAGACGCTTCTAATATATTAAAGCCTACCTTAGCAAGAGGAGAACTACAGGTTATTGGCGCAACTACTTCTGATGAATATCGAAAGTATATAGAAAAAGATGCTGCTTTAGAACGAAGGTTTCAACCTATCTATATATCGGAACCTTCAATAGAAGAGACTATCGATATTTTACAAGGACTTAGACCCAAGTATGAAGCTCATCACAAAATAAAGATTAACGATCAAGCATTAGAAGCGGCAGCTCGTCTTTCAGCTCGTTATGTTTCAGGTAGATTTTTACCCGATAAAGCTATTGATTTAGTAGATGAAGCGGCTTCACGAATTAAATTACAAAACACTATTTCTCCTCCTGATATGAAAAAAGTGGAAATTCAATTAAATAAAATAATAAAAGAAAAAGAATCAACCATAAAACTGCAAGAATTTGAAAAAGCAGCTCAATTAAGAGATAAAGAAAAAAAGTTAGAGACTGAACTCCAAAAAATGAAAGAAAAATGGGAGACCGGAAGAAAGATTAATAAAGTAGAAGTAACCGAAGAAGATATTGCAGAAATTGTATCTAGTTGGACTGGTATTCCAGTCTTTTCCTTAAAAGAAGAAGAAACACAAAAATTACTTCGAATGGAAGATGAGTTACATAAAAGGATAATAGGACAGGACGAAGCCCTAATATCTATTTCTAAAGCCATAAGAAGGGCTCGAGCTGGTATGAAAAACCCCAAACGTCCCATTGGCTCTTTTATCTTCTTAGGACCTACCGGCGTAGGTAAGACAGAACTAGCCCGCAGTTTGGCAGAATTTCTTTTTGGTGACGAAAACTCAATGATAAGTTTAGATATGTCTGAATATATGGAAAAATTTGCTGTTTCCAGATTAGTTGGTGCTCCTCCTGGTTATGTTGGATATGAGGAGGGAGGTCAATTAACTGAAAAGGTTAGAAGAAAGCCCTATGCAGTAATTTTATTAGATGAAATAGAAAAGGCTCATCCTGATGTTTTCAATATATTATTGCAGATTTTTGAAGACGGTAGATTAACCGATTCTCAAGGAAGAGTAGTAGATTTTAAAAATACAGTAATTATTATGACTTCTAATATAGGCGCAACTTTAATCAGAAAAGGAGCTACTTTAGGATTTCGAGGAACTAATGAATCTGAAGAGATGCCTTACAAAGAGATAAAAGATAATGTAATGGGAGAACTAAACAAGACCTTCCGGCCGGAATTCTTAAACCGAATTGATGAGGTAATAGTCTTTAAATCCCTTACTAAGGAGGAGATTAAAAAAATCGCTGGTTTAATGCTAAATGATGTGAAAAAATTATTAGAAGATCAAAAGATTGATTTTGAGACGGTAGAGGAGGCTAAAGAATTATTGGTTAAAGAGGGGTATAATCCCAATTTTGGAGCTCGTCCTTTAAGGCGGACTATTGAAAGATTAATAGAAAATCCTATTTCTGAAAAGATATTAGCTGGTGAGTTTAAAGAAGGGGAGTGTATAACTATTGGAGCAAAAGATGGGAAAATAACATTTTCCAAAAAAGGAAAAAAAACAAAAAGTTAAGATAAAGAGGTTAAAATGGACAGAGGAGAAAAATCTATTTTTCGTTGTCAACAGTGTGGTTATGAATCTTTCCGATGGTTAGGGCGTTGTCCTGATTGTGGCGGATGGAATACTCTGATTGAAGAAGCATTTAAAGAAGAGAAAAAATATTCTCTTCATCCAGAAGAGCAATCTACACCTTTACCAATTAGCAAGATAGAAATAGAAGAAAATAAAGCGAGATATAAAGTAGGGATTTCTGAGTTTGATAGAGTATTAGGTGGTGGTATTGTCCCTGGTTCTTTAATTTTAGTCGGAGGAGAACCAGGTATAGGAAAATCTACCCTTCTTTTACAAATAGCCAATATTTTAAGCAATCAATATGGAACAGTATTGTATATTTCTGCTGAAGAATCACCTTATCAGATTAAGCTGAGAGCTAGTAGATTGGGTACCTTAGCAGAAAAACTTTTTTTAGTGTCTGAAACTGATCTAGAAGTGATAAAAAAACATCTCAACAATATTAAGCCAAAAGTGGCAATAATTGATTCTATTCAGACTATTAATGATTATGAGATTACTTCTGCACCAGGAAGTATTAGTCAGATAAGAGAGTGTACTGGTCAATTAATGCGTTTTGCTAAAAGCAAAGAGATTTCTATCTTTATTATCGGTCATGTAACTAAAGGAGGAATATTAGCTGGACCTAAAGTTCTTGAGCATATTGTAGATACTGTCTTATATCTGGAAGGTGAACAATATAATATTTATCGTATACTTCGTTCCACAAAAAATAGATTTGGCTCTACCAATGAATTAGGGATATTCAAAATGGGAGAAAATGGTTTAACCGAAGTATTAAACCCTTCTGAATTACTCCTATCTGAAAAACCTTCTCAGGTTTCTGGTTCAGTAGTGGCAGCTACTTTTGAAGGAAGTAGGCCGATATTAGTGGAGGTACAAGCTTTGATAAGTTATAGTAATTTGGGTATCCCCCGAAGAATGACTACTGGGGTAGATTATAATCGAGTTTTACTAATATTAGCAGTACTGGAAAAAAGGGTGGGATACTCCTTACAATCTCAGGATGTTCATGTAAACATTGCAGGTGGTATAAAGGTATTAGAACCAGCTTTAGATTTAGCTATAGTCATGGCTATAGCTTCAAGCTTTAAAAATATTACTATAGACTCAGGTACAGTTATATTTGGTGAAGTGGGACTGGCAGGAGAAATTAGAATGGTAAATCAGGTAGAAAAACGAATACAAGAAGTATTAAAAATGGGTTTTAAGAGATGCTTTATTCCTCAGGGTAATTTAAAAAATCTTTCTTCTTTTAAATCGAAAAAAGATTTAGAGATTATTGGGATAAAAACAGTTCGAGAAGCTATAAATCTTGCCTTAAATTAGTCGTTAGTCGTTAGTATATAGTATATAGTATATAGTAAAGAAATAAGAAGCCAGAAGCTAAATGCGTATCGCGTATCGAGTATCGCGTGAAGAAAATAAAAGTCACAAGCTGAATTAGTATATAGCATTTAGTATATTGTAAAAAGATAATAAGATAGGAATCAGAAATCAGAAGAATGGATAGCGGATAGCGTATAGAAAGTTACAAGTTGCAACTTTACAGATAGGAAACAGAAAGGTGATTAACAGGGCTTATTTTTACTGAAAACCGAAAACTGATAACCGCAAACCGGGCCTCTTTATCTAAAAACGAAAAACTATAAACCAAAAACTATATACTAGCGGCCTTACTATCGACTAATTTAATTGGTCAATTGGAGAATCGGCTAATCGATTAATTACTTAATTGGTTAACCAATTAAGTTAAATTATAGATACCTAATGTAGATATTCTTTCTTCTTCTTTTTTAATTATATCATTAAAATCCAGATTTAGTATACTACATATTGCAGCTACGTAAAATAGGCTGGAGCCCATTTCCGTTTCGATGATTTCTTTACAGCTATCACACAATGAACCTTCTAAATGGTTATCCATAAATTTATGAATTTCTGTTAATTTTGTATTGGAAGGAATAATTTGTTTCTTCGCATTGATTTTTAGACAACCACATTGTGTAACTGCTTTGGCAATTGCTCGGTTTACTCGGGCATTAGATTCTTGATATTTGGTCATAACATCAAGGATGCTCCGATGTTGGATTAAGAATTGGTCGACGTTTTTTTGGAATGTATCATTGTCACTTTTATTCATAATTATAACCTCCATAAATACTTTTTCTCTTTAGAATTCAATATCAAACTACTAAGAAGGCGCGATCTTGAAGTAACACGAAAGCGATTAAATTTTATTTAAAATGTAAAAGTTGTATAAGAATCTTTTATTTAATTATATGTATAGGTTAATCTCTTTGTCAAGAAATATTAATTTTCAATTGCTTAAATATTAAATATTTGAAAAACAAAAAATTTAGATTAAAGGATGTCCCTTATTTTGACAGGAGCATAGGGGCATGCTATAATTTATTTAGTTTTCAAGAAAATAGATTATAAGATTATAAAGATTTAATATTTATACCAATAGATTAAATAAAATCGCAAATAGTTAATAAAAAAATTTAACCATGCTATATTACAAGATATAATTTATAAAAGATAAATAGGAGGAGGTGGTAAGTCTATATCTTTTTTATAAAAAAATAGTGCACAGAAGGAGGAAAATAAATATGGCAGCAAAGAGAATTTTGAAAATCATTTTTACTATTGTTGGTGCAGTAATAGGCTATGAAGTATTTGATAAATTCTATTTTATTCCTGACTCATCTATTTATTATAATATTTTATTCAAAGTTTTAGCAACAGCTGGAGGAGGAACAATTGGTTTTTTGCTCTCCTTTAGATTTAATACCAGGATTCAAGGTTTATTTTCAGAAATTATTGGGCATTTGCAAAAAATACCCACTAAGAATATTACTGCTGCTACTATTGGGTTAATTATTGGTCTTATTATTGCAAATTTATTAGCATATTCACTTTCATTTTTTCCTGTAATCGGTTCCTATCTTCCCATTATATTAAGTGTAATTTTAGGAATTTTAGGGATAAATATAGGAATTAACAAGAAAGATGAGGTAACTAATTTTTTTGGAAATTTTAGAAATTTCAACAGAATAATAAAAAAAGAAGATAATAAATATTTAGTGCATCCTAAAATTTTAGATACGAGTGTAATTATTGACGGTCGTATTTTAGACATTTGCCAAACAGAATTTTTAGAAGGTGAACTTATAGTTCCTCGTTTTGTTTTATCTGAACTTCAGCATATCGCAGACTCTTCAGATTCTTTAAAGAGGAAACGAGGACGTAGAGGTTTAGATATACTCAATAAAATTACTAAAATTAGAAAGAATAGGATAAAAATTATTGGCAAAGATTATAAAGAACAAATGGAAGTTGATAATAAAATAATTAGACTAGCTAAAGACCTTAAAGCTAAAGTAGTAACTAATGATTATAATTTAAATAAAATTGCTCAACTGGAGGGAGTTCTTGTTTTAAATATCAATGATTTAGCTAATGCTTTAAAAGCGATTATTCTACCTGGCGAGGAAATAGATACTCAGATAATAAAGGCAGGCAAAGAACCAGAACAGGGAATTGCTTACCTTGATGACGGAACAATGATAGTAATAGAAGATGGATACAAATATATGGGGAAAAAAGTGAATATTTTGGTTACTAGTATTTTGCAAACTCCTGCAGGAAGAATGATATTTGGAAGAATAAAAAACGTAATAAATAAAAGTCCTAATGAATTTAAAAGTACAGTCTAACTAACTAACCAGAATAATTAAGATTTGAAAAGGAACAAAGAATGGCGTTAAAGATATATAATACTTTGAGCAGAAAAAAAGAGGAGTTTATTCCGCTTAAAAAAGGAGAGGTAGGGATATATGTCTGTGGGCCTACGGTATATAATTTTATTCATATAGGAAATGCTCGCCCTTTTATAATATTTGAAGTAGTTAGAAGGTTTTTAAAATTTAAGGGTTATAAAGTAAGATATATACAAAACTTAACTGATATAGATGATAAAATGATAAATAAAGCAAGGGAATTAAATATCAGTGTTTCAGAATTAGCAGAAAAATTTATTCAAGAGTATTTTATTGATGCTGATTCTCTTAATATAGAAAGAGCTGATGTTCATCCTAGAGCAACTGAACATATCGCAGAGATAATTGAACTGCTGAAAGGTTTAGAGGAAAAGGGATATGCTTATGAGATAGATGGGGATGTATTTTTTGAGGTATCTAAATTTAAAAATTATGGAAAACTTTCTGGACAAGATATCGAAGAATTAAAAATAGGAGCACGAGTTGAAGTAGATGAAAGAAAGAGAGATGCCATTGATTTTGCTTTATGGAAGAAGGCTAAAGAAGGAGAACCCTCTTGGGATAGCCCTTGGGGGAAGGGGAGACCCGGCTGGCATATTGAATGTTCAGCTATGTCGATGAAATATTTAGGAAAAACTTTTGATATCCATGCTGGTGGTTCGGATTTAATCTTTCCTCATCATGAAAATGAAATTGCTCAAAGTGAAGCAAACACTAATCAACAGTACGTGAGATACTGGATGCATAATGGTTATCTTTGTTTAAATAATCAGAAAATGTCTAAATCTTTAGGGAATATAATGAAGGTAAGAGATATTATCCGGAAATACAAAGGAGAAGTAATTCGATATTTTATCCTTTCAGCTCATTATAGAAGTCCTCTTAATTTTAGTGAAGAGCAGCTTCAACAAGCCCAGAATAGTTTACAAAGATTAAATAATATAATTTATAATGTAAAACATTTATTAAAACAGGATAAATTTAAAAAATTTAAAGATAAGGATGATGAATTAATTTTAGAAAAAAGAAAAGAAGGTGAACAACAATTTATCAAAGCTATGGATGATGACTTTAATACCCCTGTTGCTTTAAGTCGACTATTTGGTTTTGCCAAAGATGTGAACATATACCTGAATTCTCCAAGTTTAAAGAATAAAATAATACTAGAAGAAGTTATTAAATTTTACCAGGACTTAGCAGGTAAGGTATTAGGTATTTTAAAAGATTTTGATAAAGAACAAAGTTTCGAACAAGAAATTAAAAAGTTAATTGAGGATAGGGAAAAAGCAAGAAAAGAGAAGAATTGGGAGAAATCAGATAAAATTAGAGATGAATTAAAGAGAAAAGGAGTAATCCTGGAAGATACAACTGAAGGGGTAAGGTGGAAAAAGATAAATAGCGAATAGCAAGATAGTGTTGAGCGTATAGCGTAGAGCGAGAAAAGAAGAAGAAAGAAGGCAAATTAGTATATAGTATGTAGTAAAATATAGTAATAAGTGATGAGTAATGTCTAACAAGTAATAAGTTTCGAGTTGCAAGTTTCAAGTTTGAAAAAAAGTAGGGGCGTATTGCATACGCCCTCAAGAGGTGTAATACCATACGTTTACAAGAGACAAAAGCAAGCAGCATTAGAAAGGGTACAATTCATTGTACGCCTACGCCTGAACCTTATTTCTTTAACGCGATACGCGATACTCGATACTAAATTGCTATACGATAAACGCTATACTATATACGCGATACGAAAAAGATCTTTAAGGGGGATCAATTAATGAAACCAAAAGAAGGGGAAAAATGTTTTATTAATTGTAGGAGTTGCGATGATGAAGAACTTGTTTATTTGGCTTGCCAAGGAGATTTAGTGGCGGAAGAATATTTAATTAATAAATATAAAAGATTAGTTAAAATGAAAGCTCGCTCATATTTCTTAATCGGTGCTGATACAGAAGATATTATCCAAGAAGGAATGATTGGACTTTATAAAGCGGTAAGAAATTTTCAATTTAAGAAACTTTCTTCTTTTAAAGCATTTGCTGAATTGTGTATCACTCGACAGATTATTACCGCTATAAAAAGCACTACTCGACAGAAACATATACCTTTGAATTCATATGTATCTCTTAATAGACCGATTTATAGTGAGGATTCAGATAGGACTTTATTAGATATTGTAGATAATATGAATATTAATGACCCTCAAGATTTATTTTTAAATAATGAAAAATTAAATATTCTTAAAAAGAAAATTAAAAGAATATTATCAGATTTAGAGAGGGACGTTTTAGAATCTTATTTAGATGCTAAAACTTATCAAGAAATTGCCGGCGAATTAGGAAGACATGTAAAATCTATTGATAATGCTCTACAGAGAATAAAACGGAAATTAGAATTAATTGGAAAATAATTTTTAAATGGTTGACTTAATTATCAAAAATAATTATAATGTGTAAAATTGCCGATGTAGCTCAGTTGGTAGAGCAGCTGATTTGTAATCAGCAGGTCATCCGTTCGAACCGGATCATCGGCTCCAGATAGAAGGTAGAAATAAAAATAGTATAAATTAAGGGGAGGTACCAAAGTGGTTAAATGGAGCGGACTGTAGATCCGTTGGCTGAACGCCTTCGAAGGTTCGAATCCTTCCCTCCCCACCACTGAAGTATCTTGCCCGCGTAGCTCAGTCGGTAGAGCGCATCCTTGGTAAGGATGAGGTCACCGGTTCAATTCCGGTCGTGGGCTCCAAATATTGATATTTTACTTTTTTAAATTATTTAAGGAGGAAGAAATAAAATGGCAAAAGAAAAATTTGTAAGAACTAAGCCCCATATAAATGTGGGTACTATCGGTCATGTAGACCATGGTAAAACTACCCTTACTTCAGCTATTACTAAAATTTTAGCCACGAAGAATTTAGCCATAGCCAAAGAATTTGATGATATAGATAGTGCTCCTGAAGAAAAGGAGAGAGGAATTACCATTCAAATCTATCATGCCGAATACCAGACCGAAAAGAGACATTATGCCCATATCGACTGTCCAGGTCATGCCGACTATATTAAGAATATGATCACTGGTGCAGCCCAGATGGATGGAGCTATTCTGGTAGTATCTGCTGCCGATGGACCCATGCCCCAGACCAGAGAACATATTTTACTTGCCCGTCAGGTAGGAGTCCCCTACATTGTGGTCTTCTTAAACAAGGTAGATATGGTAGATGACCCTGAACTGATCGAGCTGGTAGAGATGGAAGTAAGAGAGCTATTAAGTGAATATGAGTTCCCGGGAGAGGAGATTCCCGTAATCAGAGGTTCGGCCTTAAAGGCCCAGAAGTGTGCTTGTGGTAAGGAAGATTGCCCCTGGTGTAGTGGGATCCTGAAGCTTCTTAAGGCGGTAGATGATTATATTCCTACTCCTAAGAGGGATACCGATAAACCTTTTCTTTTATCCGTAGAAGATGTCTTTTCTATTACCGGTAGAGGGACTGTGGCTACCGGTAGATTAGAGCGGGGAGTAGTCAAGATAGGTGACCCTGCCGAGATAGTGGGACTTGCCCCCAAGGTGCAAAAGACCGTAGTTACCGGAGTAGAGATGTTCCGTAAGACGATGGATCAAGCCGAGGCCGGAGATAATATTGGTCTCCTCCTCCGAGGGATAGACAAAGATCAAGTTAAAAGAGGTCAGGTAGTAGCGGTTCCGGGTAGTATCACTCCACATACTAAATTTAAAGCCGGGATCTATATTTTAACTAAAGAAGAGGGTGGTAGACATACCCCCATCTTTAGTGGTTATCGTCCTCAGTTCTTTTTCAGGACTACCGATGTAACCGGTACAATTACTCTTCCTGAAGGGGTAGAGATGGTTATGCCCGGGGATAATGTGACTGTTACTGCTGAACTGATTACCCCTATTGCTATGGAAAAACAGCTCCGTTTTGCTATCCGAGAAGGAGGGCACACGGTCAGTGCTGGAGTAGTAAGTGAGATAATAGAATAAAATCGTATTGCGTATCGCGTTACAAAATATAAAATGCGAATGAGTATTGATAAGTAAGAGGAGTAGGGGCGTATTGCATACGCCCTTACCTATTCGCTATCCGTTAGTAAATACGAGATATTAAATACGAAAATTCTCAACAGTGTAGGGGTTCGATTCATCGAACCCGCAAGGAATTGGGGCGGATAAATCCGCCCCCTACGAGAATAAAATAATGAAAAAAAGCGAAAAACCATAATTAAAAACTCAAAACTTTTTCTTTCAATTTTTAATTTTGAGTTATAGCTTTGCATTTTGCGCTTTTCATTTTTCGTTTTATTACTAAATATTATTCACTATATACTATATACTAAATTATTTCTTGACACTAGATATAAAGTATGGTAGATTTAGTCTTGTGCGATTTTATGAGGAGATATTTTAATGAGGGAAAGAATAGTTTTAGCTTGTAATGAGTGCAAAAATAGAAATTACAATAAATATAAGAATAAGAAAAATACTCTAAAAAGAATAGAACTAAAAAAATATTGTAAGTTTTGTAAAACTCATACTTTACATAAGGAAATAAAATAAATATATATAATTGGATAATTTTATATAAATAATATTAAGGTCCGTAGCTCTAACGGCAGAGCACTGGACTCCAAATCCAGGTGTTGCAGGTTCAAATCCTGCCGGGCCTGCCATTTTTTTATTTTATTATAAAGAGAAAAATATAATAAGCAAATTAGGAGTAAGATGAAATCAAAAAAGTTTTTTAATAAAATAATTAATTTTATAAAAGAAGCTATAGCTGAATTAAAAAAAGTCATCTGGCCTAGTCGGAAAGAACTAAAAAATAGCACAATTGTGGTTGTTTTTACAATAATTATTGCCTCTGTTTTTATTGGATTGATTGATTTAGTTTTTACCAAAATATTAACTTTATTTATGAAGTAAAATCTAATGAATATTTGCTATTTTATGTTAAAAGGAAGAGAGTTAATTAGTTGTAATGGCTTCAAATAAAAAAAAATGGTATGTAGTACATACTTATTCAAGTTATGAGAATAAAGTAAAAGTAAATTTAGAGCAAAGAGTTAAGTCCATGGGAATGCAAGATCAGATTTTTCAAGTGTTAATACCTACTGAAAAAGTCTTAGAAGTAAAATCTGGTAAAAGAAAATATGTACAGAAAAAAGTATTCCCAGGATATGTAGTAGTAGAAATGATATTAAATAATGATTCCTGGCAAGTAGTTAGAAATACTCCAGGGATTACTCGATTTGTAGGCTCGGGAGGTAAACCAGTACCTTTAAAAGAAAGTGAAATAGATAATATATTAAAACAGATGGGAAAAGGTGAAAAAGTACCTAAGTTAGATATTGAAGTAGGAGAAAATATTAGAATTATCATCGGTCCATTTACTGGTTACGCTGGAAAAGTTAAAGAAGTGGATTATGAAAAAAGTAAACTGAAAGTTTTTCTATCTATTTTTGGTAGAGAAACAGCTGTTGAGTTAGGTTTTAATGATATAGAGAAATATTAAATTAATCATTAGTGAGTAGTCGTTAGTAAGATAGCGCGTAGAGCGTGGAGCGTATAGAAATACAGTAACAAGTGATGTGTAACAGGTTCCGAATTCTAATTTTCCTAACGCGATACTCGATACGATATACTAACGACTAATTATAGGAGGAATTTAATGGCTAAGAAAATGGTTTCCGTAATAAAATTGCAAATACCAGCTGGAAATGCTAACCCTGCACCCCCTGTAGGACCAGCTTTAGGTCAACATGGTTTAAATATTATGGAATTTTGCAAGGCTTTTAACGAAAAGACAAAAAAGGAAGTGGGTACTATTATACCTGTAGTTATTAATGTATATGAAGATAGGTCTTTTACTTTTTTTTGCAAGAAGCCTCCTGTAGCATTTTTATTAAAAGAGGCAGCAGGAATAGAAAAAGGGTCGGGTACTCCAAACAAAGAAAAAGTGGCAAAATTATCTCGAGCTAAAATTGAAGAAATTGCTGTACGTAAGATGTCCGATTTAAATACCAAAGACTTAGAAAGTGCTGTCCAAATAGTTGAAGGCACTGCCAGAAGTATGGGTATAGAGATAGAAAATAATTAATTATAAAATTGTGTGGAAGGATAAAATCCATTAACACCACAAGGAGAAAAATAAATGAGTAAAAAAAGAGGTAAGAAATATTTAGAGGCTATTAAAAAGTATCAGAAAGATATATTTTATGAACCTGAAAAAGCTTTTAATTTGGTTAAAGAACTTCATTGGACAAAATTTGAAGAATCTATCGATATTGCGATTAAATTAGGCATTGATACACGTCGCTCAGATGAGCAAGTAAGAGGAGCAGTGGACTTACCTCATGGTACAGGTAAAAAAGTGAAAGTTATTGTCTTTGCTCAAGCCGAAAAAGTAAAAGAAGCGGAAGAAGCTGGAGCAGATATTGTAGGAGCAGAAGATTTAGCCGAAAGAATACAAAAAGGATGGACTGATTTTGATGCTACTGTAGCAACTCCAGATATGATGAAAATAGTAGGTAAATTAGGTAAAATTTTAGGACCCCGAGGTTTAATGCCTAATCCTAAAATAGGAAATGTCACTTTTGATATAAAAAATGCTGTAAAATCAATAAAGGCAGGAAAAGTAGAATATCGGGCGGATAAATTTGGCATAATTCATGCACCTTTAGGGAAAACAAATTTTGATGAAAAAAAATTATTAGAAAATTTTATAACTTTTGTAGATGCTATAATTAAAGCTAAGCCGTCGTCTTCTAAAGGAAGATATATACAAAGTATTGCTATTTCATCAACTATGGGTCCAGGAATACATCTAGATCAACAAAAGATAGGTGCTTGGATGGAAAAACAAAAAAATATAGAATAAGAAATATATTAAAATTTTAACATACCTTAGACAGCAGGAGTTATTAGGAAATAACTTAATAGATATTAGAATATCTTCCCGCCGAGGTGAGAATAAAATAATTAAAGATTATTAGTTTCACCTTCCTTATAGATTTAAGTCTAAGGGAGGTTTTTTATTATCAAGAATTTTCAGATTAGAGAGGAGGGTAAATTTTGGCTTTAAGTAAAGATTCTAAAAAAAAGATAATTCAGGATTTAATAGTAAAATTAAAGGAATCTAAAGGAATAATTTTAACAGATTATCAAGGAATGAATGTATCCCAGATTAATAGGCTTAGAGATGAGTTAAAAGAAAAGAAGGTAGAATTTAGAGTAACTAAAAATACTTTAATTGAAAAAGCCAGCGAAGAGTTGAATATAAAGGAGCTTACTAAAGATTTAGTGGGTTGTACTGCAATAGCTTTTAGCAGTGACGATGGAGTAGCACCGGCGAGATTACTAAATGAGTACTTTAAAAAAAATAAAATTGATTTAAAGGTTAAATCTGGTTTAGTAGAAGGCAGATTTTTAAATCAAGAGAAAGTTATAGAGATAGCGTCTCTACCTTCAAAAGATGTTCTTATTGCACAGATAGTCGCTGGAGTTAAATCTCCTCTTTATTCTTTGGTGTTTGTTTTGCAGGGTCCATTGAGAGGATTAATTTATACTTTGGAAGCTATTAAAAAAGAAAAAGAAAAAGAAATTGAGGTTTCTTAAATTTTATAGGAAAGAATATGATATATGCTAATGTTGTATTACACCTGGAGACTAAAAAGAGCTTTATGTGCAATACGCCATACGATAAATATATTGGAAGGAGGTGAAATAAATGGTAGAAAAGAAAAAAGCATTAAAAGAAGAAGAAAAAGAAGTAGTTAGCAACGAGACAGAAAAAATTGATATAAAAAAAGAATCAGCAGTCTCAGAAGAATTGCCAGATGAAATACTAAAGAAGATAGAAAAAATGACTGTATTAGAATTAGCTGATTTAGTTAAAGCTTTGGAAAAAAAATTTGGAGTAACTGCTGCTATGCCTGTTGGAATGCCCAGTAATGCCGCGGGAGCAGTTGCAACAGGTGAAGATAATAAAGTAGAAGAAAAGACCAATTTTAAGGTAATACTAAAAGAAATAGGACCAAATAAAATTAAAGTAATAAAAGAAATAAGAACATTTACTGCGTTAGGATTAAAAGAATCAAAAGATTTGGTAGAAAGTGCACCAAATACAGTAAAAGAAAATGTAGATAAAAAAGAGGCTGAGGGAATAAAGGAAAAATTAGAAGCAGTTGGAGCAGTGGTAGAAATAAAATAGAAAATAACGTTTTTTGATAATATTGATGAAGATATCCCTTAAAAATATTTTAAAGGATATCTTCTTGCATTTAAAATTAAAAAGTGATAAAATTTTACCTTACGGATATGTTTTTAAGTTTTAAATAATTTATTTTGTTTAAAGCAATTTCTATCTTTTTTTATGAGAGAAAATTTTTTAATAATATAGTTGGATAGATATTTATTTATAAACATAATTTAAATTTATGATTTTATAAAGAATTTCTTCTCTGTCTATTATAAGATGATATTTATCAATTTATTTAATCAATATATAAGGTTGGTGTTTTGCAGTGCTTAATAAATATAGTCAAATAAAAGATTATTCCAAAATACCTGAATTGTGTCCAATTCCTAATTTGTTAGATATACAAAAAAAGTCTTTTGAAGAATTTTTACAGAGATTCACTCCACCTGATAAAAGAAAAAAACAAGGATTAGAAGAAGTTTTCTTAAATATTTTTCCTATTCAAGATTTTACCGGTAATCTTATTTTAGATTTTATTAGTTATTCACTAGGAGAATGTAAAGATTCTGATTATGGATGTTTGGAGAAAGGTGGAACGTATTCTGCTCCTTTAGAAGTAAAGATAAATTTAATTAGTAAGAAAACAGGTGAAATTAAGGAGCAAGATGTCTTTATGGGTGATTTACCCCTTATGACTGAAAATGGAAGCTTTATTATTAATGGAGCAGAAAGGGTAATCGTAAATCAATTAATAAGGTCTCCTGGAATTTATTTCGATGAAGAAAAAAATGAGAGTAGTAATATATTATTTAAGTTTAAAATTATACCTAATCGAGGATCTTGGTTAGAATTTGGGTTTGATTCTTCAAATATGATTTATGTTCGGATTGATAAAAGAAGGAAAATTCCAGCAACTACTCTATTGAGGGCATTAGGATATGAAACCAATGGAGAAATTATGGAGCTTTTTGATGAAGAAGAAATTATAAAAGCAACTTTAGAAAAAGATAATACAACTAACGAAAGAGAAGCTTTAATAGAAATATTTAGGAGATTAAGACCCAGTGAACCTCCCACTGAAAGAAATACCCGTCAATTAATTCATAGATTACTCTTTGATCCTAAAAGATATGATTTAGCCAAAGTCGGAAGATATAAGATAAATAGGAAATTAAGTTTCGGAGATCGAATATTAAATAAAACTGTTGCTCATGATATTTTTGATCCTGACAGTAAAAAAATAATTATAAAAGCAGAGGAGAGAATTAACCAGAAAGCATTTTCTATAATAATAAAAGCAGGAATTGAAAAGGTAAAAGTATTAAATTCCGAAAATGAAACAGTAACTATTTTTAACGAAAAAGACGAATCTTTAATGCCTATTATAGATAAACTAAGTGATGGAATTAATGAAAAGATCATAGATACGACTATTGTTGAAGATATAATTAATCAAGCAAGCGGAGAAATAATCTGTAAGGCAGGTAGCGAGTTAAATAGTGCATTACTGAATAAAATAAAAGAATATAAAGAAAAAATAAAAGTAAAAAAAGGCTATTCGTTAACCAAAGAGGATATTGTAGCTTCTTTAAGATATTTAGTTAATTTATATAGAGGAATTGGGTATATAGATGACATTGATCATTTAGGTAATAGAAGAGTAAAGACAGTTGGCGAGTTACTACAGGATCAATTTTATATTGGATTAACCAGAATGGAGAGAGTGATTCGAGAACGAATGACTATCCAACCTGATGTCTCTGCTATTACTCCTCAAGCCTTGATAAATGCGCGGCCCTTATTAGCTACTATTAGACAATTTTTTGGGAGTAGTCAGCTTTCTCAGTTTATGGATCAGACTAATCCTTTATCTGAAATTACCCACAAAAGAAGGCTATCTGCTCTAGGTCCAGGAGGTTTAACCAGAGAAAGAGCTGGCTTTGAAGTAAGAGATGTTCATCACACTCATTATGGAAGAATTTGTCCAATTGAAACTCCTGAAGGCCCTAATGTTGGATTGATTGGATCACTTTGTATTTATGCAAAGGTTAATGAATTAGGATTTATTGAAACACCCTATTTTCGAGTTATAGACGGAAAGGTAACTAATGAAATTGCATACCTCTCTGCTGACGAAGAAGATAAATATAAAATTGCTCAAATAAATATAAAAATAAATGAAGATAGTAAAATATCACAGGATAATGTTCCTTGCCGATTTAGGGGAGAAATTATTGAATGTTCTCCTCAAGATATTGATTTTATCGATGTCTCTCCAAAACAAATAGCCAGCATTTCAGCTAGTTTAATTCCTTTTTTAGAACATGATGATGCGAATAGGGCTCTAATGGGCACTAATATGCAAAGACAATCTGTACCTATAATAAGGACTGAAATTCCTTTAGTAGGAACAGGGATGGAGAATAAGGTAGCTATTGATTCAGGAGCGGTTGTTGTTTCTAAAGATGATGGAATGGTGGAAAAAGTAAGTGCGGATAAGATAATTATTAAGTGTTCCAATAATACTATTAAAGAATATTCATTAAAGAAGTTTGTACGTTCTAATCAAGGAACTTGTATAAATCAAATACCTATTGTAGAAAAAGGGGTAGTAGTTAAAAAAGGTGATATCATTGCCGATGGACCTTTAACTTCACAAGGATGTCTCTCTTTAGGGAGAAATATTTTAATAGCTTATATGCCTTGGGAAGGTTATAATTTTGAAGATGCTATTTTAATTAGTGATAAATTAGTTAGGGAAGATATATTTACCTCCATTCATATTAGTGAACATGAGTGTGCAGCACGAGATACCAAATTAGGACCAGAAGAAATAACTTGCGATATACCTAATATAGGGGAAGGTAATTTATCTAATTTAGATGAAAGTGGGATTGTCCGTATTGGAGCAGAGGTAGAATCGGGTGATATTTTAGTAGGAAAAGTAACTCCCAAAGGTGAAACTGATTTAGGACCTGAGGAGAGATTATTAAGAGCAATTTTTGGAGAAAAAGCTCGGGAAGTAAGAGATACTTCTCTTCGTGTTCCCCATGGTGAAAAAGGGAAAGTTATAGACGTGAAAGTGTTTTCAAGGGAAAATAATGATGAACTTTCTCCTCCCGGCGTAAATAAATTGGTAAAGGTTTTTATTGCTCAAAAAAGAAAGATTTCAGAAGGGGATAAGATTTCAGGAAGACATGGGAACAAGGGAGTCATTTCTAAAATTCTACCGGAAAATGATATGCCTTTTATGGCAGATGGTACTCCCATAGAGATAGTATTAAATCCTTTAGGGGTACCTTCTCGAATGAATGTAGGACAAATTTTAGAGGTTCATTTGGGTTGGGCGGCTAAGACTTTAGGGTTTAGAATTATTACTCCCATTTTTAATGGAGCAAAAGAAGAAGAAATTAAACAAGCTTTAATAGAAGCGAAATTACCTAAAGATGGCAAAACTATTCTTTTTGATGGTAGAACAGGTAGACCATTCGACCAAAAAGTGACAGTAGGCTATAGTTATATTTTGAAGTTAAATCATTTAGTAGATGATAAAATCCATGCTCGATCTACTGGCCCCTATTCTTTAGTTACTCAACAACCCTTAGGAGGAAAAGCGCAATTTGGAGGACAAAGATTTGGAGAAATGGAAGTTTGGGCTTTAGAAGGCTATGGAGCTGCTTATAATCTTCAGGAAATGTTAACCGTAAAGTCAGATGATGTAACAGGAAGAATTAAAACTTACGAAGCTATTGTTAAGGGAGAGAATATCCCTGTACCCGGAATGCCAGAGTCATTTAAAGTTTTAATTAAAGAATTGCGTAGTTTAAATTTGGATGTAAAAGTTTTAGATTCTCAGAACAAAGAAGTAGAAATTAAAGAAGATATCGATTCAAAAGATGAAATTAATGAAAATTTAATGAAAGAAATAAATTAAAAATAGTGAATAGTGAATAGTATCTCGCTAAGAATTAGTTAGTTGGTTAATTAGTTACCTGGTTAGCTGGTTAAGAATATAGAAGTCAGAAACCAGAATAAAGAATACGATTCTCTTTATCTAAAAACTGTAAACCGATAACTGAAAACTGAAAAATTGTATTAAAACTAATGACTAACGACTATTCACTAACGACTAATTCGCATTTTATATTTAAAGCTAACGATTATTTACTAACGATTAAAATAGGGGGCAATTATATTGGGAATTTCGGGGAATTTTAAATCCATTAAAATCGGACTGGTCTCACCAGAGGAAATAAGAAAATGGTCTCATGGCGAAGTTAAAAAACCAGAAACTATAAATTATAGAACTTTAAAACCAGAGAAAGATGGTTTATTCTGTGAAAGAATATTTGGACCGGTTAAAGATTGGGAATGTAGTTGCGGAAAATATAAAAGAATAAGGTACAAAGGGGTAATTTGCGATAGATGCGGAGTCGAAATTACTAAATCTATCACCAGAAGGGAAAGAATGGGACATATTGAATTAGCCTCTCCTGTTTCCCATGTTTGGTATTTTAAAGCTATTCCCAGCCCATTATCTTTACTTTTGGATGTACCTCCTCGTAATTTAGAAAAGATTTTCTACTTTGCCCCAGACCGAAGGAGAGAACAGCTATTCGAAGTAGTTGAAAGCGATAATACTGGTTTAGAAAAAGGAGATATTATTTTAGATCTAGAATATCGTATTCACAAAAAATATAATGAAAAATTGAAAGCTGAGCCAGTTTATCATATTAATAAAATTAAAATATTTCCTCATAAAATAGGTGATTTAATTTTAGCTGAAGAGGATCAGGAACTACAGAAAAAGTTTGGCAAAGTATTTTATCAAAAAGAGTTATTATTCACTGTAGAAGAAGGAGAAATTAAAACAGAAGAAATAATTGAAGAAACAGTAGAAGAAAAAAAAGAAGTTAAAAAAGAGACTTTAGAAAATAAAGAAGCGAAATATCGAATTACTAAAATTGATGGTCTAATTTCTGAGAGTAATTTAAATAGATTAGAAGAAGAACAAAGTTTATCTTTACAGGCAAAATTAGATACTCAAAATATTGAAGAGTCTTGTTATATAGTAATACATCCTGGGAATACTTCTTATAAAAGAGGAGAAATTATTTTAGAATTAGAAAATACTCTTTTAAGCCATTACGATTCTGAATTTAAAGCTGGAATAGGGGCGGAGGCAATTAAGGAGTTGTTACAGGAATTGAATTTAGATAAATTAGCTTTAGTGCTTCGGGAAGAATTAAAAAAATCCAGTGGTCAAAAAATGAAAAAATTTATTAAAAGATTACAGATTGTTGAAGCATTTCGAAAATCTAATTATAAACCCGACTGGATGATATTAGATGTTATACCAGTTATTCCTCCAGATTTAAGACCTATGGTCCAATTAGAAGGAGGGCGCTTTGCTACTTCAGATTTAAACGACTTATATAGAAGAGTTATAAATCGAAATAATAGATTAAAAAGATTGTTGGAAATAGGAGCACCGGAGATTATTATCAAAAATGAAAAGCGTATGTTACAAGAAGCAGTAGATGCTTTAATAGATAATGGAAGAAGAGGACGGGCGGTACTTGGTGCTGGGAATAGACCCCTTAAGTCATTAAGTGATATGTTAAAAGGGAAGAAAGGTAGATTTAGACAAAATCTTTTAGGTAAAAGAGTGGATTATTCCGGAAGATCGGTAATTGTAGTAGGTCCGAATTTAAAGTTTTACCAATGCGGATTACCTAAAAAGATGGCCTTGGAACTGTTCAAACCATATGTAATGAGAGAGTTAGTTACCCAAGATTTAGCCCATAATATTAAAACTGCTAAAAAAATAGTAGAGAAAGAAAAACCCGAGGTTTGGAGTATATTGGAAGATATTATAAAAGAACATCCTATTTTACTAAATCGAGCTCCCACTTTACACCGTTTAGGAATTCAAGCTTTTAAACCTGTTTTAGTAGAAGGAAATGCAATTCAAATCCATCCCTTAGTTTGTGCAGCTTTTAATGCGGATTTTGACGGTGATCAGATGGCAGTTCATGTTCCTCTTTCACAGGAAGCTCAAGCTGAAGCAGAGGTTTTAATGCTTTCTTCTAATAATATACTCTCACCAGCTAATGGTTCACCCATAGCCTTGCCTAGCCAAGATATAATTTTAGGATGTTATTATTTGACTATGCGGGGAAGTGGAGAGAAAGGTGAAGGCAAAATTTTTGGTAATTCTAATGAAGCAATAAGAGCTTATGAAGATGGAATTGTAGGTCTACACGCCAAAATAAAATATAGACTACATAACTCTTTAAAAGATACCACCATTGGTAGAATTATTTTTAATGAAGTTCTTCCTAAGGATATGGAATTTGTTAATTTAACTATAAATAAAAAATCTGTAGAAAAGATCATATCTTTTATTTACCGAAAATATGGAGCAGAATTAACTGTTGAAAGTTTAGATAAGATTAAACAATTAGGCTTTAATTTTGCTACTTCTTCCGGGATTTCTATAGGAGTAGTTGATTTAGAAATACCTTCCGAAAAAAATAAGATATTAGAGGCGGCCGAAAAAGAAGTAGATAAAATTCAAGAACAATATAATTATGGATTAATTATGGATGATGAGAGAGAACAAAAAATTATAAATGCCTGGACTAAGGCTGCTAATGAAGTTGTTGATGCTATTTTGAGAAATTTAAGTAAATTTAATCCTTTATACATTATGGCTGATTCTGGAGCTCGAGGAAGTAAACGTCAGATTGGCCAATTAGCTGGTATGCGAGGTTTAATGGCTGACCCATCGGGAAAGATTATTGAATTCCCTATTAGATCTAACTTTAGAGATGGTTTATCAGTGTTAGAATATTTTATTTCTACCCATGGAGCTCGAAAAGGATTAGCAGACACTGCTCTTAGAACTTCAAAATCAGGATATTTAACTAGGAGGCTAGTCGATGTTGCTCAAGATGCAATTATTAGGGAAGAAGACTGTGGTACAAATGATGGAATAATTATCAGGGCTTTTCAAGAAGATGGTAATATAATTGAAACTTTAGAGGAGAGATTAGTAGGTAGGATAGTACAAGAAGATGTAATAGATCCTAAGACAGAGAAAGTTTTAATTAAATTGGGAGAAGAAATAGATGAAGAACAAACTAAAAAGATCGTTGAAGCGGGAATAAAAGAGGTGAAAGTTAGGTCAGTTTTAACCTGTAGAGCGGAACATGGAGTATGTGCTAAGTGTTATGGTAAAGATATGGCTACTGGAAAATTAGTAAATATTGGTGAAGCCGTGGGAGTTATTGCAGCTCAATCTATTGGAGAACCAGGAACACAATTGACCTTAAGAACTTTTCATACTGGAGGAGTTAAAATAACTGGAGAAGATATTACTTTAGGTCTTCCTCGGGTGGAACAACTTTTTGAGGTAAGAAGACCAAAAAAACAGGCCATAATTAGCGAAATAAATGGAGTAGTAGAAGAAATTGTTAATGAGAACAATAATAGGAAGAGGGTGGTAATTAACCCCGAAATACCAAAAGAAGATAAAGCTATTACTGAAGAGAAGAATAAAATCTATAATATTCCTCCTGATTTAAGATTAATAGTAGAAAAAGGACAAAAAGTAAGCGCTGGAGAAAGGTTAACTATCGGGTTTGTTGATCCTCATGAAATTTTAAAAATTCAGGGAATTAAGGCGGTTCAAGAATATTTGTTAAAGGAAGTACAAGCAGTCTATAGATCCCAAGGAGTGAATATTAATGATAAACATATTGAAACAATAATTCGTCAAATTGCTCGTTTAAATATGATTTATGTTAGATCAGCTCGTGACTCTGAATTACTATCTGGAGAATTAGTATATATATCAGACTTTGAAAAAGCTAATAGAAAAGTAGCAGAACAAAACAAAGAAATTGCCAAGCAAAATAGGGAATTATTAGAGAATAAAAAAGCTATCTCCTCATTGATAAATAATAAGACAGAAGAAGTATTAGTAAAAAAGGGAGAAATTATCACTAATAAAATTATACCTAAAATTGAAACTAATCAATTTATCACCTTAATGGTTGAAGATCAAGAAAATAAGAAATATGCCATCGTTAGAGGAGAAGATTCTTTTATAGAAAGAATAACTGATAATATTTTAATTGATGTAATTAAAGATAATATTAAAGCTGGAATGGAAATAGATACTTTAGGTGATTATAAAATAAATGTTAATAAAATTATTAGTAAAGAAACAGCAATAGATATTGCTGATAGTGGTATTAGAATGATAAGTTGTATTAGACCAAATATTTATGAAAAAATGGAAGGGAGAATTATAGCAGAAAATATTATTGACCCGGAAAATTCCCAAATATTGCTAAGTGAGAACAAACAACTTACTTCTTCGGAGATAGATAAAATAATAAAAGCCAAGGTAAACGAGATAAAGTTATGGGAAGAAGTTAAGGAGATATCTATAAAAGATGGACTTATTAAATTGGTTAAAGATGAAATTATTGGTCAACCTATTGCTCAAGATATTAAAGATCCAGTAACTGGGAATATTATTGCAGCTAAAGGTCAAATAATAAGTAAGAATTTAATTAAAAAAGTTCTATTAGCTAAATTAAGTGACTTACCTTTAGAAGATGGAAGATATTTTTCCTTAGAAGGCAGAACTTTAGAATTTATTTATGATAAAGTAGCCGGCAAGATTGCTGCTTTAGATATTTTAGATCCAGAAACAGGTAAAATTATAATAAGTGCAGGTAAAAAGATAACCAAGAATGATGCTACAGAAATTTGTAGCAAACATTTAGATTTAATAAGAGTAAGAACAAATAATAAGGCCACCTGTTTTGATATAATTGAAAATGTAGGATTTATTAGAAGAAAGAAGTTTCCGGCTGTAGGAATGCCTATAATTCAAGGGATTACTCAAGCTTCTCTTTCTACCGAAAGCTTTCTTTCTGCTGCATCATTTCAGAGAACTATCCATGTTTTAACTAATGCTTCTATTAAAGGGAAAGAGGATAAACTTTATGGTTTAAAGGAAAATGTTATTATTGGCAATATTATTCCTGCCGGGACAGGTTTAAATAAATACGGAGGAATAGAAGTTGATTTTTTGCATGAGGAAGAAGAAAAAGTAGAAGGAATCTTTAAAGAAGTAGAGAGAGAACAGAAAGGAAAAGAAGTAAATATATTTAAAGAAAAAAACGAAGATAACAAAGAGCAAATAACAAATAATTCAATAATTCAAGGACCATAATTCAAAACTCAAAACTTTTTCTTTCAATTTTTAATTTTGAGCTATAGTTTTGCCTTTTACGCTTTTCATTTTTCGTTTTATTACTAAATAATATTCACCTATATACTAATTTAGCTTGACATCAAATAATGATACTGCTAAAATGTAAAGGTATTTTTTAATTTTTTAAAAGGTTAAAGAATTTAGATAAAGAAAGGTAAAATATGCCTACCATAAATCAATTAATTAGAAAATGTAGAAAGAAAGTATTTAAAAAATCTAATACGCTAGCTTTGCAAAACAGTCCATTAAAAAGAGGAGTATGTACAAGAGTATGGACTATAACTCCGAAGAAGCCAAATTCAGCTTTGAGAAAAGTTGCTAGAGTAAGATTAACTAATAATATGGAAGTTACTGCTTATATTCCTGGAGTTGGGCATAACCTTCAAGAGCATTCTATTGTACTTTTAAGAGGAGGAAGGGTAAAAGACTTGCCAGGAGTTAGATATCATATTGTTAGGGGAGTTATGGATACTACTGGAGTAGAAAATAGAATGCAAGGGCGTTCTAGATATGGGGCTAAGAGACCAAAAAAGACGGCTAAGGAATAAATAGTCGTTAGTCGATAGTGAATAGTCGTTAGTATATAGTCATTGCGAGGGGAGCACTCAAGTAATATTGAGTGCTCGCCGGGGCAATCTCTTTATTAAACTAAAAACTTAAAGCTAAAAGCGAAAAACTATAATTCAAAACTCAAAGATTTTTCTTTCAATTTTTAATTTTGAGTTATAGTTTTGCATTTTGCGCTTTTCATTTTTCGTTTCATTACTAAATACTAATTTAAATAGATAGAGGTGGTAGATAATGTCCAGGAGAAGAAGAGCAGTAAAAAGAGTAAATACGCCAGACCCTATATATCATGATAGAAATATATCGACTTTTATAAATAAGTTAATGTATGATGGTAAAAAAAGTAAGGCAGAAACAATTTTTTATCAAGCCATAGACATTGCAGCACAAAAAACGAAAAAGGAGCCTTTGGACGTATTTAATCAAGCATTACAGAATGCTATGCCAGTGTTAGAAGTGAAATCAAGGAGAGTTGGAGGAGCCAGTTATCAAATTCCTATTGAAGTAGGTCCCGAAAGAAGAATTACTTTAGGGATGAGATGGATAATTAATTTTGCCAGGAAAAGAACTGGCAAACCAATGCATGAAAAATTGGCTTTAGAATTAGTAGATGCAGCAAATGGTGTTGGAATGGCAGTTAAAAAGAAAGAAGATACTCATAAGATGGCAGAAGCAAATAAGGCTTTTGCTCATTATAGATGGTAAATAAAATAGTCGTTAGTCTTTAGTCGTTAGTCGTTAGTTTTAAATCTAGGTTTTCAGTTATCGGTTTACAGTTTTTAGATAAAGAGAATCGGATTCTTTGTTCTGTCTTCTGACTTCTTTATTATTAACCAGCTAACCAGGTAACTAACTAGCAAGTGATGTAATGTGTAACATGTGGTAAGTAATGTGAAGTAAGTACCTGTTTTTATAATTTCAGAAATTTAATCTTATTACTCATTACATATTACTTGTTACAGTATTTTATACGAGATACGAGATACGAATTAAGATAGGTTGTTAAATTATGGATACAAAATTTCCTTTAGACAAAATTAGAAATATTGGAATAATGGCTCACATTGATGCAGGAAAGACTACTATTACCGAGAGAATACTTTACTATACAGGGAAGGTTCATAAGATGGGCGAAGTTCATGAAGGGTCTGCAACTATGGATTGGATGCCCCAGGAAAAAGAGAGAGGTATTACTATAACTTCTGCAGCAACTACTCTTTATTGGAAAAATACTCGTATTAATCTTGTTGATACACCTGGACACGTAGATTTTACTGTAGAGGTTGAACGTTGCTTACGGGTACTAGATGGTGCAGTAGCAGTATTTTGTGCAGTAGGAGGGGTTGAACCCCAATCAGAAACTGTTTGGCATCAGGCGGAAAAATATGGTGTTCCTCGTCTAGCTTTTATTAATAAAATGGATAGAGTAGGGGCAGATTTTTATTATGTTGTAAAAATGATTCAAGATAAGCTAGCCGCTAATACAATCATTATTCAATTACCCTGGGGCAGCGAAGAAAATTTCCAGGGTATTATAGATTTAATAAAAATGAAGGCCTATTCTTATACTATAGATAATTTAGGAGTAAATTATGAAGAGGTATCTATACCAGAAGATTTACGAGAATCAGCCGATGAATATCATCATAAGATGATAGAAGGTTTAGCAGAGATTGATGAAAAAATTATGGAGGATTACCTTAAAGGTGAAGAGACTTCTCCTAGTGAAATAAAATCTGCAATTCGCAGATTAACTATTAAAAATAAAGCAGTTCCTGTTTTATGTGGCTCGGCTTTGAAGAATAAGGGTATTCAGCTGCTTTTAGATGCAATAATTTATTATTTACCTTCTCCATTAGATGTTCCACCGATTAAAGGTATAGATCCTCTAACTGAAAAGGGAATATCTAGGTTAACTGAAGAGAAAGAATCTTTATCTTCTTTAGTTTTTAAGATTATGACTGATCCCTATATAGGAAAATTGAGTTTTGTTAGGGTTTATTCAGGAACATTAAAATCTAGTTCTTATATTTATAACCCAACTAAGGATGTTAAAGAAAGAGTAAATAGATTAGTACTTATTCATGCTGATCATAGAAAGGATGTTTTAGAAATATCTGCAGGAAATTTGGGGGCAATAATAGGTTTAAAAAAATCTACTACTGGTGATACTTTATGTGATCTAAAGCATCCTATAATATTAGAATCAATTAAATTTCCTGAACCAGTAATATCTATTGCCATAGAACCAAAAGGTAAAGCAGAGCAAGATAAAATGGCTTTAGCTTTGGATAAATTAGCAGAAGAAGATCCTACTTTTAGAAGAACATATAACCTTGAAACTGGTCAGACTATCATCTCAGGTATGGGAGAGCTTCATTTAGAAATAATTGTAGATCGTTTACTTCGAGAATTTAAAGTAGAGGGAAATATAGGAAAACCACAAGTTGCTTATAAGGAAACGATAGAAAAATCTGCCCAAGCAAGAGGAAAGTTTATTAGACAATCGGGAGGCAGAGGGCAATATGGAGATGTAGTATTAGAGGTAGATTCGTACAAAGAAGATAATTTTAAATTTATTAATCGGATAGTTGGTGGGGTAATCCCCAAAGAATATATACCGGCAATAAAAGAGGGTGTAAAAGAAGCTATGCTAAGTGGTGTATTAGCTAATTACCCCGTTATTAATATAAAGGTAACTTTATTGGATGGTTCTTATCATCCTGTAGATTCATCAGAAATTGCTTTTAAGATTGCAGCTTCTATGGCTTTTCAAGAATGTATGAAGAAGGCTCAACCCATACTTTTAGAACCAATAATGGAGGTAGATATTGTAACCCCAGAGGAATATTTAGGTAGTTTAATCAGTAATATAAGTGCACGAAGAGCAAAAATAGAAGGAATTGAAACGAAAGCCCAGGTAAAAATTATTACCGCTTACGTGCCTTTAGCAGAAATGTTTGGTTATGCTACTACTTTAAGGTCAATTTCTCAAGGTAGAGCAACTTTTACTATGCAATTCTTATGTTATGATAAAGTTCCAGCTAATATTGCTAAGGAAATATTAATTTAATTTTAAAATAGTAAAATAGTATAGAATATTTAAGGAGGAAGAAATAAAATGGCAAAAGAAAAATTTGTAAGAACTAAGCCCCATATAAATGTGGGTACTATCGGTCATGTAGACCATGGTAAAACTACCCTTACTTCAGCTATTACCA
>Ga0210015_1001074_pt1 | contig 27408 bp, 43 predicted proteins | sample CryGeymeta201522_FD_185471 | JGI IMG/M metagenome (GOLD analysis project Ga0210015, IMG submission 185471) | Groundwater microbial communities from Crystal Geyser aquifers in Utah, USA - Crystal Geyser metaG 2015-22 (SPAdes) (version 2) | ecosystem: Environmental > Aquatic > Deep subsurface >... | reverse complement strand
CCAAAAGGCCGGAGGGAAAAAGGAAGCCATTAAAACCTGGGCACGGTCTTCCCAAATTCCCCCAGAGTTCGTCGGTCACACCTTTTCGGTTCACAATGGTCATGTTTTTATCGAATTTTTCGTTACCGAAGATATGGTCGGCCACCGGTTAGGAGAATTTTCTTCCACCCGGACCTTTAAGGGTCACGGACAGGTGGTTAAAAGGACCATGGAGAAAACTTAATATGGAAATTAAAGCCAGTGCCAAATATTTAAGAATCAGCCCCCGGAAATTAAGGCAACTGACTATTGGTTGGGCAGGGAAACCAGTAAAAGAGGTTTTAAAAAAGTTGTCTTCTCAACCACAAAGAGGCCGGGAATTTTTGGAAAAAGTAGTTAAACAGGGAGTTGCCAATGCCAAAAATAACTTTAAAGTTATGGGAGATTTAAAGGTTAAAGTGGTTGAAGTGGGGGATGGAACTTCCTCTAAGAGAATGGATAAATCCCATGGAGCCAGATTTGACCGAGGGATAATCAAAAAAAGAACTGCTCATCTTTTTTTAACCTTGGTAGAAGAGAAAAAGCAAGAGACCACGTCGGAAGTAAAGTTGTCGGAAGTGGAAAAAGGAGTGAATATTGAAGAAGGAAAAGAAAAAAAGATGGTTAAATCTGAAGCAAAAAAGAGTAAAAAAGTTACGGAGGAAAAGAAGAAATAAAATGGGCAGAAAAGTTCATCCAATTAGTTTTAGAATCGGCGGCATTTATACCTGGAGCTCTAATTGGTATGCCAGTAAAAGAGACTTTAAGAAAACTTTACTCGAGGATATTGCCTTAAGGAGTTTTTTAATGAAAAAACTGCGTCTGGCCGGAATTATCGGGGTGAAAATTGAACGGTCGATTAATAAAATAAAAATTGTCCCTCAAGTTACCCGGCCGGGTATTGTTATTGGCCGAGGGGGAAGCGGTTTGGAGGAGTTGAAGAAAAACTTGGCAAAAATGGTTTCCATTCCCGAGCCGGAGAAGAATTTGGAAATTTCTCCCGAGGAAGTAAAAAATCCCGACCTTTCGGCCGTCTTTGTCGGTCAGAAAGTTGCCGAGCAAATCGAAAAGAGAATGCCCCACCGTTACGTTATCAAAAAAGCTTTGGAAAGAACCATGTCGTCCGGAGCTCTGGGAATAAAAATTATTTTGGCCGGAAGAATCAACGGGGCGGAAATTGCCCGTCGGGAGACATTTACCGTAGGAAAAGTTCCCTTGCAAACTCTACGGGCGCGTATTGATTATGCCGAGGTTCCCTCTTTGACCCGTTCCGGCTATGTGGGAGTAAAAGTTTGGATTAATCAAGGAGAACAAAATGTTAGCGCCTAAAAAACAAAAATATCGCAAACAGTTCCGGGGTAAAAATCGCGGTCTTTCGATACGGGGAGCAGAAATTGCCTTTGGCGAATTCGGACTTAAAGCAATGACCCGCGGAAAAGTTTCCTCGGTACAGATTGAGGCGGCGAGAAAAGCCATCGCCCATTTTACCAAAAGGGAAGGCAAGGTCTGGATCCGTATTTTTCCCGACCGCCCGGTTACCGCTAAAGCGGCGGGAACAAGAATGGGTGGAGGCAAGGGTGATATCCAGGGTTATGTGGCCAATGTTAAGCCGGGAAAGATTCTCTTTGAATTGGCTGGTGTTACCGAGGAAGTCTCAAAAGAAGCATTTCAAAGAGCCGCCGATAAATTGCCGATTAAAACCAGATTTATAAAAAAAGAATAAGCAAGCTTGATTTTTAACAAAAATGAAAAAAAAGCAAAAGGAAGAACTGAGAGCAAAGTCACTAACCGAACTTTTAGAAGAGACGGAAAAAAGAAAGGGAGAGTTGACGCAACTCTCCATGGACATTAAAATGGGCAGGGTGAAAAATACCAGTTTGCTTAACGTTAAAAAAGACGAGTTGGCAATGATCAAAACAATTATGCAGGAAAAGAGGTTAAAAAATGAAAGCTTTTGAGGGAGTAGTTATTTCCGACAGAATGGCAAAAACCGCAGTGGTTTTGGTGGAAAGAAAAACCCGCCATCCTTTGTATGGAAAAATTATTTCCAAGAAGAAAAAAATTCATGCCAGAAACGAAATTGGCGCTAAAATGGGACAAATAGTTAGAATTACCCAAATTAAACCATTGGCAAAAACAGTTTCTTTTAAAATCCTGGAAATTGTCGGCGAAAAGGAAATAAAAAAATGATTCAATTAAGAACGATTTTAACACCGGCGGATAACACCGGAGCCAAAAAACTGCGGGTAATTCATATTTACGGTGGCTTTAAAAGAACTTTCGGAACGGTGGGCGATGTCGTGGCGGCGGTGGTTGATCAAGCCGATCCCAACGGAGTGGTCAAGGACAGTGAAAAGGTAAGGGTGGTGGTTGTCCGGACGAGGAAAGAAGTGCGTCGGGTCGACGGCAGCTATGTCCGCTTTGACGATAATGCGGGAGTGATTATTGATAAGGACGGCAATCCCAGGGGAACTCGGGTTTTCGGACCAATTGCCCGCGAGGTGAGAGAGGCCGGTTTTAATAAAATTGCCTCGCTTGCCAAGGAAATGTACTAAATTAAATAAAAAATAAAAGATAAAAAATATAAGCAAAGCTTGATTTTTCAAAATAATAAACAATAATTTGAAAAAATGAAATTAAAAAAAGGCGACAAAGTAAAAGTAATGTTAGGTAAAGATCGGGGTAAAACCGGGACAATTGATCGTGTCTTTAATAAAGAAGGCCTGGTTCTGGTTTCCGGAGTAAATCTTTATAAAAGACATTTAAAGCCAAGAAGCGAGCAAGATCAAAGTTCCGGCGGTATTGTCGATAAAGTCAGACCGCTTAATTTGGCCAAAGTCGCTTTAATCTGTCCCCAATGTGGAAAAATTACCCGGGTCGGTTTTCTTTTGGGTAAAGGAATGAAAGTCAGAATTTGTAAAATTTGCAAGGCGGAAATTTAAAATGAATTTACTGGAAAAATATCAAACTGAAATAGTTCCTGAACTGCAAAAGGAACTGGGAGCCAAAAGCCCGATGGCGGTTCCGAGAGTAGTGAAAGTGGTTATTAATATCGGTTTGAAAGAAGCCAAAGACGACAAAAAATTGATTGATATTGTTGGCGAACAAGTAAAGATAATTTCCGGTCAGAAGCCGAAAGTTTGCCGGGCAAAAAAATCGATTGCCGGCTTTAAACTCGGCAAAGGGCAACCGATTGGTCTTTCCGTAACCTTGCGCCGCGGAAGAGCTTTTGCTTTTTTGGAAAAACTTTTCCGGATTGTTTTACCGAGAGTTAGAGATTTTTCCGGTGTCAGCCCTAAAAGTTTTGATGGCAACGGCAACTATAATTTGGGGATTAGTGAACAAATTGTTTTTTCCGAGATTGATTTTTCTAAAATTGATAGAACCAGAGGATTACAAATAACGATTGCGACCAATACCAATGACGATAAAAAAGCCAGACTGTTGTTAGAAAAGTTAGGCATGCCTTTTGCTAAGGAGGTAAAGTAACATGGCCACCAATGCTAAAAAATTAAGAGAAGGCAACAAAAAAATGTTAAAATACGAGGTTAGGGCGCATAACCGTTGTCAACTGTGCGGCCGGCCGCGGGGATATATCCGTCTCTTTGGTTTATGCCGACTTTGTTTTAGAAAATTAGCCAGTCGGGGAGAAATTCCCGGAGTTAAAAAAGCCAGTTGGTAAAAAAAATATGATTTCCGATCCAATATCCGATTTATTAATAAGAATTAAAAACGCCGCTTTGGCCAAGAAAAAGAACGTTTTGGTTCCTTATTCCTGCTTTAAGGAAAATTTGGCTAAAGTTTTAAAGGCGGAAAAGCTAATAGAAAACGTGGAAGTTTCCGGCGAGAAATCAAAAAAAGATTTATTGATTTCTTTGCTCGAAGAAGGAACAAAAATTAAGCCTATCACGGTTAAATTGTTTTCTAAACCGGGGAAAAGAGTTTATCTTAAAGCCAAAAATATTGCCGTTTTTAGACGCGGTCGGGGGATAACGATTATTTCTACCCCCAAGGGTTTGATGACGGATAAGGAAGCGTTAAAGGCAAGGATGGGCGGAGAAGTTATTTGTAAAATAATTTAAAAAATGTCAAAAATAGGGGTTAAACCGATTATTGTCAAGGAAGGAAATACGATTACCCGGGAAGAGGGGCAAATTGTCGTCCGTGGACCGTTGGGAGAAGTAAGACTTTCGGTTCCGGAGGGAATAAAAACGGAGATTGGGGAAGGAAAAGTGCAGATAAGCCGGTTTTCGGAAACCCGAAAAAACAAGTCCAGCCACGGAACTTTGGCACGTTTAATTGCTAATGCTCTTTCAGGGACAAGAGACGGATTTTCCAAAGTCCTGGAAGTGGTCGGGACCGGTTTTCGGGCGCAAATGGAAGGGACGGATTTGGTTTTGGCGTTAGGCTTTTCCCACTTGGTTAGGTTTCCTTCTCCGGAAGGAATTAAAATAGAGGTTATTGAAGGAAAAATAAAAATCTTCGGGGTGGATAAAGAATTGGTTGCTCGGACCGCCAGTAATATCAAAAAGATAAAAAAGCCGGATGCCTATAAAGGGAAGGGAATTCTTTATCAGGGAGAAAAACTGAAACTTAAACCAGGCAAAGCGGCGGCTAAAGCCGGTCCGGGCGGGGCAGCGGCAGGAGGGAAATAATAAATGGAAGACAAAAAAGAAAGAATTTTACGTAGACAAAAAAGAGTTCGGGGAAAGATGCCTGAAGAAGGGTATCGGCTTTCTCTTTCCCGTTCAAACCGGTTTCTTTTTGCTCAAGTGATTGAGCTTGGGTCGGGTAAAACAATTCTTGGATTAAGCGACAAAAAAATGCTTGATGCCAAGGAAACCCAGGGAAAAACTAAGGTTGAAAGAGCCAGTCTTTTTGGTGAAAAGTTCGCCAAGGAAGTTTTAGAAAAAAAGATTAAAAAAGTTATTTTTGACCGGGGAGCTTGCCGCTTTCATGGTCGGGTTAAAGCTTTTGCCGAGGGACTTAAATCAAGCGGATTGGAATTTTAATTTTTAATTAAAAAAATGCTAAAAAATAATCAATTTGAACCAAAAATTGAAAAAGAATTTGCGGAAAAAGTTGTTCAGGTAAACCGTGTTTCCAAAAAAACCAAGGGCGGAAACAATATCAGTTTTTCGGTTTTGGTCGTCGTGGGTGACCGAAAGGGAAGAGTCGGCGTCGGCTTGGGCAAAGCCAAGGATGTTTCTTCTTCAATCGCCAAAGCCGTCGATTACGCCAAAAAACACTTAATTATTGTTCCGCTTCACGGAACGACTATTCCCCATGACGTCAGAGTTAAATTGGGAGCGGCGGAAGTACTTTTAAAGCCGGCGCCGATGGGTTTGGGCGTAATTGCGGGAGGGGCGGTGAGAGCGGTAGTGGAAGCGGCGGGGATTAAAGATATTTCCTCAAAAGTCTTGGGGACCAAGAATCAAGCTTCAAATGTTTATGCCTCTTTGCAGGCATTAAGGGAGTTACATAAATTATAATAAGTTTAAGGAGGAAAATGAATCTAAGTTCTTTGCCTAAAATTAAAGAAAAAAGTAAAAAAAGAATCGGTCGGGGTCACGGTTCCGGCCGTGGCGGCCACACCGCGACCCGGGGAACCAAAGGCCAAAATTCGAGAACCAGAGTCAGCCTTTTCTTTCAAGGGACAAAAGTTAAAAAATCTTTAATTAAACGTTTGCCTTTCATCAGGGGCAAAGATAAGTTTCGGGCAAAATCCGGAAAACCGATTATTATTAATTTAAAATATTTAAATCTGTTTGCCAAAGATGAAGAGGTTAATTTATCTTCATTGAAAGCGAAAGGATTTTTGCCGGCAGACTTATCTGAAGATACCAAGATTAAAATTCTTGGCGAGGGGGAAATAAAAGTTCCTTTAATTATTGCTTTGCCGATTTCCAAAGGAGCCAGGGAAAAAATTGAAAAAGCCGGCGGTCGAATCTTGATAAAAAAAGAGGAGATAAAAAACAAAAAGGAAAATCCAAAAGAAAAGAGTACTAAAGCTAAAACTAAAAAAGTGAAAGGAAAGTAAGTGGTTAGCCAAATTCTGCAGGAACTAAAAACAGCCGTCAAAATTCCTGATTTGCGGAAGAAACTTCTTTTTACCGCCTTAATTCTTTTTATCTTTCGTTTAGCTGCGCATATTCCGGTCGCTGGCGTAAATCTTCAGGCACTTAAAGGACTGTTTGGTCAAAATCAATTTTTGGGTTTACTCGATATTTTTTCCGGGGGGACCTTGGCTAATTTTTCAGTTATGGCCTTAGGGTTGGGCCCTTATATCAACGCCTCAATTATTTTGCAACTTTTACAGATGGTTCTTCCGCAATTGGAAGAACTTTCCAAGGAGGGGGAATACGGTTGGGAAAAAATCAATCAGTATACCCGTTTTTTGACGATTCCCCTAGCGGCAGTACAGTCCATCGGGATGTACGCCCTGCTTAAGAGCCAGAACATTATTGCCCAGGCTTCGTTCCTGCAAATTGTGGCGACCATTGTGACAATGGTCGCCGGAACAATTTTTTTGATGTGGCTGGGGGAACTGATTACGGAAAAGGGAATCGGTAATGGCATTTCCCTTTTGATTTTTGCCGGCATTATTGGCCGGTTGCCGGTTTCTTTCGGCCAGACCGCCGCGGTTGCAGAAAGCGGAAAAATCTTCAGTATTCTCATTTTTGCCGTCCTGGCCCTGATGGTTATCGCCTCAGTAATTTTTATTGACGAAGCGATACGGAAGGTAAGAATTGAATACGCTAAAAGAGTAATGGGCGGAAAATTATACGGGGGACAAACGACTTTTCTGCCTTTAAAAATTAACCAAGCCGGGGTTATTCCCATTATTTTTGCGGTTTCTTTAGTTTTAATTCCTTCAATGGTGGGAAAATTTTTGGCTCAAGTTCCTAATAAAGTGGTTGCCGGAATGGCTTTGGGTCTGGCAAATTTTTTTACCCCCGGAGGAGTTATCTATAATTTGAGTTATTTTATTTTGGTGGTTGGTTTTACTTATTTTTATACCGCGGTAATTTTTAATCCCAAAAAGATTGCCGAAGAAATTCAAAAACACGGCGGCTTTATTCCGGGCATCAGGCCGGGAAGTTCAACTGTTACCTATTTAAATTATATTTTAACGAGGATTACTTTGGCAGGGGCGGTTTTTTTGGGAGTGGTGGCCATTTTGCCTTCAATCGTGCAAAAAATGACCGGAGTGACCACAATGACGGTGGGAGGGACCAGTATTTTAATTGTGGTTTCTGTTGTTTTGGAAACATTTAAGGTGATTGAAAATATGGTGCAAATGCGGGGTTACGATAAATTTTTAGAAAAGTTTTAAAAAAATATGAATATTTTGATAATTGGTCCTCAAGGTTCAGGTAAAGGAACTCAGGCAGAAAAATTGATTGAAAAATTTAAAATGGCCCATATTGAAATGGGGGGACTTTTACGGACTATAGCTAGAAAAGATTCGCCTTTAGGTAATCAAGTCAAGAATTTTATCGATAACGGAAGATTGGTTACCGATGAAATAACCATTCGAGTCTTGAATAATTATTTGCAGGGTTTCGGCAGGATAGAAAATGTTCTTTTTGATGGCTTTCCCAGAGTTTTATCTCAGGCGCAATATTTTGAAAAATTTTTGGCTGAGAAAGAAAAAAAATTGGACGTGGTCATTTTTTTGACACTGCCCCGGGAAGAAATCTTTAAAAGACTGGCTAACCGCCGGACTTGCGAAAAATGCGGCAAAGTTTTTAACATTTTAACCAAACCGCCAAAAGTTGAAGGGATCTGTGACTTTTGTGGAGGAAACTTAATCATTAGAATTGACGAAACGCCGGAAAAAATTTCAGAAAGGCTGAGTCAATTTGAGGAACAAACCATTCCCATGATTAACTTTTTTAAAGAAAAAGGAATTGTCGAGGAAGTTGACGGCAATCGGCCAATTGACATAATTTTTCAAGATATTATTGGGAGATTAAAAAAACGCAATTTGATAAAAGATGCCTAAAATTTCTCTTAAAACACCAGAAGAAATAAAAATTATGGCTGAGGGAGGAACTAAGCTGGGTAGGGTTTTGGATGAAGTTTTAACCAAAATTAAACCAGGCTTGAGCACTTGGAAGATTGATCACTGGATTGAAAAAGGAATTCTTCTGGCTGGCGGGAAACCAGCTTTTAAAATGGTCCCCAATTATTACTGGGCATCTTGCACAGGGATTAACGAGGAAGTAGTCCACAGTATCCCCAAAAAAGAAAAGATTTTAAAAGACGGCGATGTTTTAAAAATTGATTTGGGTATGCTTTGGCGGGGCTTTAATAGTGACTTATCTTGGACGGTAGAGGTTAAAAAAGATCCCCGGTCAACTACCCGCGATGAAGAATTTTTAAAAACCGGTGAAAAAGCTCTGGCAGAGGCGATTAAAACGGCAAAATTGGGGAACCGGATTGGCCATATCAGTCAAAAGATTCAAGAGACGGTCGGAAAAGCAGGTTTTTGCCCGGTGGAAGTTCTTACCGGCCACGGAATTGGTTTGAAGCTTCACGAGGAACCGATGATTCCCGGAGTCCTTAGGGGAAGCCTGGAGAAGACGCCAGAGCTTAAATTGGGCATGACCCTGGCAATTGAAGTGATTTATGTAGAAAAAAGCCCTGAAATAGTTCTTGAAAATGATGGCTGGACTATTTCTACCAGAGATGGTAAAATATCAGGGCTGTTTGAGAAAACAATAGCCATCACGGGTGAAGGACCCCTCATATTAACCCCGGTGGGAAACCGAAAGGGGTAGCCAGAAAAGAGGGGAACTTTTTTATGTTAAAAAAAGACGAAATCGAAATTGAAGGTATAGTTTCGGAAAAATTACCCAACACTACTTTTAAGGTGGAGGGTCTGGATAAGAGAGAATACCGCTGTACGCTTTCGGGTAAAATGAGAATGAACAGGATTCGGATTTTGCCCGGCGATAAGGTGAAATTTGTCGTGACGCCCTATGATACCGAAAAAGGCAGAATTGTATATCGAACAAAATGAAAGTAAAACCATCAGTCAAAAAAAGATGCCGCTCATGTAAAGTTGTTCGACGAAGAGGACGAGTTTATATTATTTGCAAGAATCCTAAACACAAGCAGAGACAAGGATAAATTATGCCAAGAATAGCGGGAGTTGATTTATCGGACGAAAAAAGAATCGACGTTGCCTTAACGGCTCTTTATGGGGTGGGTAGGCAAAATGTAAAAAAACTTTTGCAAAGTGCCAAAATCGAGTCAGGAAAAAAGGTCAAGGATTTAACTGAAGAAGAAGTTTCCCGCTTGCAAAAAGTCGTGGAAGCTAATTTCAAGATTGAGGGAGATTTAAGAAAAGAGATTCAGGAGAATATTAAAAGGCTAAAACAGATTGGCTGTTACCGGGGTAAACGCCACGTGGCCAATCTACCGGTTCGGGGACAACGGACCAGAAACAACGCCCGAACTAAACGGGGTAAAAGAGTGACGATTGGTGCTTTGAAAAAAGAAGAATTGGCTAAGAAAACCGAAGCCGTGGCTGCCAAAGTGCCTGCTCAAAAAATTTGAATATATGGCAAAAAAAGAAGTTAAACCAAAAGCAAAAATCAACATCTTGGCGACTTTTAATAATACCGTGGTTTCGGTTGCCGATATGGAGGGCCAAGTGCTTTTGCAGGAATCGGCCGGGTCTTTAGGCTTTAAGGGGGCAAGAAAATCCACCCCTTATGCTGCCACCATTGCTACCGAAAAGGCCCTGGTTAAAGCTAAGCAAATGGGCGTAAAAGAAGTTGAGGTTTATATTAAAGGCCCGGGAGCGGGCAGAGATGCTGCTTTGCGGGCGGTCCGCGCCGCCAATTTAAAAATTGATTTAATTGCCGATGTTACCCCGATTCCTCACAACGGAGTGAAACCGAGAAAACAAAGGAGAGTTTAAAACAAAAAATGATTAAAGATTACACTAAAAAATGTCGTTTGTGCCGGGCCGCCGGAATGAAACTTTTTTTGAAAGGACAAAGATGTCTGACCAAATGTCCGATTGACAAAAAAGGGCCGGTGCCGCCGGGACAGCACGGAGCCAAAAGGAGAAGGAAACTGTCCGATTACGGCATCCGTTTGGCGGAAAAACAAAAATTAAGACGAACTTATCTGACCAACGAGAATACTTTAAAAAAATATTTCCTGCAGGCAAAGAAGTTGAAAGGAGCCGCTACCGGCGAAGTGCTTTTGCAAACTTTGGAAAGTCGATTGGATAATGTGGTTTATCGTTTGGGATTGGTTCCCTCCCGAAGATTCTCCAGGCAGTTGGTAAGTCACAAACACGTTTTAGTTGACGGAAAAATTGTTAATATCCCCTCGGCAAGAATTAAACCCGGCAGTATTATTAATCTTGACAGTCGGGCAATGAACATGACTGAAATTAAAGCTCTTTTGGGCAAAAAGGACCTGACGATTCCTCCTTGGATGGAAAGAAAAGGACCAGTGGGTAAATTTGCCCGATATCCTAAAAGAGAGGAAATTGGAACCAATATCAGCGAGCAACTGGTGGTTGAACATTATTCTAGATAATTTTTTAATTAGTAATTTTTAATATTTATTATAAGGAGTTTTATGATCACGCCAACCTTCCAAATTAAAAAAGAAAAGGAAAACGCTGATTTTGGTGTTTTTGTCCTTGAGCCCTTGCAACAGGGTTATGGTCAAACCTTGGGTAATGCTTTAAGAAGAGTGCTGTTAAGCAGCCTTCCGGGAGCCGCGATTGTTCAGGCAAAAATTTCCGGAGTTAAGCATCTCTTTTCGACGCTTAAGGGGCTTGAAGAAGACATTGTGGAGTTTACCTTAAAAGTTAAGCAAGTCTGCCTTAGATATTCCGGTGAAAAACCGGCCAAAATCACTTTGGATAAAACCGGTCCCGGCGAGATAACCGCCGCCGATTTTGGACTGCCGGCAGGAGTGGAAGTGATTAATAAAAATTTAGTTTTGGGAACTTTGGCCGATAAGACTTCCCGGATAAGGGCGGAATTTTTGGTCGAAGCCGGATATGGTTATGTTCCTTCGGAAGAAAGAGGCGGGGCAGAAGTGGGCATAATCCCGTTGGATGCCATTTTTACGCCGGTTCAGAGAGTCAATTATCATGTCAGCGCTACCCGGGTTGGCCGAGTGACCAATTACGATAAACTGACGATAGAGATCTTAACCGACGGCTCAATTACCCCTCACGCCGCCTTAATGGAAGCAGGGAAAACCTTAACTGCCTTTTTTGATCAAGTAGTCAACCCGAAGAAAACAGAAGCAAAAGAAGCTGTTTTGGTAGGGAAAACACCAAGTGATGAATCAACTTTGACGATCGAGGAGTTGGAACTGCCAACAAGAATAATTAATGCTCTTCTTAAAGTTGGCATCAAAAATGTGACGGAGTTGCAAAAGGCCGGTCGTAAAAAGATTGCCAAAATTAAAAATTTGGGTGATAAATCTTTAAAAATTATTGAAGCCGCCACGGTAGAAAAGGGGATTCAACTTGAGGATTAATCTCATATGAGAAAACAAGTTTTTGGCCGTCAATTTAGCCGGACCAAACACCAAAGACTCGCCCTTTTTAGGGGATTAATTTCTTCGTTGGTGGAGAAAGGGGAAGTAATTACCACTTTGCCTAAAGCCAAGGCGATTAAAGGACAAGTGGAGAAATTAATTACTAAAGCCAAAGCCGGCACGCTAAATGATAAAAGAATCATTTTGCGTTTTTTGACTAAAAGGTCTTTGGTTAATAAACTGGTTTTAGGGATTGCTCCTCTTTTTAAGGAGAAAACCGGCGGTTATTTGCGGATAATTAAACTTGGTCAGAGAAAAGGAGACACTGCTCCTATGGCCCAGATTTCTTTTACCGAAGATTTTAACAAAATTGTTCTTAAGACGGTTAAGGAAGTTAAAAAAGAAGCGGTTGAAGAAGTGAAAAAGAAATGATAAAAGCAACCCGAAAAGAAGAGATTAAAAGAAAATGGCACTTGCTTGATGCCAAGGGCCAGATTTTGGGCCGTTTGGCTTCCAAAATTACCCCTTTGCTTTTGGGGAAAGGGAAACCTTATTTTGTCAAAAATTTGGATTGCGGCGACTTTGTAATTGTGATCAATGCCCAAGAAGTAGTTTTAACCGGCAAAAAAGAATTAGAAAAAATCTATACCCATTATTCCGGTTACCCCGGCGGTCTTAAAAGAACAACGGTAGCGAAAATGAGGGAAACCCATCCGGAGAGGATTATTGAAGCTTCAGTTTTCAATATGCTGCCCAAAAACAAGCTAAGAGCGCTTTGGATGAGTAAACTTCATGTTTTTGCTGATGAAAAGCATCCTTATGCCGATAAATTAAAGCCCGAAAAGGAGGAAAATGCCAAAAACCACTAAAAAAACCAAAGGATATGTTTATGCCCTGGGAAGGAGAAAAAGAAGTGTTGCCCGGATAAGACTTTTGAAAGGCAAAGACCAAACATTGGTAAACGATATGCCGGTGGGGCGCTATTTTAAGGATATTTCCCCGGTTTATTTCTTAAAGCCGTTTGAATTGACCGGAACAACCGGAAAATTTTATGTGACAGCAAAAATTGAAGGTGGTGGAAAACAAGGCCAACTGGGGGCTTTTACTTTGGGAGTCAGCCGGGCTTTGGTAAAAATTGATGAAAATTTTCGCAAAATTTTAAGACAAAATGGACTATTAACTAGAGATCCCCGCGAAAGAGAGAGAAGAAAATTTGGTTTGGCTCAAGGCGCCCGCGCCAGGAAACAATCTCCAAAGAGGTAGAATTTTTGATATACATGGTAAAAAAAATTATTATCTTTTTTTTCTTTTTTTCTTTTTTCTTTTTACTTCTAGCCGCTCCTGTTAGCGCCCAATGTCCTGCTTGTCTGGTTACCATCGGCGGTAGCGTTCTTCTTTCCCGCTATTTAGGGGTCGATGATTTAATAATTGGAATTTGGGCAGGCGGGCTTATTCTTTCTTTGGGGCTTTGGACAGCTACTTTTATCAAAAAGACTTTTATTAAAGGACAAAATTGGATTTTAACCACGATTTTGTGGATTACAACGGTCTTAGGTTTAAAGCAGGCGGGCTTTATCGGCAACCCCACTTGTAAAATACATGGTCACGATAAGCTGTTGACTGGAATTATTGCCGGGACACTCGTTTTCTTGTTGGCCTACGGTATCGATTTTATTTTAAGAAAATTAAATAAAAAAAACCCGGGCAAAGCCCTTTTCCCTTACCAAAGAGTAGTTCTTCCTGTGGTATTATTATTAATGGCGACTCTAATAGGCGCCAAAATTTGCGAGATTAAATTTTGAGATGAAAAACGAAAACGAAGTTCAAAAATTACTTGACAAAGTAAAAGCGGTTGAGAAAGGCGAAAAGCTTGACTTGTCTTCTGATGAAGATCTTTCCATCGCAATTATGAATTTGATTTCTATTGAGGAGCATTTGTTTTTCTCGGGAGTGAAAACCGGCAAATCTTCATACTACGAACTTTTAAATCAAGTTCGCGAAATGCGCAAGACACTCCTAAAAAAGATTATTAAAAATTATGAAGGTGAAGAATGGTGTATTTCCAAACATCTACTGGCTGGTTGTATGCGTTTGATGGAAGTGGGAACCAAGAGTTTAACCAAAGGTGATAAAAAAGAAGCGGAAGAATTTTTTCAAATGGCTTACTCGTTATATTCTCTTTTTTGGGGGTTGAATTTAAAACTGTTGAAACCTACGGAAATTGAGGAATCGGTCGATGATAAAGATTCCCGTCGTGGTTTTATGGGTAAACTGGGAGAAATAATTAAGAAAGCCATCGACTGCTGTCGGGAATAATCCCCTTTTATCTTGATGAAATTAATAAAATTTATTCCCTTTTTTCTTTTAGTCATTTTTATCTTCATTCTTTTCAGAGAATTTTCCGGTCCGCAAAAAAATGGAGAGAATGAAAGATTGGTGGTTGGACTGGAAGATTCCCCTGAAGATGTAATTAACAATTTAAAGGCAAAAGGTTTTGTAAAAAATATATTTATTTTTAAAACAATTTTAACTCTTAAAAATTGGCAAAATAAAATTGACCCTGGTGCTTATCAAATTTCCAAGGGAATGAATGTTTTCAAACTGGCGCAAACTTTAATTGCCGGACCATATCAAAAGTGGGTGATTATTCTACCCGGAAAAAGAAAAGAGCAAGTTGCTTTAATTGTGCAAAAAGCTTTAAATTGGCCGTTTAGTACGGCCAGAAATTTTGCCGATATTGCCGAGGAAGGTTATCTTTACCCCGATACTTATTTGATTGATATTGATGCTAATCCACAACAAGTTGTCCAAAAATTAATGACAAATTTCAACGAAAAATTTGATGCCGGTTTACAAAAAGAATTGTTGGGACAAGATATCCGTAATGACACGGCCATTAAAATTGCTTCTTTAATTGAAAGAGAAAGCGGCGGAAATAGTGATAAACCGATCATTGCCGGAATAATTTGGAACCGGCTTTTAAAGGGTATGAAACTGGAGATTGATGCCACTGTTCAATATGCCATTGCTTCGGAAAAATTAACCGATACCGGTCTTCAATCACTTGAAGATTTTAATTTTTGGCCAATATTAGGTCCGGGATTAGTAAGAACTGTTGATTCATCTTACAATACTTATTTGAATGATGGATTACCGCCAGGTCCGATTTGTTCACCCGGTCTTTCCTCAATAAAAGCCGTTGCTAATTCTACCGAAACCGACGCTTTATATTATCTTCATTCTGCCGACAAACAGATTCATACTGCCAAAACCTATAAAGAACACCAAGAGAATATCCTTAAATATCTTCAATAATTAAAACAGCTGTTTTAAAAGTTTGTATATTTCTTTCCGGTGGCCGATCAAAACAATAAAGATTTCTTGGGAAGTCCTTTGGTATACAATTCTAAAATTTCCCACTCTTACCCTGAAGATGTTTTTATAGCCTGAAAGTTTCTCTTCGTTCAATATTGGCGGTAAACATAAACTTCTGATTTTTTTGGCAACCGCAATTTGATCAATTTTTGAAAGTTTTTTCAGCTCTTTCTCGGCTCTTGAAGAAATAACCAGCTTCATATATTAAGCTCTTTGGCAACCTGGTCAAAATTTTTTCCTTCTCTAAAGTCGGTTTCCTGGACTGCCTTTTTGTCGAGGTAGTTTTCAATGCAGGAAACAAATTTTTCAAAAAGTTCTTTACCGACGATGTAGGCTTTGGTCACCCCCCGATTTTTGACAATCAACGGATAATCACCCGCGCTGGAAATCGCTTTTGAAGGGTTTGCTTTTAATTGGCTGATAGAAATGGTGTCCATAACTTAGAATATATAATTAATATGGTCTATTGTCAAGCCCTATTTACAGGTCTTTTGGGCAGTTTTTGGCACGGGTGAAACCGGCGGCTTGGGCTTCTTTTTCGGTGCAAAACCAGTTTTCGCCTAAATCTTTTTCAACAATCGTGAATTCGTATTGAGGGCAACCTGGAAAATAATAATTTTTGAGATCGGAGTTTTTGTCAATGTTGCCTTTTATAACGCATTTAGGATTATCAGGATTTTTAATTTGGTAACATTTAGAACTGAAAATTCCTAAACCATCTGTTTTCGCTTTATTGGCAGTTGCTTTTAATTCTTCCGCTGCCGTGCTTTGGTCAGAGTGATATCTTGCCCAGCCGGATTTGAGCATTTCTTTATTGATTAAAAGATTATCAATATAAATTAGAGCCATGGCCCTGCCTTTTTGATCAAGAATTTTTTCCTTAAAAATAATTGTTTTGTTATTAACTAATTTTTCCAATAAATCTTTGGCTTCCGTTCCTCCGCAAAACCCAAGTTCAGGCGCGTCGATATTTCTCAACCGCAGTCTAGCCTTTCCTTCCAAAACAATAGTATCCCCGTCAATAACCCCAATAACTTTCGTTCCCTGAGAAAGAGATTTGTTTTTAGAATATTGTAAAACATTAAAAACCAGCGAGATTATAAAAAGAAAAAAGCCTAAAAAAGGAAGTATTTTGCCAATAAACTTCTTATCCATTAATTAAAGTATACCCCTTTTGATTTCCTTTAATTCTTCCTCTAACTCTCCTCTAAACTTAATTTAGTAACTCCTTTAATACAAAGTCTAATTTTGAGATAAGGAAAAGATCTTTTGGGTAAATCGCAATAAGTTTTAAGTTGTTTTTCTTAATAATTTTAAGCTTCTTTTTCATTAACTGATCATATCTTTTTAATTCTTTATGCAAACCAAAAAATTCGATATAAATATCTTTTACTTTAAAATCAGTTGTAAATTTAGTATTCAAATAGGGGGCGTTTCTTTCATGAGAGATTTTTCTGGTGAAAAGCCAATTGTCAATTATCATCTCAGATAGGGAATCACAAATATGTCCATCTTTTGCAGTATGCTTTTTAGTAAATAAAACTGGATTGGGATCAAAACCAGAAGCTGCGATTGCTTTGTTCCATGTCCCAAATCTTGTTCGGGCAGCTTTCCAATGAAAGTACTCTTTTTTAAAAGGGATTCTCCCTTGCTGATTATAAAACTGTTGAATCTCTTCAATAATTTTTTCTTTGGGAAATATTTGGCGGTGAGGATAACATTTTACGGAACAGTACTTTCGGCGAGTTAAACTGTAAAAACCTTTTCCACAAGATTTGCATTTCCTGATAAAAGGTTTTCTTTTGGGAAATTTTGTATTGTTTACTATGGCAGAACATGATCTTGAACAATAACACTTCCACTGGCAAGGTATTTCTTTTACATCTCTTTTAATTGACTTACGGCATAGTGGATTGCTACAGAATAGTGTTATTTGTTTATTTTTAGCCGATTTCTGGCATTTTAAAGAACAATACTGTTTCCAATGGAATTTTTTTGCCTCATTGACTCTTCTTAATTCCTTAAGGTAAATTTTTCCACAATTGCTGCAGGTTACTTTAACGGAAGCCATTAGATAAGTTTACCGAATAAAACCCGAAGTTGTCAAGAGCACAAAAACTGGTCGTAAAAGACCGTTTTCGACCTGTCAGGGGCAGCAGTACTGCCCTGCTCACCTCATCGGCCCCACCGATGCGTTCTACTATCTGAACTAGCCCCTGAGATACACATTGAATTTTATCATTTTTTGTGACAGAATGGAAACAATAAATCTTCTGCCCGGAGTGCCTCAAATATTATTTCTGTGAGGCAAGAAAGGGTTTTATCAATGACAAAATTAGCAGCGCATCCTCCCGAAGTATCGGCAATGTCACCCAAGCTTCAAGCAATTCGTTTGGCGATGGATCAGATTGAAAAGCAATATGGCAAGGGTTCCATTATGCGCCTCGGGGAAAGTCCGACCGGAAAATTAGGAGCGGAAGTTATTCCTACCGGGTCAATTGCCTTAGATATTGCTTTGGGAATTGGCGGAGTTCCCCGAGGGAGAGTTATTGAAATTTACGGACCGGAAGCGTCAGGAAAGACAACGATTGCTTTATCAATTATTGCCCAGGCGCAGAAAGCCGGCGGAGCGGCCGCTTTTGTCGACGCCGAACACGCCTTGGACCCGATTTGGGCTCAGGAAATCGGCGTTAATCTGGATGAGCTTTTAGTCAGTCAGCCGGATACCGGAGAACAAGCTTTGGAAATTGTGGAAACTTTAGTGAGGAGCGGGGCTTTGGATGTGGTGGTGATTGATTCGGTGGCCGCTTTGGTTCCCAGGGCGGAAATAGAAGGGGAAATGGGCGATTCCATGATGGGCCTTCAAGCCAGACTAATGTCCCAAGCTTTGCGCAAATTAACCGGAGCAATTTCTAAATCTAAAACCGTGGTCATTTTTACCAATCAACTTCGGCAAAAAATCGGGGTAATGTTTGGCAATCCGGAAACTACCACCGGTGGACTAGCTTTGAAATTTTATGCTTCTGTCAGGATGGATTCCCGAAAAATCGAATCCATCAAAGAGGGGGATGAAATTATTGGTTCCCGTCATCGGGTCCGGGTAGTTAAAAATAAAGTTGCGCCGCCATTTAAAGTGGCCGAATTTGATATTTTTCCTAAAGGAGGAATTTCTAAAGTCGGCGGGATACTGGATGTGGCCTTGGATTTGGGAGTAGTTGAGAGATCAGGCGCTTTCTACCGTTATGGAGAAATAGTGCTGGGTCAAGGTAAATCGGCTTCCATCGACTCTTTGACTGGAAACCAAAAATTAACTAAAGAAATTGAGGAAAAAATTTGGCAGGAAGTAAAATCCGGAAAAGCGACTGAAGAAAGGGTAATTGGTAGGGAAACAGCTTAAAGAAACCTAAATGCCCAAAATTACCGCCATTAAACTGCAAAAGAACAAGATAGAGTTCTCAAATATTTTTCTGGATGGAAAATTTGCTTTTTCGTTACCTTCTATAACTTTGGTAAAAGCAGGTCTTAAAGAGAATCAAGAATTGTCTTCGGAAGAGGTAAATTCTTTTATTAAAGAAAGTGATTTTTCGCATAATTTTGATCGGGCACTTAAGTTTTTATCTTTTCGGCCAAGAAGTGAATTTGAAATTAATGAATATCTTTTGAGAAAAGGCGTTGGCGAAGAAACCAGGAAGATAGTTCTGGAAAAGCTTGGGCAATTTAAGCTTTTAGATGATGAGGCTTTTGCTAAATGGTGGCTGGATCAGTGCTCTGGCTTTCGGCCCAAGGGAAGCTGTTTGGTTAAGTTTGAACTTCAACGGAAGGGAATAAAAAAGGAAATAGTGGAGAGTTTAATGGCGGAAAACCGGTCGACGACGGCGGACGCTCTCCTGGCAGAAAAGGTGGCTTTAAAAAAGTTGGAAAGACTGAAAAACCTGCCTACTCTTGAGATTAAAAAAAAGCTTTTTTCCTCACTGGCTCAGAAAGGTTTTTCGTTTGCAGTGATTGAAGAAACAGTTGCTAAATTGTTAAAAAAAGGGTAAAATAAAGCAACTTGAGGTTAATCCAAGTTGAAAATAGCAAAAAGTATTATTATGAAGAGATTAAATAAATCATTTTTTGCTTCAAAGCCTTTCTAAATAGGCCTGTTTTTTTCGTGGTTTCCCCCAAGAGTTACTTAGTTTTTAAAGGAGAAAAGATGTCATTACTGGATAAAATTGCCGAGATTATCAGAGGCCAACAGCTCTTGGAAAAAAGACTGGCCCAACTGGAAGAGAAAAAACCGGTTGAGGAAAGGAATGTTTCCGCGCCTAGTGTTGATTTAAGTATTTACGAAAAAAAGGCTAGAGAGATTTTAGACCAAGCTAAAGAAGAAGGAGCCAGAGCCAGGATTGAAGCGGCCAAAATTAAAGAAGACGTCTTAAGACTTAAAAATGAATCCCTACAAAAAGAGGTGGAAGTGGACCGGAAGATTGGAGCGGTTGAGGAAAGGGAGAAACTTCTAAATCTGCAGAAAGCGGATATCGAGAAAAGACTGGCCGAGCTGGAAGAAATAAAAAAAGAACAACTGTCCAAACTGGAAAAAATTGCTTCCTTGACCAGGGAAGATGCCAAGAGACTGATTCTTGAGGCGACGGAAAAAAGGATGTCCGAAGAAATTGCCAGAAAGATTAAGGAGGCAGAAGATGATGTCCGGGCCGGGGCGGAAGAAAAATCCAAAGAGATTTTGGTTGACGCCATGAAACATGGAGCGGTTGATTACGTGGCCGAATATACGGTTTCGACGATTAAACTTCCCGATGAGGAAATGAAAGGCCGGATTATCGGCAAGGAAGGAAGAAATATCCGCGCTTTGGAAGTGGCCACGGGGGTGGAGTTGGAACTGGACGAAAGCCTGGATATCCGCCTTTCTTCGTTTGATTCGGTCAGAAGGGAAGTGGCCAAGAGGTCTTTGGAAAAACTGATGAAGGATGGCCGGATTCAACCGCAAAGAATTGAGGAAATAGTGGCTAAAACCAAAGAGGAAATTGACCGGATTTTGTTTGAAGAAGGAGAAAAGCTTTGTCATGAAGTCCGGGTCTATAATCTTCATCCTGATTTGGTCAAACTTTTAGGTCATTTTAAATTCCGTTTTTCTTACGGTCAAAATATGATTGTTCATACTTTGGAAGAGACCAAAATTGGTGTGGCCATTGCCAACGAACTTAAGGCCGATATTGCGATTGTGAGACTGGCTTGTTTACTGCATGACATTGGTAAAGTAGTTACCGACGAAGAAGGGACCCATATTCAACTTGGGGTAGACTTGCTTAAGAAATACCGCATTCCGGAAAAAGTTATCGATTGTATCGCCGAACACCATGAAGATAAACCTTTTTCTTCAGTCGAATCGGCGATTGTTTGGATTGCGGATGCGATTTCCGGTTCCCGTCCGGGAGCCCGTTATGAACCCCACGAAGATTACTTAAAGAGAATGACCAATATTGAAGAAATTGCCAAATCCTTCCCGGGCGTGGCCGAAGTGGCTGCCTATCAAGCGGGCCGGGAAGTGAGGGTCATTGTCGAACCGGACAAAGTCACCGATGCAGAAATGACCGTTTTGGTCGATAAAATTATTAAAAAACTGGAAGAGGAAGCCAAGTGGGCCGGACAGATTAAAGTAACGGCGATTCGGGAAACACGGATTATTGGGGTCGTAAAGTAAGCTTTACTTGACTTTGATTCTTTATTTGTTAAACTAACAGTTAGTAGTTAAGCAAAATGAAAAAAATTGATTTAGTCGGTATTGTTTCCCGTAAGGCGCATTTGACCAAAAAAGCGGCCAAAGAGTCGGTGGAAATGTTTCTTTCGGAAATTCAAAGAGCTCTTGCCAAGGGTGAGAAAGTGGTTCTTTCCGGATTTGGCACTTTTAAAAGTGTTTTGGTTAAAGATAAAGCCGTTATTAATCCTCAAACAAAAGCCAGGCAAATCGTGAAATCCCACCGTGTTGCCCGCTTTACCCCCGGAAGAAGCCTCAAGAAATCCGTTAAGTAATCTCCCCTCTTTTTTTCTGCTAAAATAGCCTGGTGAGAAAATATTGGGCAATTTTTAAAATTAGTTGGGAAAAATCATTAGAATACAGAGCCGATTTTATCGGTCATCTTGGTATGGGACTCATTAATTTTTTGGTAATGTATTTTATTTGGTCGGCAATTTTTAAAAACAGGACTTTTTTTAACGGTTATACTTTTTCGGCAATGATGACCTACGTTTTAATGACGAGATTTCTTCATTTTGTCATGAGAGGGAATATTGGACGCCAAATTGGCGACGAAATTAAAGAAGGAAAAATTTCCAGTTATTTAATTAAGCCCATAAATTATACCGGCTGGTGGTTTTCTACTTTTTTTGCCGAAAGAGGTTATGAATTTTTTATTAGGATGGCAATGCTTATTCTTTTTTTTGTTTTTTTTCCTAAAATTGCTGTTTTTCAAGGATTGGGAAGATTTTCACTCTTTCTAGCTTTTATTTTTATCTCTTTAATTTTTAATTTTATTTTTAATATTTTAATTGCTTGTCTGGCTTTTTGGATTACTGACGTCCGTTTAATCCGTTCCGCAATGATGATAATTATTGATTTTTTAGCAGGGGCGACAATCCCTTTAGACATAATGCCGGGAATATTAAGAAAAATCAGTAATTTCTTGCCATTTCAATTTGTAGCTTATTTTCCGATTAAACTTTATCAGGGAGCCTTAAGTCCGGGTCAAATTACGACTGGGGTTAGCCTGTTGTTTTTTTGGATCGTTGTTTTATCAATTATCTTTAAGTATGTTTGGCTTAAGGGAGTAAAACGCTATGAAGCAGTTGGCCAGTAAAATTTTCCGTTATCTAAAGCTTTATTTTTTCATTGCCAAAACCAGTGTCATGAGTGTTTTTATTTATAGGGCTAATTCGTTAGTTTTTGGAATAACTCCGGTTATTTGGATGTTGACCAGTCTGGTTTTTATCTCGGTTATCTTTGGCGGAGTCAAAGAAATCGGCGGCTGGAGTTTTTGGGAGGTGATGCTTTTGCTGGGTATTCATGAGCTGGTATTTCTTGGGACCTGGATGTTTTTTGCCGATAATTTAGATAAGCTTATTTATGACGTGCGAACCGGCGCGCTTGATCGGACTTTAGTCAAGCCGGCAAATCAGCGTTTTTTGGTTTCGTTCGGTGCGATTGACCTTACCGGGATTGGCAGTTTGCTTAATACGATTGTTGTTTTATCTTTAGCCATTCCCCATGTTGATATTAAAATAAGTGCGTTAAGAATCATTTTGTTTTTAATATCGTTATTTTCCGCTTATGCCACTGTCTATCTTCTTTATTTTTCTGTTTCTTGTTTAAGTCTTTTTTTTGTCAACGCCTACACTTTTTCCGATTGGCTGCTGGAAGCAACCGATTTTGACCGTTACCCGGCGGAAATTTATAGCCGCGGTTTTCGCCGATTTCTTTTTTTTGGTTTGCCAATTTTATTTTTTGCTTATGTTCCAACCGCAATTTTATTGGGAAAGATTCCTAATTATTTTGTCGGCTTAGGTCTTTTAGTTATAATTGGACTCATAATTATTTCTACTATTTTATGGCGAAAAGGACTTAAAAGATATCAATCAGCTTCCAGTTAAGGTAAAATTACTTTGTATGAGTGGAATAATAAACGTCATTAACTTAAAAAAGTATTATCAGGTTCATAAAAAGGAGCCGGGACTTTCTGGTTCGATAAAATCTCTTTTCCATCGGAAGTATGAAGAGGTTAAAGCCGTTGATAATATTTCTTTTAATATAGAGGAAGGAGAATTGGTAGGGTTTATCGGGCCCAACGGCGCAGGAAAGACCACTACCCTTAAATGTCTTTCCGGGCTTTTGTATCCGACGGGCGGTTCTGTCTCCGTTTTGGGATTTGACCCTTGGAAAAGGAAAAATGAATTTTTAAAGCAAATATCTTTGGTAATGGGACAAAAAAATCAGCTTTGGTGGGATTTGCCGGCGATGGAAACTTTTATTCTCAATAAAGAGATTTATGAAATTCCCAAACCGCAATATGAAGAAACTTTGAATGAATTGGTGGAGCTTTTAGAAGTGAAGGATGTTTTAAAAGTGCAGGTAAGAAAGCTTTCCCTGGGCCAGCGGATGAAGTGCGAACTAATTGCGGCGCTTTTGCACTCACCCAAGGTTCTTTTTCTGGACGAGCCGACTATTGGGTTGGATGTCGTTTCTCAAAAAAAGATGAGGGATTTTATTAAAGAATATAATCACCGAAAAAAATCGACTATTATTTTGACTTCTCATTATATGGATGATGTTAAAGAACTCTGTAAAAGAGTAGTGATAATCAATAAGGGAAAATTAATTTTTGACGGAAATCTTTCGGAAATAACCGAGAAATATGCCGATCATAAAATTATTTCCGTAATTTTTTCCAAAGATGTTGATGTTAAAAAATTGGAAGCGATTGGCCAGTTGAGAGAATTTTCTTTTCCTAAAGCGGTTTTTGCCATTAAAAGAGAAGCGGCTTCTTTAGCCGCTTCTGAACTTTTACAAAATTTTCCGATTGCCGATTTAAACATTGAAGAAGTGCCGATTGAAGATGTAATCCGCGAAGTTTTCACCGGTAAAGACGTCGCCTAACTCAAACTGAGTAGGCTGAGATACATCGGTAACGCTTTAGACTTAGAATAGTTTCTCTAAGTCAGGAGGTGAAAAGATGTATCAAATTGCTATCAAGCCCAGAAATGAATACGACCATTGGAGGGCACTCTCTAATTATTGGATGCTTTCCCCAAAAGCAAAGCAAAGATTGGAGTGGATGATTTTCTATTACTCCATCGGGCAAAAGAGTGTTAAGGCAACAACTGACTATTTTGGTATCTCAAGAAAAACATTCTGGAAATGGAAAGGCAGATTTAATCCCAAGATTATTCAATCTCTTGAAGAAAAATCCAAGGCTCCAAAGACTAGAAGAACCTGGCAAGTCACAGACATTGAAGAAAAGAGAGTAATTGAATTAAGAACCAAATATTTAAAGTATGGAAAGAAAAAACTAAAGATTCTATATCAAGGCTTATACAAAGAAAATATTTCTACTTGGAAGATCGAAAGAGTGGTGAGAAAACACAATTTATATCCTGATCCGGAAGAACACAAAAAGAGCGTAAGAAGGTTAAAGAGAAGAGTTTTAAGGCCAAAAGTGCGTCTCCATGAATTTAAAAAGATCCTGCCGGATATTACTTTGTGGCACACAGACTCAGTTCTTATCTGGTGGTATGGACAAAGAAGAATAATATTTACGGCAATCGAAGACTCAACTAAATTGGCTTTTGCCAGAGTTTACCAATCAGGCTCTTCAAGACAGGCAACAGACTTTCTTCAAAGACTTGTTTATTTAACGAATGGAAAACTCAAAATAATTCATTCTGACAATGGAAGTGAGTTTGCCGGAGAGTTTGAAAAAGCCTGCTTTGCCCTTGGGATCTCGCAAGTCTACTCAAGGGCAAGAACTCCCAAGGACAATCCCTCTTTAGAAAGATTTAACTGGACTATACAGGACGAATGGTTATCAATGTCAGAAGTCGGCCTTGATGATATCCAAGAAGCGAATTTAGACCTTACTGCCTGGCTTATTGAATACAATAGTGTTAGGCCCCATCAAACTCTTGATTACCAAACCCCTTTGTCATATGCTCAAACCTACAAACCGGAAGTGTTACCGATGACCCCAGCCAGGACAATTAGTTGCCCCTTGTGTTACAATATTTCTTAGAAGCCCAAGAGCACTTATCTAAGTTTCACCGTCTCTGGTATCCCTAGAGCACTTGGAAAACTAGAGGCTCTCAGGGATTCCCAGATGGGAGGTGAAATAATTAAATGGCATATCAAGATCAAACATTAAAGTGCAAAGATTGCGGTAATGATTTCGTTTGGACAGCTTCTGAGCAGGACTTTTACGCTCAAAAAGGTTTCCAAAATTCCCCGCAAAGATGCCCTGCCTGCCGCCAAGCAAAAAAACAACAGTTGCGTGGTGACAGACAGATGTATACGGCAACCTGCGCGGCTTGCGGAAAGGAATGTCAAGTTCCTTTTGCGCCGAAAGGAGACCGTCCAGTCTATTGCAATGACTGTTATCAGAAACAAAGAACTGCCTAAAAACAGTTTTAGTTGAAGACCAAAAACCCCGGGTTTATCCCGGGGTTTTTGGTGACCAAAGAGAAAAATTTAAGAAACAAAATCCTGCAATCCTCTGGCCAGACAAGGCGTTCTTATTTTTTCTAAAGCTTCTTCATATATCTGCCGTACTCTTTCTCTAGTTAACGGTTTTCCTGATTTATTGGAGTGATTTCCTCCTTTTAAATCAGCTTCGTTGCCTATTTCTTCAAAAGAATATCCGCGAAGGTATCCAATTCCCAAACGCATTCTGATAATTTTTTGTTCTCTGGAAGTAAGTTTCAGCAAAACTTTGTTGACTGCCTCTTTCCGATCCTTGTTGATAACCGGCTCTTCCGGATTAACCGCCCCGTTGTCGGAAACATAATCACCCAGTTCAGGCCCGTTTTCTATCTCATCAGAACAGGGGTTATTCAAAGAAACCGTAACAGTAGCGGCGACATAATTTGTCAGCACAACCAGCTTTTTAAGAGACATTTTAAGCTTTCCTGCCAACTCTTCATCCGTCGGCTTTCTTCCTAAACTTTCTCTCATTTTCTCCTCAATCATCTTGATGCGGCGGATTTTCTCCGATTGATATACCGGCAAAGGAATGTCCTGACCTTGGAAATTAATAAAACGACGAATTTTTTGTCTGATCCAAGGTACTGCATAAGCAGAAAAGCGACCCTTTTCATAATCAAAAGTTTGGGCCGCTCTGATGAAGCCTAAATTGCCTTCCTGAACTAAATCTAAAAAGGGAATTTTGGAATATAAATATCTCTTGGCGACACTAACCACTAAACGCAAATTACATTTAACCATCTCCTCTCGCGCTCTCTTACCCCAAAGGCTTTGTTCAGTTAGAAAAGTTGCTTTTTCTTTTAATCCGCCTTTACTAAGCTTTTCTTCGGCTGATCGGCCATCTTTGATTAGTTTGCCTAATTCAATTTCTCTCTCCCGTGTTAAAAGAGGATATTTTCCTACCTCCTTCCAGTAAAGGAGCCGAAGATCAGTCTCCGTATCTTCTTGACGATCAACAATTGCTTCCGATGTCATATAAGTGCCTATCTTAAAGTCGTGCTTAATTTAGCAGATCGAAGCTAAAGAGTCAAATTTAAGATGTTTTTACAATCCTAAAACATCCGCTATTTGCTTGATCAAGGAAAGAGTCACTGCTTGAGGCATTAAACTATGAGAAAGAGTTCCCTGGTCATCATTAACTGTCCAGGGCTTTTGCGAAACAAGTACCTTATCATTTTTGTATTCCAAAACAAATTCCGGCGTCAGTTCGTAATCATCGACCATCTTTTTCGCTTCTGAAACCGGCACCTCATTGCGCAGTAAAACTTTAGGAACACCATATAAAGAAAACGCCTTCTCAATCAATTGCCCGTCGGCAGTTAATCTTTCGCGAATATTTTCAATTCCTAGCTCATCCCCTTCTTTAGCAACCATGCGAGCGTTCCCGCATTCAGGATTGTCGCACATTAAGTAAAACTTCCCTGTCTTTTTATCGTAACCAACTTTGCTGGTGACCAAAAGCTTTAAGTTGCGCGGTGTATGACATTTCGGACAAACAACTCTATATTTCAGTCTTTCGTCAATCACTTTTTCCGGAATTTGAATTAAAACAAATATATCCGGATCGTCACGATAACCAATCAGTTCCCGGAAAAACAGGGAATAGGAAATCTGGTCCAGAGTCCGAGGGAGGCCGTCAATAAACAAAGCTTTCTTGCCTACTCTGTCGATTTCTCTTTTGAGCAAGGCTAAAATATATTCCGTCGGCAGTAATGGTTTACCGGTTCCTCTTTCTTCCTGGGATTTAATAATCGCCTCCAAAGAGTGATAACCACGGTAACTTTTCTTTAAAAACTCAATTAATTCTCTTTTCTTTTGCGGATCGGCCATTTCTTCATCAACTGACCGGACCACATCCCCAACGGAAATATGAGCGACTTTGTCCGCTCCAAAAATAGAGATAAATTGTTTGGTATAAGTCCCCTTGCCGGCATTTTTCTTGCCTAAAAGATAGGCCACGAAGGTGTTGTGCTCCAAAAACTCTTTTATTTTGGCAATTTCCCGGCCGGCTTTGTACTCATAGTATTTCTTTACCTCAGCAGGATTGTTCAAATTAAATTTTTGTGACTTTCCGGCAATTTTGGTTTTAAAAACGGGAAATTGAGTCATAAAGGATTCTAACATTAAAATTAAAACGAGGCAAGCATGTGTACGCGTTCAGTACATCCCGTACACATTCCTTTCTTTGTTTTTACAGATATTAACATATTCCTGCGGGGTAAGATAACCAAGTGATTTGTGGGGTC